>Ga0255048_10001278_pt1 | contig 17802 bp, 32 predicted proteins | sample JV7_2_2_MG_FD_183619 | JGI IMG/M metagenome (GOLD analysis project Ga0255048, IMG submission 183619) | Seawater microbial communities from Jervis Inlet, British Columbia, Canada - JV7_2_2 | ecosystem: Environmental > Aquatic > Marine > Inlet | place: Canada: British Columbia | collected 2016-10-06
ATGTCAGACTCAAGCTGTTCGATGTATGCAGCTATCGGTTCAATCCGAATCCCCTGATTATTTGCATCCATTAAGATACGGCTCACATCTTGTCGTTGTTCGCTTCCATATCGGTCACTCATCTTCAGTCTCCAATGCTGCTTTGAATGCGATATACGTTGTGCGTGGCATTTCAATATATTTTATGTACCCGCCCTGTTCTAAGCCATCCCTGACCGAGTGAGTATTTCGTGAGTTTGCTATAACAGGCACACATTCGGCAAATAAACCACGAACACGCTCAATGGTTGCTTTTAATTCCTGTATGCGGTCTGCCATTAGCACACGATCTTGGATTGCCATTTCATACGAATCACTCACATGATGGTCATATCTGGCGCGTTCCATTGCTTGCCTGAATCTTCTATCACTCATCGTCTTCTCCAGTTGCTTGAAAATGTGGGGCAGCATTGCGCCACCCCACGATTGTTAACCGCGATAGAAGTCTGCTGGATCGGGACCACCACCTGCTGCGTACCGGTAGGTGTGTGCCAGGTTGATCAGGTAATCAACGTACATACCAACCAATGCTTCCGAGTTGTTCTTTGGGTTCACACCCATGATAGGTGTGGCATGACCTTCCAGTGGATTCACTTCCTGCGGATTACCCCACTCACCAATGTCTGGATAGAACGGTCTGAACCGCATACCCCTTAGAATGCTTGTGGCGTAGGCAAAGTGGAACCCATCCTGGTTGTAATTCATGGTCAGGATTCGTCTTTGGTCCTCGGTGTACTCAAAGTCTGGAACAAAGATTGCGAAATGAGTTGCTGCTTCTGCTGCTGCCCTGGCAGAGTAGCTGTCACCCTGTGCGAGGTTGGCAACGAACAGATCGATTGTCCGGTGTCCGACACAACCATGCTCATCAGGTGCAGTCCAGCCACCCTCAAAGTAAAGCGATTCATCCAACTTCGGTAGGCTATCTTCAGGAATTTCCTGTGCCAGGTTGATGACCTGACCATCGTGCTCAATAATTAAACTTAATACTTTAGTACCCATGTTGCTCTCCATGTGGTTTCGGTTGTAGCACCCTGCCTGAGCAGGAGAATAGATTGCGAGTCGTACTCAGTCCACTACAGGCAAGATGCTCCACAGAAACCCCTGCCGAAGCAGGGGAGGGGTGGCGAAACTAAAAAGGTATATCGTCATCCTTGAAATCTTCTTCTGGTGCAGGTTTGGGTTTCCTGAAACCTTCCTGCTTTGGTGCTGCGGGTTTGTCACCCTTGCCACCAAGCATCTGCATCTGGTTGGCAACCACCTCGGTGGTGTACTTGTCCTGACCGGACTGATCCTGCCACTTGCGGGTCTGTAGTTTGCCCTCAAAGTATGCCAGGGATCCCTTGAGCAGGTACTCGCCCATGATCTCAGCCAACTTCCCGAATGCAACGATGCGGTGCCACTCGGTCTTCTCGACCTTCTCACCTGATGTCTTGTCGCGCCAGGACTCGGACGTTGCCAGGGCAAGGGTGGTGATTGCCTTACCGTCTGCTGTATACCGGACCTCTGGATCCTTACCCAGGTGTCCCACTAAAATTACTTTGTTCACTCCAGTTGCCATATCTATTCCTTCATCTTCAGTTTAAGTTTTTGCACAATCTCTTCAACCTCTTTGTCTGCCGTAATACAGGCTTCCTCAAGTTTGGTGATCATGTCTTCATCACGCTCGATACGGTAGGTGGCACCCTGTGCTCCAACAGGGAACCTGGGATCCCAACTGACCGCATCGACCCATGATCTACCGGCAACCCACAACTGTCCCTGTAGTTGCCATTTGTACTCTACAGTATGTGCTCCAGTGAGCAATGCTTGCAAATGCTTGTCCTGGGCAGATGGACACTTGAACTCCACCATGCCATCGTCACCAACCATACCGTCCGGTGAGCAACTGACGAAGTCGTACTTGGGGTGCTGAATGAATGCCACCTCTTCGACTGCGACCATGTTGGCATCTTCGTATGCTTCCCTGGCAAGTGGTTCCAGATCGATACCACGTTGCATTGCTGCATTGCAGTATGTCTCCATGCAGGTGCCGGTGATGCGCTCGACTGCGAGTGTGGTGATCAGGTTCTTCCTGGAAGTAGATGGACCCGATTTGGTCATTGCCATTAGGCTTTTGAATCTGGATCCGGTGAACTTACCGGCACGTTTCTCAAACCATTCTGCTGTTCTCTGTTCCATTACTTTGCTGCCTTTAGTTTGCCGATTAAGTCCTGTGCCTGACGTTTGCTTAATTTCCATTTGCGTTTTTCAAGCCAGGTATTAGTGGACTCTGGAATATGACCTGCATCGGCATATTCCTGGATGGTTACCATCTGCTTATCAGTTGCCATTTCGACAGGTTCCTGATGACCAGGTGACTCTGCATCTGGGTCGATCAGTTCCTCGGTAGGGATCATGAATATCTGCATGAGAGCATACTTGTGGGCAACTGCCATTGCCTTGTTGGATGCCTTGTCACCGGAGTCCATGCCTTCACCCTGTACGGATGTCGTAACAGATGAACCGTCTGCTGCGTGGAAGGTGTATTCCATTTGAAGGATGGCAACGTACATTACGCCACCGGCATTGGTCGGTCTCTCGTGACGTTCAGTGCTGATGATCTTTGGTGTGGTGAAGATGCCATGCTTGACCATCAAGGGGTGCAGTCTGTTGTAGACCTGGTCGATGCCTCGGTAGTCGAAACCTTGTGACTTGTTGCGTTCTGATTTGTAGATTGCTCCGACCTCTTCCATTACGGAAAGGATCGCAGAGTTAATCTGGGGTGCTGTATCGTTCATGATTGTCGTTGCTCCAGTTGATTGGTGGTGATTGAATCTGGGTGTTTTTCTGAGTAGACGGTGACGCAAAATTCCACACCTTCATTGTCAGTGTAGGTGGTGGCTGTAGTGTAGCGAACATTTTCACCTTCAATCCAAACGGTGACTCTCCGGTCTATCTGTGTAACTCTCATTAAGTCCATGCTGTTCATCGTGCTCTCCAGTTGTTCAAATTAAATAGTATCAGTGTCCGTTCTCAATCAGTGAGAATCAGATGTTAGCCAGTTGCTTCAGGCAAGACGCAAGACGCACCCTGACCGACCCACCGGTATTGCCGGCAAGGTGGTAAGCGGTTTCTGTTGGGTGTCCCATCTTGAGCAGATAAGCAGAGACCACCTGGAAGGTGAACCCCTCATGTGCAGCAGGGATCCCATCCCAGAATACAGTGGGGTGCTGTGTTGGAATAGAAGTAACACGCATGATCTCGGATAGTGCTTCTGTATCGATAGGTTTTTTGCTTGGCATTTCATTCCTCGGTGGGCAAATGTTGTTGAGTATGCCCTCAAATATGGGGTGGGTGGGTGGGTTCATGTCCAGTAGTCTCCGGTTGGTTGTATCCAAACTGCGTGTGTTATATCTAAATTGGGGTGAACCATTACGGCAGTAACCCCATCCATACGCTTAAACACCCAACCGCAAGATTGGTGTTCGGAGATGACTTCCATTTGTTTCTTTGGTAGTGACAGGGATTCTAATGTTTCGGTGGTCATGCAAATCTCCAGTTGATGATCTTAGTATAGTTCATGAATCATGTTGCATCAAGAAGTTTATTACGGTACTGTTAACACTCATTATATGGAGAGCAAACGTGGACATAGACCAGGTAAGAAAAAACATTCGGTACGCAATGAGTCTCAGGGAGATCACCCTACGCAAGGCAGCAGCAGATGCAGGGTTCACTGAGCGTATGCTGCATATGTTCCTGTCCGGTAAGTGCGACCTGACCGTCACCAAGTTCCTTAACCTGTGCGAGGCAATCGGGATCTCGGCAGACAAGATGATTACCCTGGGTGCAAAGTGAAACGAATCAACAAGCAATACAGGAAACCTGGTGAGAAGAACACGCTCATGCAGTGGATAGGTGGAGTTGGTGTGGTGATAATCTTGCTATCAATTATTGCTGTGGGACTTGCCACCGAGTTTGGAAAATTCCTGGCATTGTGGAAGTACATATTCTCATGAGCATCCAAATGGCAGTAATGATCCTGCTTCAGTTCGTGCTCTCCATCGTGGGGTTCGGTCTCGGACTATTCGCATTGATCATCGGTATCCGGTGGTTGATCGACAGGACTACGTCATGAGTTTCCGGTCAATCCAGGAAGACTACCTGGATCCAGACAAGCACCTATGGCCCGAAGATATCCAGCCACCCAGGTGCAGGTGCGGTGCGTTCCTGAAGTTTGATCCTGATGGTCACATCCACTGGCGGGAAACGACAATGGAAGAACAACTGGATGGGCCTGATATCAAGGTCATCAACGATGGAACAGTTTTGATCAGGATCTGCACCAGGTGCAAGCATGAAAATTCCGAAGCTGCATAAACAAAAACCCACCGAAGTGGGTCTTGTTTGTACTCGTTTGACGTTTGGAGTCTCTGCGAGTACGATTGTCATATCACCGACATTCCGATTATCGCACGAAATATCACCGGAATGCCAATGATCAGGTCCGATGCACCCAAAGTAGTTGCCTCGATTGTGGCAGAACATCAAGAAAGCAATCATGCAGAACAAATGCGTTATCAAACCCAGGCTATGACCAACCCCTGTCAACCTGGTCGGTGGGAACCTTCGATGGTTCGACCAAACGGATTGTCTAGTACGGTGACTGACCACCGGAAAGAGGGGGAGGTGAATCTAACAACTGGAGAATGATGTGGTAACCAACTGGAGAATGGTTCGGAAGGTAAGAACAAAATTACCTACAACTGAGTTGTTCTTTAGGCATGTTGATGTCACTAAAGATTCAGCAGAGTGTTGGAACTGGACAGGGGCTATCGGTCAGGGGGGTTACGGAAAGTTTAAATACAAAGGGAAGAACGTAGGAGCACATAGGGTTTCATGGTTGCTCCATTACAATAAGAAAATTCCCAAAGGAACACAGGTGCGACACAATTGCCACAGTGCTAAATGTGTCAACCCAAGACATCTATATCTTATCTAACAACTGGAGAACACCATGAATGACAACCCAACAATTAAGGTAGGAACATTTGTAGACATCCATTGGGAATACATTACATCTGAATTTGGGTGCAGGGTCTTATCCACACCCGCAGCAACCGGAGACTGTTGGCAGTTAGAACTTGCTAACGGTAAACCCATGAACGTGCAGACGTTTGCAAAGATGGTTGAGTCGGGCGGGAGTCAACGATGAACCAGACAGGAATGTTTGAAATGTCCCAACACCAAAAAGCAGAACCAATGATCAACTTCGTGAACGATGCACTCTTCACCGAGTTCTGGGAACTGTACCCAAAACGTAAACCATCCAACCCCAAGCAGAAGGCAATTAAAGCCTGGAACAAACGAATCAAGGATGGTCATACCCCTGACCAGATGATTGCCGGTCTGAAGGCATACGCTGCGACCTGCGGTGAAATCATTGGCACACCTTACGTGATGATGGCAGCAACCTTCCTCGGACCTGACCTGCACTTCCTGGAAGAGTACGAAGTCTTTGTGGAAGAGTTCAAGTTGCCGGCAGATGACAATGAGTTGATCGAGTACGGAACCGAGAAGGGATATCCACCCAGACCAGGGGAATCGTTCTGGGATTACCGAGGCAGACTGATGGGGTTGTTGTCATGATTGAGGTTCTTATATCAGACGCTGATTATCGGTTAGCACAGACTGCTGCAATGATTCGTCACAACCAGGACAAGGAATATAAAACTAGCAAACCACTGTCAGATGACTATCAATTGGTTGGGTGTCTGGGAGAGATTGCTTTTGCATGTGCGTTTGGGTTTGCATGGGATTCATCCAACAAACCAATGGGTGATGGGGGGGTGGACTTCTCAGAGCACACCATGACGGTGGACGTAAAGTCAGCAAGAATACCCAAGTGGCTATTTTATGGGCTCAACAAAAAACCACCCACAGTTATAGTTTTGGCAAAGGTTCATACAGGAAACCGAAGGGTTCAGTTTGTTGGGTGGGAGTATGGTGATCAGGTTATGGAAGCACCAGTTGGAGACATGACAGGGCAAGGAATACAGCACCACTATATTCTCTCATCAGAGTTGCGCGACATGGATCAGTTCAGAGGCAAGTTGCGGACGTACAGAGACAGGGTGGGTGCGCTATGAAAAACAGACACTACCTCGATTGGGTCCGAGAGCAACCATGCGTAGTCTGCCAGAACGACACCGGTTGTGACCCACACCATGCAATCGGCATTCACGGCACTGGCAAGACCGGTGGCAAGATAGGATCAGATTACGAGGCATTCCCTCTGTGCCACATCGACCAGGGTGACCTGCACTCGCACACTGAACTCCACAAGCATGGGGTCAGGCAGTGGGAGCGCATCTACGGATCGCAGTGGAAGTTCATTGTGAAGACACTGCTTCGTGCCATCTTCCAGGGCAGGTTGGTGTTCAAGTGAGAAGCAAAAGAATTGGCATATACGATGTTGATAGCAAGATCCCAAACCTTGCACTGATGAAACTATCTGCCTTCCACAAGGCAAAAGGTGACTCAGTTGAAATGTACTCACCCTTATTCATTGATTCATATGACCTGATATATGCCTCGAAAGTATTCGACTTCTCAGGTGGTGAACTCATACGACCAGACAAAATGATTGTTGGTGGCACTGGTTGGGATATGCACAAAGCATTGCCACCGGAGATCGAGGATCTGGTGCCTGACTACTCTCTGTATGGATACCCGCACAACATCGGATTTACCATGAGAGGATGTCGCTTGCGGTGTTCGTTTTGCGTAGTACCGGAGAAGGAAGGGAAACCAACACCAAACAGCACTATTGCTGAGATATGGTCACAGAGAGATTCAGACTTTGTGGTGCTGTTGGATAATGACTTCTTTGGGAATCCTCTTTGGTCTGACCGCATCAAAGAACTGCAAGACCTCAAGTTAAAAGTGAACTTCAACCAGGGACTGAACATCAGAAACCTGAAACCGGAACAGGCAGAGGCAGTAGCAAGCGTAAATTACAGAAACCTGAACAATACCGACAAGCAGATACACTTTGCATGGGATGATCCTCGGCATGAAAAACTCATACACAAGGGTATAGCCAAGTGTGTAGATGCGGGGATCCCGACAGGCAACATGGCATTTTATGTTTTGATTGGATACCACTCAACCGAAGCAGAAGACCTGCATAGAGTTAATGTTCTGCGTGACTATGGATGTGACCCATATGTCATGCCGTACAAAAAAGAAGATCCGTACCAGAAACGATTTGCTCGGTGGGTTAATCACAGGGCAATTTTCAATAGTGTTGATTGGGAAGATTATCAGGTGGGGGTCCACAAACAACCAGAAGATGTAAACCAGATAAGGATGTTCACATGAATAAGATAATCATGCGAAGAGTACCATCGGGACTGTCACCAACAGATGACCGCAATTGGGAGAAGTTGGTAGGCAACCGAATCAAGATGGGTGATGAGGTAATGTGCGAGATCAAGGTTCCTCGCAACCTTCCGTTCCTGAAGAAGTACATGACCATGCTCCACACTGCATTCGATATGCAGGATGAGTTTGAGAACTTTGAGCACTGGAGGGCAGCAGTTCAAATCGCAGCAGGACACTGTGAGACCATCGTCACCGAGGGTGGCAAGGTGATCTACATCCCGAAGTCTGTGTCGTTTGCCAATTGTGAAGAGGCAACATTCGACAAGGTGTACCAGGCTGCACTCACAGCAATCTGCAAACACTGGATCCACGAGGATGCAGAGCAGTTGAATATGATCCTGGAGTACACGTAATGACCTGGTCACCGGTTCTGTTTGCATCTGACTGTGATGACTGCCCATGTTGCGGTGAACCATTCTGCGCTAAATGCTTTACACATTATGCTGACTGCTCGTGCATCGGACCGACCCAGGATGATGCAGAATATTCTGAAGATGGAACAATGGCAAGACTCATAGATGAATGAGACATGCATACGACAATCGCACCGATTCCAACCAGGCAGAGATCGTCAGGTCTCTCAAACGTATTCCAGGTCTGGGAGTTGTGGTTCTAGACAATCTCGGTGCGGGATTCGGAGATATTTTGGTCTGGTGGAAGCAATATCACCTCATTGAGATCAAAACCTCAACTGGCAAGTTGAATAAAAAGCAGGTGGAAAGAAGCGAAACCTGGCCTGGTCCAATGCCAGTTGCCAGGTCTCTTGATGAAGTGCTGAAGATTATTGGTCTTGCAAACCCTGGTTTGTAGAGAAGTCATGCACCCACCTATCGCCATGAGTGTAAGTGATATCGCAACTTTCTTTCCTGTCACGGTGGGCTGCCCTGTGCCTGGTGATCCCCAACCAGTGGAAAGCCTTTTCACAGGTGTGGCAATAGCAGTTTTTTGCCCTGGTCACTTTCCGCTTAGTGGTCATTCGACCACGTTCCCATTTGAGTCATAGCAAACCAGGTCAACGATATCGATCACGACTTTCATCTTCTCACCATCACGAAACCACCAACCGTTGACTACGTCCCTGGTGTGTTTTTCCCAGATCGGTACGTATGGCAGTCCGAGGTAAGAGTAGGTGTACCGTTGCCGGTTCATTGACACCTCAAACGCAATCAGTTGCTTGTGGAAGTCGATCAGTTGATCAGCTAACTCAATCGATGCGTCAACTACAGCCTGGGAGCAGTCGGGATCCTGCGAGATAATCTCTTCAGTCATCCGTACTTTGGTTTCAAATGATGGTGGCACGTACACCTCTTCGTGGTTGAAAAGCATGTGACACTCGCAGCACTCGGTGAAGTATCGGAGATCCGGTTCCTGACCGTGACCAGGTGCTGCCGGTGTGTGTTCGTGTTTACCTTCATGACCGCACTTGGTGCATTGGGCATCTATGAAATATGACATTCTATTCTCCAGTTGTTTAAAGAAGTGGTATGTATGAAGTATAGTTCCTTTTCAGCAGAATGCAACCCCTAATGTGAAAAAAGATTCCTGAACGATAATTTGCGATGCCCTGCACCAGGTAGTAAACTGGTTTCGTCAAATGACCAACGAGACGATTTTGACATTCGTGCGGGGTCAGTCGGTTTCCTTCCAGTTGTCCGTCTGACCCTGCATCTTAACTGGAGCACATTGTGGAACAAGGGCAACATGGAACAGTCATACCCATTGGGAAGATGCAAAATTGCAATATCCATGACCCACAGACAGTGTTGGAGCGAACAGCTAAACAGTTCGATGCTCTATCCACACTGACCGAGGATGAACTACAGGCTATCTGCCATGCGGTAGGTGACACCGGAATCCCTCACGCTGTAAATCGGCTTCACGCACACTGGACTCGGATTCTCATTCAGAGACTCCAGGACGATGTACTGTGAACAAAGCAGATGTCATCCTGGCTGAACGCAAGGTCAAGGCACAACGCAAGATCGCACTGGATCGCATGATCAAGAACAACGAAGTACCACTGGACATATGCCACCAGGCACTGAGACAGATGTTCCACAGACGGACACTGACACTCGCAGTCCACTACTCACTTGCTGCACACCAGGATTACCGGTCATGAGCAACGGATACCCATCACCACCTGCTTCCAGATGGTCCAAGAGACGAATGGACATCACTCCAGAAGAGTACGCTGATAGGTTCAAGAAGATATTCCCAGATGAGAAGGACGAAGTTAAAAGCACGAATAAAAGTTCCGGTGTTAAGAGGGGTAAAGAATGAACTCAAATACACGAACAAATCTTCGTATGTTCTTATGTAAATCATGAGTAACGTCAATCACAAGAGTGCAAAAGAAAGAATTGCCGAAAGAATCAAGACCGGTCAGATCATGGGCAGACTCCAGGACTTCTTTATGGGGCTGTCTGAGAAGATGGATTGCCCTCACTGTAAGGAAGAGATTGTACCGAAGGTGAAGTTGTCGGCAGTTCAAGCCAGGGTAGGTATTGCGCTTCTCGGTAAGACACTCCCCGACCTCAAGGCAGTCGAGAAGACCATCATCGAGAAGACCAAGAAAACCAAAGCAGACATATCTAACCAACTGCTGTCCCAGGGGTTCACTGAGAAGCAAGTAGAGGAACTGTGGCAGAAGGCAGCAAAACAGACTCATCACTGATCGATGCTGTCCTGGAACTGGCAGAGACTCGGCTTGATGTCATAGAACACGCAAGGGACAACCGCAGGTCGTTTCCACCTGAGTGGTACGATTGGCAGAGAGAAGGGTTCGACTCTCATGACTCGCACATAATGACGATGGCAGGTAACCAGACCGGCAAGACCTGGTCCGAGGGTTACCACTTCGCATGTGACATCACCGGTGACTACCCAGACGATTGGAAGGGATTCAAGTTCGACCACCAACTTGATACCACTGTCCTGGGCGTAGACAACACCCAACTCATAGACGTTACCCAGAAGGCACTGTTCGGTGACCTGGATCCAGTTACACGCAAGTTCTCTGGTGGATGGGTTCACCCTGATGAGATCGATCACGTTGACCCATCACAACAGAAGGGATTGGCACGTAAGGTGTACGTCAAGTCCAGGTTCGGAACATCTGCTGTTGCACTCAGGGCATACACCCAGGCCAAGACCGGTCAATCAACCCTGTCGTTTGCCGGCACCATTAAAGATTTGATATGGGCAGATGAGTGTCCACCAGATGAAATGGTTGGGCAGTTATACATGCGTACCATGAACGGCAACCGAGGCAAGGGTGGCAGGATCCGGTTCACGATGACACCGGAGTTGGGGCAGACAGACCTGGTCACCTCATTCATGGAAGACCTGCAACCAGGGCAGTTGCTGATCGGACCCATCGATTGGGATGACTGTACACACCTGACACCGGAGAAACAGGCACTGATACTGTCCGGTATCCCAGAGCATGAGCACGATATGCGGAAGAGTGGCAAACCATTCTTTGGCAGTGGTCTTGTCTATCCGATTGCCGAGAACAGAATCAGATGTGATCCATTCGACATTTCACCTTACACCTGGTGGACTGTCATCCGAGCAATTGACCTGGGTATCTCAACCAATGCCTCGGTGTGGCTTGCCTACGATCCAGAGCAGGACATCGTGTACGTGGTGAGGGCAGAGGCAGAGAAGGGGCAGGTGATCTCTGAACATGCCCTGGCAACCAACAAGATGTGGTCTCACGCTCCATGCGTGTTCCCTCATGACATCGAGAACCGTGAGAAGAACTCTGGGAAGACTGCCAGGATCCTGTACGGTGAATCAGGACTCAAGCATGGTGTGGACTTCAAGAACGTAGATGGCAGTATCCACGTTGAACCAGGTGTCATGCTGATCTATGAGCGCATGAAGGCAGGTCGATTTAAGGTGTTCAGTGATGCCACTGCATTCTGGAGGGAGTTCAGGATGTACCACCGCAAGGATGGCAAGATTGTGAAGAAGAACGACCACGTAATGGATGCGATGCGACAAGGGTGTATAATGATTCCCCGATACGGTAAGCAAATTATTCCCAGAGTTCGCATACGCAAAGTGAACAAGGCAATGGCATGAAACTTCAAGACATATCGGACAAGTGGCATTCATACAGCAAACTCACCAGGTGGAAGGCAATTGCTGCCGTTCTGGTCGTTGTGCTGTTCGTAGTAATCGTAAAGATCAACGGAGGCTAACATGCCATATGATCCCTGGATTGATGGTAATCACGGACTCGGAATTGACGGTAAGCATTAGGAGAACGTAATGGTAAAGAAAGTCGCAAAGAAGAAGGTAACGAAGAAGGTTGCCAAGAAGACCGCAGTCAAACGAATGGATCCCGCAAAGATGCACAAGCTATCTGATCGAGATCCAGACCGACCAAACTACTCGCGTGGTGGTAAGTGGTTGGGACCGGCAAAAACCTAAAGGGGCAAGTCATGGATGGTGCATTGATCGTCAGCAGGTTCGACCAGAATGAATCTGACCGCAAGACACTGGATGGAACACTTCAGTTGGTTGAACGATTTGTCATGCCATACCGAGATGACTTCTACAGTGACCTGAACACCGAGTCAGAGGTCAACTGGCGTAGACGTTCAATCTTTGACGGTACGGCAGTGAATGACTGCGAACAACTATCCAATGCCATTTCATCAAACGTGGCACCTGCTGCCATGAAGTGGTTCAACCTGACCTTCAGGGATGATGCGGTCAATGAAGACCAGGCAGCAAGAGAGTGGCTCGATGAGTGTGAGCGCATACTCTGGAAGACACTGCTTGAATCTGACTTCCATGCGGAGTTCAACAAGTCCACCCTGGACATCTGTGGGTTCGGTACCAATACCCTGCTGATGGAGGAAGAGGATGACATGGAGTGGAAGGGCATTGACTTCACTGCCACACCACTGATGGATGCCTACTACGAATTAGATTCAAGTGACAAGATTTCCAGGTCTTACTACCGCAAGAGGTGGACATCACTCCAGGCAATGGACAAGTTACCTGATGCTAACCTGAGTGATCTGACCAAAGATGATCCGATTGAGATGAAGAAAGATTACATCCTGTGCATCTACTATCGTGATGACCACGAGAAGATCGACACCAGCAAACCATTGGCACCTGAACGGAGACCGGTTGGTTACAAGTGGGTGTGCAGAACGTCAGGCACTGTGCTGAAGGAAGGTGGTTACTACTTCATGCCGGCAATGCGTAACATCTGGAAGGCAACAGCAGGTAGCAAGTACGGACACTCACCGGCAATGATCGCACTGTCGGACATCATGCAGTTGAATGAGTTTGTCGCACAGTTGTCCGAGGCATCAGCTAAGGCACTGGATCCAGCACTGTGGACTACTGAACGTGGGTTCATTGGTGATGTCGACCTGGCAGCAGGTGGTGTTACCGATGTAACGGACAAGGATGAGTTTGGTCTGATGCCTGAAGGATCCAACTTCGCAGCAGCAAACGTGGAGTTGAGCAGACTCCAGGAAGGCATCCACAGACACTTCAAGATCGACATGCTTGATCTCAAAGAGTCACCGGCAATGACTGCCACCGAGGTGATGGAGAGAAGGGATCGGCAACGTGAACAGTTCGGACCCACAGTTGGTGGTATCGAGGGATCCATCCTGGAACATGTGGTCGAGAACACGTTCTTCTCACTTGCAAGACATGCTCAGTTCCCTGAAGCACCGGACAGTGTTGGTGATGCTGAACTCGACATCGAGTACACCGGCAAGCTATCCAGGTTGATGCGGTCTGCTGAAGCAGATGCCACATCTGTGTGGGTCCAGGAAGGCATGGGCATGGCACAGATGATCCCAGACGTTCTTGACAACTATGACTTCGATGCAATCGTTACCGGTACCGGTGAGGCGCGAGGCATTCCCGCCAAGTACCGCAGAGATGCGGATAGCATTGAAGAGATACGCACTGCCAGGGCAGAGGCGCAGCAGAAACAAGCAGAGGCAGAGCAAGCCAAACTTGCCGGTGGTGCAGTCAAAGACATGGCAGCAGGTGCAAAAGACATGCAAGGGTTAGACATGGAGAACGCAACAGGAGAGGGTAGTGTTCAGTAGAGACCAGAACGTATTAAGTACAGATTTTGATCCAAAGAAGCAGGATAAGTTACGAGAGAAGGTGTCGAAGAACAACCTGCTGTTCTACAGATGTTTCTCAACCCCAGATGGTCAGAAGGTGTTAGCAATCCTCGATCAGATGACTGCGGGTAAGATCATCGACACAAACGTACACACATCAATTGCGAATGCTGCCAGGAGAGACCTGGTGGATACCATACGCATGTCGTGCAACAGAGGCTTACAGGAGTTAAGCAAATGACAGATTTCACAGATTCGTTACCGGAAGACATGAGGGGTAATGAAAGTTTATCCAAGTTCGCAGATACCGGTGCATTGGCAACGTCCTACCTGGAACTTGAAAAGAGAATGGGCAACTCACTGCGGATCCACTCAGATGAGATGGATGACGAACAGAAGACCGAGGTGTTCGCCAAGATCCAGAAGCATTACCCGCAGGTTATGTTGATGCCTGACCCAGACAAACCCTGGGGTGAGCAACCAGACGAGTTCAAGTCACTGTTCGGGATCCCTGAAGACAAGACCGGTTACAAGCCACCGGCAGATTTCAAGGGACTGCCAGATGATGTTCTTGCCGGCATCACAGACCTGGCATCACAAGCAGGGTTGAACCGCAAGCAGTGGGAGACCGTTGCAACCTGGTTCGCCAATGGCAATGAAGTACAGCAGGGCAACCTGCTTGAGGCATCTGAGGCAAACGAAGGAAGGGTCAAGGCAGTGCTCGGATTGTCGTATGACGAATCCAACAAGGGTGTCGAGTTGATGGCAAAGCAGTTCCAGGATGAGACGCATCCTATTGACCTGGAGGATCCAATGACCCAGGCAGCACTCAACAATCCCGCAATCAAACTTATGCTGAACAACATACGGAAGAACGCACTGTCCGGTGAGGCAGCAAATGGACTTATCTTGAAAGAAGGTGAACCGTCAAAGACTCCAGGTGAACTCAGAGATGAGTGGCACGACATGGAGAGATCGGAAGAGAACAGACTCTACATGAATGGTGAGTTGCCGAAAGAGAGGCGAATTGCCCATCATGACAAGCGTATGAAGATGCGTGAGGCAATGAACAAAACGCACTAAGCACGAACATTTGTTCGCGTATTAGAGGTGTGGTAATATTGTTTTGCAAATGACACATCTGTGTGGCAGAGGATAATCGGGAGACCGACCCAATCCAAAGCAGACAGGGTCTGGTAATCCAGGCAACCCTTGAGGTCAATTAAATTGAATCACAAGGAGACATTCAGATGTCCAATGCAACAGTCCACCAAGATTATATTGACGAATTTCAATCGCATGTTCGTCAACTCGCGCAACAGAAGTTCTCTCGATTACGTCATACCGTAGACCAGGACTCGGCTCAGTCTGAGACAGGTCGATGGACTCGTTTGAGTTCTGGAGACTCTGCTGCCAAGACTCGTAAGATGGCAACCCCTGAGACCGCACGTGTTTGGTCTACCAGGTTCGCTATTGCCACCCCATTCAACGATGCGGAAATCACTGAGTTGGAAGATCCATCCATGACCATCTCTGACCCAAACAGTCAGATCGTACAGTCATTGGGTATGAGCATGGGACGCAGGTTCGATGATGTAATCATTGCTGCTGCCACTGCTGCTGCCAACTCTTCCAACCGGACTATCGCAACCGGTGATACCAACCCTACAACCGTAGCATTCACTGCCGGTCAGACTGTTGGTGACTACACTGGTTACATTAGCTTCGATGAGATCACTGCCATTCAGGAAAAGTTCTTTGAGAATGACATCGATGTCAGTGTTCCGAAGTACGCAGTAGTAGGTCCGAAACAGGTTCGCAAACTTATGCAGTTGACTGAACAAACCAGTTCAGACTACGTGCGGTCTTCGCTTGACGAGTTGTCGGCAACAGGCATCACGCAGAACTGGATGGGATTCACCTGGATCATGTCTACTCGTTTGCTTGCACCAGCAGGTAACCAGTTGGACTGCCTGTTCTATACCAACCAGGCTATGGGTCTGCATACACCGCAGGATGTGCATTCTGAATGCATGAAAGATCCCGCACTGTCGTATGCGTGGAGACCTTATTGCCAGATCACAACCGGTGCAGTACGCATCGAGGATGAGCACATAGTTCGCTTCAAAGCTAACGACACTGCTCTGTAAGGCAACGCAGTAAACAGGGGGGAGCAAACGCTCCCCCTTCTTACTTGAGGAACTGAGTAATGGGTATTTCGATCAAGGCAACAAGCAACGACCAAACCAAACCTGACTACGTCCAGGCAACAGAAGCATTCGGTGCTCTGGTTGTAGCAGCAGGTGAGTGCAAGGTGTGGGTAGGCAGTACACCGGTCAACAAACTCGACATCATTGAGGGTTTGAGAATCTGCCAGAACGAACTCCGAGAACAAGGATACCCAGACCCAGGCGCAGGTGACGAAGTTGTCGCACTGTTCACGCCAGGTTTGGGTAGTCAGTTGGTCACAGTCACCAACCAGACAGCACTACCAACATTCGCTGAAACCAATGTTGCCATCTTAATTGGCGCAGGGTTCGGTGGACCTGCATCATCAGGGACGTTTGATGGACACATCACAAGGTTGATCGAGAAGTACCTGGAAGACGTACTGAAGACTGCATGATATGTCGAATGTCAATGACCTGAAGTTATCGGCACTGGAGATACTGACCGGAGACACCGGTCATATCAATGATCTCACGGTGACCTGGCTACTGACCGCAGTTTTATCTACTGTTGGTAACAACATAAACGACCTTTGGAGGCAACTGTTCCTGGAGAACGGTGCCACCTCTGAAGACTTCGATACTGCTGCCTATGAGTTCCTGTCCTTTCTGGGATTCACTACCGGTGATCTCGACCAGAGATGGTACGACTACTGGTTGGGTGGTGGTGGTGGAGGTGCTGCTGCTCTAAGGGATCGGGACGGTGACGCAATCTATGACCGTGACGGAAACATCATTAACACCAGGACATAAACATGAAACGAATTATTGTATTTATGAGTGCGTACATCCTCTCGATGGGGATAGCGGTTGCTGCTGACATATTCAACCTGACAGACACCTGGAACGCAGGTGGTACGACCTTCGATGCCATCAAGATGGTGATCACAGACACTGCGAGTGCTGCTGACTCCAGGATGCTCAACATCACCACATCTACCGGTGGCGTATATCAGGTGAACAAGGATGGCACGTTGACCATGACCGGCACTCAATACATTGCAGAGCAAGCTGATGCTTCTGCTGATGTCGCAGGGTATGGTCAGATATGGGTCAATACTGCTGTTCCAAATGAACTCTGGTTTACCGATGATGCCGGTACAGACGTTCAGTTGGGCATACCGGCAACTGCACACACACCAGAAGGTACGGCAGTCTTGTCTACCGGTGAGGTTGGTGCGGTTAAGTTCCTGCGAGAGGATGGAGACAATACGAGTTCGTGGCAAGCAGTGCCGGCAGAGACATTTACATCAGTAGTCCAGGACACCACACCGGTACTCGGTGGCGAACTAAGCAATGGTGGATTCGACTACGTAATGACCGAGGTTGCTGACCACTCAAGTACACCTGGCGCAGGATTTGGTTATCTCTGGACTCAGAGCACTGCACCATCAACCCTGATGTTCACTGACGATGCCGGTACAGATTTCGACCTGACTGCTGGTGGTGGGTGGAATGTTGAGGACACAACCAACGGTAACTACGGTCATGGTCTGACTGCTCTTGATTCCATCACTGTGGGGGTGGGGATTAACAATATTGCAATTGGTGAAAACGCAGGAACGGCATTAACCACCGGTGATGATAATGTGTTTATTGGTGATAATGCTGGAAGTGCCGTTAGCACGCGAGTCAAAAACGTGGGCATTGGCACAAACGCATTGAGCGCAAATAACGACATTCTTGGTCAGAATGTAGCTATAGGTTACATGGCTCTTTCGACCAATGCTGGAGGCGGGCAAAATGTTGCCATAGGAGCGGAGGCGGGCGAAAACGTAAGCTCAAACGGTAATGTTTTTATAGGGTATCAGTCAGGTGATGCCGTAAGTACTGGTTCAGGCAATACGCTAATAGGGTCTACCACCGACGTAGGGGCTACAAGTGACGATAACGCATTTGTTGGTAAGGGTTCTGGTGTGGGTGCCGGTGATGATAATGTAGGGCTGGGAGTGAACGCAGGTTCGGGGGCGGGTAGCAATAACACCAGCCTG
>Ga0255048_10001279_pt1 | contig 17799 bp, 10 predicted proteins | sample JV7_2_2_MG_FD_183619 | JGI IMG/M metagenome (GOLD analysis project Ga0255048, IMG submission 183619) | Seawater microbial communities from Jervis Inlet, British Columbia, Canada - JV7_2_2 | ecosystem: Environmental > Aquatic > Marine > Inlet | place: Canada: British Columbia | collected 2016-10-06
ATCAGTACACACATAGGAAAATGCGCGCAGTTGTCCGAGACGGTCATCAACGTTCTCGAACGCTTCCTGTGCAGATGCAGGGCTGAGGGGGTTATCGATGCCACCCGCGCTAATATTCGTCTTGGCACCAATAAAGGTTGCGTCGTCGATCCAGACACCAACTGCAGTCCCTATTGGGCCAGACGCTCCTGAGACGAACCTGGAACCATCGAACCAGACGAGCTCATTGTTTACAACCTTACAAAGTGGAACTGCACCCGGTATTTTCTGGGGGTCATTCGATGTGACGAACATCGATGCTATGGGGATCGTGCTCGTAGCTCGGTCAGGGTTGGACTCCCAGCGACCTCCCGGAGAGCCACCTTTGGGGTCAACTAAAGGTGGTATGAACCCAGTTGCGGGCTCGATTACATAGCGATACCAAATACCGATGGCGTCGCCCTCTGCCAGGGGCTCTGAGGTAGTCAGGGTATCCAGTAGTCCGCTCGGGATGCGGTGGGCTTCTTGGTCGGCCGTTCCCTCGATGCGGGTCTCTGCACCCACAGCGATGGCCACTGCTCCTCCGTCATCTGTGACGTCGATGAGGGGGCCAGAAAGGTCTGGGTCAGCTCCGATAGCTATGTCTGCCAGTATCTTGGTAGCCGCTGACGTGTGAGCAACGTTGCCTGAGTCGAACTCCACCAGGATACGCTTCACCGGGCCATCAGTGATGGTGACCTGGTGGGGTGTCGCACCTGCTGTGTTGCGATGCTCCACCGTGACAGCATTCATGCCGTGAGTGGCGTAAGCAGCGCTTGCGACGGTGTACACAACCCTATCGATGGTCGTCGTGCCGAACCTAACTGAGCCTTTCAGGCTCGTGTCGGGGGTGAGCAACGGCCTAATCGTCAGATCACCGCTCTGTGCGATTATCCCAGTGCCCGCAGCAGTGGTGCTTCCAGGCCACGTAATTGTATGCCCAGTTGCACCTTCAATTACCAGATGGTTGTGGTCACGGTAGTACAGCAGGTCGTCTACTACGTCCCGTGTTTCTTCGGTGCGTCCTCGGAGGTTCTCAGAGGGCCGACGAAGAACAGTCTGCGTCGCCCCCTCACCATCGTTGACGGGCTGAATAGCGTCGACATTGGCCTGCCCGGTGTCGCCCCCCTGCTGCAGGTCAAGGTGGTCTTTTTGAATCGTAGTCATCGTCTATTACACCGTGAAAGTAATGCGCCAACGGAAATCGAGCACAACGGCAGCGGACTTGGGTTGATCAGGAAATACTTGGCGAGAGAACATACTCTCACCCGTGGTGACTTGCGGGTCGTCAGCCGTACCGCGAGTGAAAAGCCCCGCTTCTCGGTAGGTTACTCCGTTACCATCCCCTGACCCAAGGGTGGCCGTAAACTCTACAGTGCCCGCTGCTCCCACAATACGGTTAGCATCAAGGAGCTCCTCACGCACCGGGCTGCCCACTACAGCTTCGGTAACCAAGTCCAAGTCGGTACGTTGTGGAGAAGCATTGCTAATGCCGAAACGCATAGACTTCATCTGCGTCTCTTTTTGGACAGTCGCACCAAACACAATGTTCGGTGCCATGAGCTTCACCAGGCCTTCAGTGGCCCCGAACGTGATGACGTTCTTTTTAGCCCACACATCCAGGATTTCACCCGTGGTCGCATCCCGTCGGATAATGGTGAGGACGCCTCTGAGTTTTGGCTTTTCTTCTAGCTCTAGTTTCATCACGTCCTCGTGATTTCGATGGGCTCTTCGCGCATGTCGGTGTCTTTTCCGGTGCGGGATTTGCCCCTCTTCTGGCGGGGGTTAGGCATCCCTATGCTGTACAGGGTGTCGCCTGCTGTATCATCGAATATTTCAGCAACAGGATCAATGGGTTCTCGCACGCCATAGGCGGTGAATCCTACCGCACCATTCACATCTTGGGTAGGCGTATTTGAGAGATCGATTGTCGTGTCAGCAATGACGATCTGTTCTCGAAAGCGCTCCCAGTTCGATGTCTCATTCACAGCGGCCGGAGCTCGCTTGACGGTGACATTGTAGTCAGCGCTCGCAGCATCCGTAGCCCCTACCAGCTGCACTTTATTGGGGGCGACGTAATCAAACACCGGAAATGAGGTGCCAGAGTCAGGGCCTGAAGTGAAGTTGATGAAGAACTGTGCCACGTCCTTGGTAGTTGGGATTAGCTTGGCACGGCCAACTACTGTCATAAGGGGTGAAAATATGACATCCCCAGGCACCACTGTCAGAACACCGCCAGCCACAGAACCGGTGAGGTCCGGGTCGCCTTCGATAGGATCTACCCTATTTTGGGTGGCTAGCTTCACCCGTGTAGTAGACACGAATTCATCAATCAAAAAGGATTGATTACTCACATGGGTAACGAAGGTTCTACGTACGTAGTCACCCACATGGGCTACATCGAAGGGGTGTCCTCCTGTTGCGTCTTCAAAGTCTACGAGTCCTCCGCTTTGAACGATCACGTTCCCCTGGATACCCCCGGTGTTGTGTATTTGCCAGTCAAGTCCGGCTTCAGCCACAAATGAGGGAGAATCAAGAATGGCTGTGGAGGGATTGTGTAGTGCCCCAATACGGTGAGCGCCGTTGTTTCCCAAGCCCGACCCGGATATATGAATCTCACCTCCTAAGTCTGTGTCCAAAAAGGGTGCTGACGTAATCGTCGCAGTGACCACCCCACTGACTACTGTGACGGACAGGTCAGTTAGCCCGTCTACACGAAAGGTTGCCCCAAGCTGGGGGGCTCCCACCTGTATGGGGTCACCGCCACTGGTGAAATCTGTAGGTGTAACGTAGATCTTATTTACGTGGTGTAGATACCCTGCTGTAGGCGCACCCAATGGGAGCGCTATAGAAGCAGCCGGAGCAGCAAAGGTACTAGTATTTTCAGCGTACCGGAACCAAGTTCCAATACGCCAACTTGATCCAATTACATTTAGCGGATTTTCATTGACCGCTATAATGGTACCTGCTTCGCCCCCTAGGGCCAGGGTAGGCTCCAAAGTGAAAACCTCGGTCAGCGTCAAGATGTCTTGGAACAACGCTGAAGGTGACACGAGGACAAATGTGTAAGCGGGTTTCGCTGCGAACACTAGTTCTTGCAGGTCAGTGACCAGGGAGCTGGACACCTGCCCTAGGAGGGAGATGTCGAAGTCAACGGAAAACAGGTGGTATTTCAAGTACCTGTTCAGCACCACGAAAGCCATTTTGTGGCGCTTGGCCAAAGGTGAGCTCACCACTTGCCAACTCAAGCCGCTGGCATCATCCACATCAACGAAGGCTTCGAGCTCCACCACGGTTGCTGAGACGTTGAGCAGTATACGGAACGTGGCTTCCGTTGGGCCTCCGGGGTCAACCACCAGAGAGTTTCCGATATCGGCGCTGGTGAACGCTCCCGTAGATGATGTGAAGGTCACCATGTTTGAGAAGGGGTAACTAGGGTCCCCTGTGATGACCCCATCAGCAGCGCCCGCATCATCCCGTTGGAGCACCGTGGGAGCAATGAACCCCTCGCTGTCTGCCCCGATGATGAACCCAGGGTCACCGATCTGTCCTTCATCCCCAGGGGAGATGATGTTCTCAAACAAGATGGGGGTGGACTGTCTGCGACTGTCAGATTGGTTAGGCAGTAGCCCCACTGGGATTTGCTTGAAATCAAACCAAGTAGGATCTTCGATGTAATCCGTTACCTGGAAAACGTCGGTGAGCACCTCGAAGGCCTGGAATATGATCAGCCCAATATTAGCTGGATCACGTACCCGATCACGTATAGGTATCTGACGTCCAAAGGTATACGTCCTGTGTGATGTAGTTACGCTGTGCTCAGGAGTCTCCGAGTGTTCCCAACTCACTGGACCTTCAGTGGTAGGGGCCTCAGCCAACACTACGGTGGTGGCATTGGTTACTGCCACTATTTTGAACAGCTTTCTTACGTTGGCCCCATCCACCGCGAAGATAAAGTCAGCGGCTGCAGAGCCCGCGAACACCGCGGACGCAGCCGTAAACGTTTTTGTAGCGAAGTCAAAGAAGCCATCAACACCACTTTGTAAAGCCCCGCTGTTGTAGCTGAGCAGTATCTCACCGTCATCACGTATAACGTCCAAGCCTGCTACTGTGTTGACGGCAGACTCAAAGCGTTCCAGCGTGGGGCCCAGCATGAAGAGCTGGAAGATGCCGCGTATCAGGGAACGATAGGCTTCACTCGAACGCTCGAACCTGTTAATCAAGTACCCATACGTGTTGTATAGGTGGAACCTATCCACCAGTGCGTCGGGTACCCAAAAGGCTGACTCTGCTACGAACTCAGTGACCGAGTCTGTAGTGAACACGCCTCGGCGCAGCAGTTCCCAAACCAGTATTCCATTGCTGGGGTCCGCTGTGGTTGAGACAATCTTGTCCCCTGTGAGCTCTACAGTGGTTGGGCTCGTAACCGCAGCGATGAAGTGAAGACCATTGTTGGTAGCCCCTACCAACCCAGACCCACTCACTTTTATGGCGTGCCCTATGTGCTCAGCTCCAAACACGGCTGTAGGTGCGGTGAACACGTTGGGGCTACCTGAAGTCACAGTGCCGTCTGCTCCATTCTGAAGCGACACTGTGTTTTCCACTATTGCTATGCGGTAGTCATAGGTGACTGTGTTGGACGACGAGGTACGCCAGATAGTTGTAGGGGTGATGATGCCCGTATCTACCGTAACGGTGTAGTCCCGGTCCTGCAGGACAGCTTGGTTGTCGACCAGCCGGCGCGCATTGGCTGTGACCGTTCCTGGTTTTATCCAACCTACAGGAGGACTGAAAACTACCAACTGACTGGGAGTGGCGACATTGGCCAAACCCCAGCTCAACCCAACCCCATCTACTACCGTGTCATCTACAGAGAGGGTTACCTCTGTACCTGAGGTGAAGGCTGTGATGGTGTAGGCTTCAATCACCCCGCCCCGCTCTATTTTCACCACCGTATTGACGTCGGTGGCGACGAACGTAGCAGATGCTGCAGTAAACGTGGCGGTGGTGTCTCCGTTGTTGGTGAGGGCACTGTCAGTGTTGATGCTGCTGGGGTCAACGACAGTACGGAGGTTCCATCGGACCGGAGTTTCATCTAGAGCGCCAGGGAATGCCAATACGACAGTGTTGGCGTCGACCACAGACAGTATTCGAAAGTCTCCCAGATTACTGATGCCGATGATCTCAATTACGTCACCCTCGTACACTGTTTCGAACAGAGCCGTAGGTGAGAATAATTCACGCGTGGCAGCGGTGATTGTGCCGTCGATCCCGGTCTGAGTTACCGCACCACTATCTACGAAGGATTCTTGAGTAGCAGTCGCTCCTTCAGGCTCTCGCAGCACGACAAAGTCAATTTTATCTCCGGCCGGTAATGTGGCTTCACCGCCTGTGTCTTGAAACAGAGCATCCGGGCGAACCAGATTGATTTCAATCTCCGTGGCCGTGCCTACAGATATCCCTTCGATAAGACGGAGGATGTCTCCCTTTTCTACCCCCTCAGCTACCCAGTTGGTCACCGTACTGGAGGACAGCTGGCTGGCAAAGGCCACCTCAAGCCGACGAGTGGCAAAGCCGTCCAGTGAGTTCACTGCAACGCGAGCCAAGGGAGTGAGTCCTCCATTACCAGGAGGGGACCCTGTCCCAGTACCCAGCCCGGTGACTTCGGAAAGAAGTAGTCCGTTCGTCTGTACGTCCAAGTTCAGTGCTTGGACAATGTCATTGGTGGACGTTGTTCCAGTGGATGCTGGTCCGTCGTATACGATCGTGACATCGAAGTCCGTTCGCGAGATGGCCAGTGCACCCCCGGTATCATTGAGGTGCACCCGAATGTTGCTGCCCGTAATCAGCTTGGACCGCAGCCGCATCTGGCTACCCAGAGAGCCGAGCGTCAATTCGTAGTACGCATTGGTGGGGTCGTACAGAAACTCAAGAGACCTTGTCTCATCGTTTATGTAGTAGTCTACATCCTTGTCCAGCCCCATCGTGGCGGTCAGGATTTTGTTGTTCAAGTGACGCGCAAAGACAATGTCATCAAGGAGAACCAGTACGTACCTGTCGTTCTCGGTAGTGGTCCCCGCACGGAACTCAATGTCTGTCTCTTTGATCTGTAAGAGCTTGAAGAACTCTTTGTTGAATATCGTGGTGTCTTGCAGGCTGTTGTTCACCAGCAGCGACATCAAGTCTAGGTACGTCTGCCCTATCAGGATTTCGGTGCCACGATAGAAGACTTCAAGTTGGTCTATTTCTTGGAAATAGATCAGCCAGAAGTCCGAGAGTCCGTTAACGAAACTCTTGATTCTATCGTTAAATACAGCCATTACGCGTCAGCGGCAACAATGATGCTGGCGAGGGACGTCATGTACCTGACGGTCGCATCACTTAGAGATTGGGTCAAAGGGGTATCGAGCGTTGTAGGAGGTGTGGTGACTACGATTTTCGCGGGGTCCAGATCTACAATGTCTTCTGTAGAATATGGAATGACACGACCGTCTGGTGCGATCAACCGATACTCGATGGGAAAATTGAAAATGGTACCGATGTTTGTGTCGAAATTGCGTACCACTTGCGTGATGTCAGAGACATCGATGGTATCTCTGGGGTCAAAGTTGTTGATGAACGACACGATCTCGTTACGCAGTGCTGCCTCAGCTACTACCGCAGTGGCGCGTGGAGACAAACGGTAAGGGACGGTGCACGCCAGGTACACAGGGAAAAAGCCTCTAGCCAGTATGTTAGCTGCCAGAATGCGCTGGAACCGGTCGCGTGTGAAGTCGTGGATGGTGTCCATCCCTACCAAGGTCTCATAGCGCACACGAAGGGTCTTGGCGTTGTAGGTAGACTCAACAACTATTTCCTCAAACTGCAGCTGTGATTGAGCTGTGCTTGGGTCGTTGTTGATGATCTGGTATTCAAACTCTTCAGGTACGCCGGTAACTACCGGGGTCGTATTGGAACGCACAGGAAAATGCACAAAGCCATCACCAGCATCAATAGCTACGTCCCCTGGGTCAGGGTCTATCACCGCCACATCTAGGATGTCGTAGTGTGGGCCCCCTGGCAGAACCACACGGTTGTCTGTTTGGATAGTGTCGAAGGTTTCCCCGGTGGTGTTGACACCTACTGTCGGGAAAATCTGAATGTCCGGTCCAAATACTGGACGAAAAATGAAGTAATCAACGAAGGTACCGGCGAGCTCCGTTGCTTCGGGGAACGGGGTTATTTCGCTTACACGAAGTTCTGTAGGTAGGATTTCTTTTATTATGTAGTCACGCGGCACACCCGCGAGTCCCGCAGAAATCCGTATGTTGTCACCCACCTGAATGGCTTCTACAGTCCAGTTGGGAACCGTGGCGTCACGAAATACGTTGGGGATCCCGTCAGGACGCGTAAACACGCCCCCTAATTGTCCTTCAAAGGTGACCTCAGTACGTGGGAGCTCCAAGTACACATCGAAGTGGCCCCCGAGGTGTATTTCTATTCCCGGCGCTACACCTGTGTTCAGATCTCGCTGCATCTCTGGATCGCCCATGCCTATAACGAACAGACGGCGTATGTCAGAAAAGCGCTCCAAAAGCGTAGCGTCTATTGACCGAGGGTTAATCAAGTTTCGCACGGCGATGGCCGTGTTTGCTCTCTCGACTATTTCTGCAGTGCCTTCTCGCCCCAGCCCTCCACTGAATTTGATGGAGTTGAAAATACGGGTAACGAAGACACTGAACTGTCGCCCGCCCGACCAGGTAGCAGGGTTCACGTCGTATGCCGTGCCCGTACGCGCCGCTATTACTCGGAGCTCGAAACGATAGCGGGTTATGGCTCCCGTTGTATCTGTGACAGGAATCAGGTCTCCGGCGCGGATAATCACAGAAGCAGAGGTGTCTACTACGTCAGGGAAAAAGGCGCGTGAACGATCATACAAGAAACGGTTGTTGCCTGGGATGATGTAATCTTGGCGTCTGTTTACCTCAATGGTGAGAACCCCACGGGAAAAGCTCCCCACCTTCCGTGTGATAAACCAGTTGGACATGATAGCATCGATGCTATCGGACACGGACCGATCAGTGTCTGGGTCACCCTCTGCAATGTCTTGCACGTTGAGCAAGCTTTGAAGCGCGCGGACTTCGTCATTCTCTTTGGAAATGTGTGCAAAGATAAAAGAGAAGGCTTTGACAACTAGGTCACGCAGAGCAGTGCCTTCAGTGAAGAGCCCATTCTCCACATTCTCAGTTAAGAGAGTAGCAATGAACTCCTCTGCGTTGGCAAGATCGGTTGCGCTAATTTCTATGGCCATGGCTACACCGTGGAAAAGATCGGTAGATTGAGGATTAACCGCTCATTGGCTTGGTTTTTGATCTCGACTGAGACATCAAATCCAGGAGCCGACGGCTTATCCACGAAATTGATTATCCGAGCACTGGCCAACCGCTCGCTCAGGGAGAGTGAGAGATTCCTCCGGTTGAATCGTTGCACTTGTTCGTTGCACTCGTCAACCGATAGTATCGTAACATCTCTCGCGTCAGGCAGAGGAAGATTCGATCCTACCATGCCAATGAAATTAGTCCCGTAGTCTAAATCAGAAGGGTCCGACCCCCTCTGCGTGAGGAAGCACTTGAGCCACATGTTTATCAGCATCTGGAAGCCCTTGACACCAACAGCTCCTACGAAACCAAACGACATGAATTTGAAAGTATCCCGCTGATCTGCTTCCGGGAGTGTCTGTATATGGATGTCGAATGAGCGTGCCATTAGCTGTTAGCCTTCTCCTGTGATGTCATCATCCAGGTCTTCGTCGTCTGGGTCGACCGCACCAGTATCAACATCCACGTTGGCGTCAACTGCCAAGGGAGATTCTTCGGTGGGTTCGGCGGGGCCTTCAGTAGTATCAGGGATGGTGTTTTGGTCTCCCACGGATCTGCTGGTCTCGGCTGAGTTGGTGCTGGTGACGTTGGACCAAAAGCCTGTAGAAAAATTAAAACTCAAAGCGTTGATGATTACAGGAAGGTGTAGTCCTTGCTCTGTGATCTCGGCTCTGCGAGCTGTCTGTGTAGCAACCGCATTTTGACGTGCGGCATCTTCGGTTTGAGCGGCGCCGTATACTTCTGGGCGCGTGCTAGCTTGTGCTGTGCGTGTGCGGTTATCATTCTGGACCCTGTCAATCTCAGGGACCCGGGCTAACGACCCTGTGTACGTTCCTGTAGGACTACCAGGGTTGGCAGGTAGGTTTAGTCGTTGGACTTCACGGGCAATACGTTGAGCCCAAGTCCTGCTACCACGAACGTCAAAATGTAACCCATCGGGTCTATGAGGTAGATCCCTCGACATGGCCTTGCCATCGAGCCATGTGACATCCAAGGTGGGTAAGTGCCGGCGTTGTATAGCTGCCACTCTGTCTTTGCGTTCTATTGTTGCTTGTTGGCGTGCCCCTGCACGAGCCCGTGAAAATCTACGGTTGGTTTGCGTAGTGTAAAAACCATCAGGATGAGGTGCGCCTCTGGCGTGGGCAGGTCCTACCCAAAGAACTCTAGCGTTGGCCACGGGAGGTCGAGCAGGAGCTATAAGCGCAACAAGAGCAGTGAGTTCACGTGTATAGCTCCTTGCAGGTTCGTCATTGCCGCCAAGAACTACGATGGCGAGGTCAGCGCCTAGCTGCCCTAACTGCTCTGCGTTGGGGTTAAGGGCACCCCTACGGGGGTTAACGAAGTTTCCTCCCCCAACCTGCATGACTGTCTGTATGCCCACCTGCACGGCATTGCCCAGCTCTGTCCAATCCCCCCGACGGCTAAGAGCCTGCCGTAAGAAATTCCGCATCCCAACGCCCTGCGAATCACCTATGAGGATGTAGTTCCTCACGCAATTTCCCTGAGCATTTTCTTGATCTTGTTCTTCTCGTAGGAGAGCACACCCTGTGTGATCTTCAGCTTCTTCATGATTTTCGAGTTAGACATGCGCGTAACGCCGTTGTACCCCGTGCTGTACTCGAAGATCTTTTGCTGCCTTGGAGACATGCTGTGGTAGGCGTAGCCCAGTCGCGGGTCATGCTGGTGCGGCACGAACAGGTCGGCGGGCGAGTCTTTGGACTCAAGAAGCTCAGCCCTTCCAAACTGGGTCTCGAATTGTTCTATCTTCCTAGGGCTCCACTTCAATGAGTCGGCGAGCTCAACGGTGGTTGGCTCCCGCCCGTTGTCCGTCCTGAAGTCCTCTTTGGCGATGTTGAACGTGTGAAACTGCAGCATCGAGTGTTCGGGTACACGCGCAGCATTCTGATGTGCGTAGTTTACTCGGCTTAGTTTCTGCAGTTGGTTTGTCACATGTGTGGACAACTTGACCCCCCTGTTGGGGTCAAAGCTGCGGATGGCTTTCACGGCAAGGATCTTGGCCTGGGTCTCCAACATGGGACGAGCCAATGTACCCGCACGCCGATTCACCTCAGATTGTATGAGGGGATTCAGCTGCTTCACCAGCTTCTCCAAGTCCATGGAAGACTTGGTCCTGTTCCACTGATGCCAGAGCTCTAGGTCGCGGTCCTTGAGAGCCATCGCTTACGTCCTAGGGGCTAGCGTTATGAGCGCGTTGATGCGGTACTCTAACAGCACAGCAGTCCAGTTGGCGCGGTTTTGAGGGAAGTCGGTGGGAAGGCCCTGCACGATCCTCCCAGCCGCAGTGTCATCCGCTGCGTTGGATCCATCTTCGCGTGCTCTGGATTGTAGCGCAGTGCCTTCGATACCATCGATGTTTGTGATGATATCCGTGTTGGTGATGTCGGCAGTGGGGATGACGTCTGGGGGCCCAGCACGGTAGGCACGTATGCGGATGTAGTAGGTCGCAGGGAACGTCCTTGAGTCTCCCTGGAGAAGTGCAGTGGCGGGAGTGATTTCGCCTTCACGGATTCCATCCTCTCCCAGGAAAGCTACGTACTCATCCAAGGTGCAAATTGGCCGCGCTGCATTACGCATGGCCGACTCGTAGCTATTAAACAGGTGGAGCGCTTCCCTTTTTGGAACAATGTTCCGATCTCCAGTCACGTTACTGGTGACCCCTGTGAGTCGAATACGTACTTCCAGAGTATTCAGCCGCTCTGTGATAGCAAGACTGTCTGAATCTGCAGTTGTATTAGCTTCCTCATTAGCTTCCTCAAGTGCTGCTTCTGCAGCAGCTACGTTTTGGAAAGCTTGTATTGTTGTAGCGTCGGTAGGGCCAAGAATACGTAAAGTATTACGGGCTAGTGTTTTCAAAGCGGTTAATTCACTAGTGTCTGCTGCTTGTGGTGTTTGTTGCTGTTGTAAGTCAGGCGCGTTGAAGGAGTCACGAATAAACGCTAAGTCTTCTTCGTTGGCTGTTCCTGACCGCATCAGACCGATGACATTCAGCGCTCGGTTACGCGCTGCACTGTCAATGCCTTCGAGCTGAATAGGTACGCGTTCACCTTGTAGGTTTTCGTACTCAATGATTTCGTTGTAGAGAAAAGCAGCGGTGCGCCCCTGTAGATCACGCGCTACTTCCAAGTCATCAACTGAGGACAACCCGATACGCGCTGACTGTGTAGGGGGACGTACTGCTTGCGTGGGAGCTACCGCTGGAGGCGCGTTTGGATCGGTGGGGTCTACTACAGACGCGTCTCTACGGTCAGCATCCGCTCTAATCTGTGCTTGGTCCAACGCATCTGAAAAAGGTGCGGCTGTTCGATAGAATAGAGACCGATAAAAGCCTTCGGCCGCATCGAAGTTCTGGATTACCCGGCGTATTTCCCCGATTGGCTCAGGCGGAGCTACTACAATTGCGCCTACACGAGTACCGATTTCATCAAGCCGTTCTTGGGTACCCTCAGCAACTGCCCTCTGTGTTTCAGCACGTTGCTGCTCGATGGTTGTATTTTCCATGGTGAATTGACGATTCAGAAGGGCAAACGCCTCCCGGAAGGTTCGTCCATAGGAAAAGGAAAGCTGTGTAGCCCACCCTTTAGAGTGCATGTTTTGGCGTACGTTCATTACGTACCCAAACACATCCATCTGTGTTGATCGCCGATCGAAAATAGCGCAGGGAAACCCAGGGGCGGGGTAGGGGTTGAACACTAACTGCACGCCGCCCGTACGCCTTGCATACCTCTCTTTGAAGTACTCGTACTGTGCGTACTTGCGGTAAACGTTGCGGTCGTCGTCACCTGGAGCTACCTCAGGCTGTACGTTGGTTTCGGCCGCCGGAGTTTCTGTATTACCTTCGGCCGCGCTGGCATCAACAGGCTCGGGTTCTGCTGCAGGGGGTACCGTTGCAGTGTCAGGTACCCCTGCCCTGGCACCTACGGCAGGGTATGCAGGGTCTAGCGGAATTGGCGCAGCGTGGAAACGGGCAGTCCGCCCTGCCCAGCGGGCCGTGGGGCTTCCGTAATACACTTCCATCAACCGCTGGAAATCACGCCGCCTTGCGGCAGTCCTTCCCCTTTCGAATACCTGAAACCACCGCACGAAAATCAGTTCAGACACCACGTCTGCATTGGCGTCAAACCACGCGACAGCGTCGCCCCTGGGAGACAGGCTATGTCCTGCACCGTCATCGGTTCTCCGCCCCCAACGACGAAATTGATGCCGAAGATGCGTACCCAATACTTGGTACCGCCCCCACGCGGTAGCATCGATAGCTGCTCGGTTTATTTGAGCAGCCGAGACGCCTCCCAAAGTAGGTAGTCTTCGCGCACGGTCTGTGTTTATCCTCCCAAAGCCTTGAGGCATGGCGTTGTTTCCGAAGTAAACTCCATGCGTCCTCCGGAATTCTCGGGTCCGCTGCCGACGGGCCTCCCTAGGGAGGCTGGCGTAGGCAGCAGGCAGCGGTGTTCCCGCTGGGTTGGTATTACGGTGAAATATGTGCGCGTTGAACGCACTCACACCTGGGTCATCTCCAGACTCAGTCTGGCGAATAGCCCGCAGAACGTCGTGAGGGATACCTGCACGTGCGGCTAGCTGTCGGTCTCTTGAGGAGGGTGGCGCTGCAAGTTGTGCTCGTAGGCTCGCGGGGAGAGGCCGGTTATCTGCAGGTCCTCGACGTGTCGACGTAGACCGAGTGGTGCCGTGCTCCGTGGTAGAGGTGTTTGGAGGTCCATCTCTGCCTGCTTCTGCGGCGTTCTCCAGGAAGGTGAACCACCTAGGCATAGGCCTACGGTCCACCACGGGTCCCTTGAAAAACTCTTCTGGATAAACGAGTATGTTTTTGTTGTTCTCCCCTGGGTTTCCTACTGCAGCGCGGGCTGCTAGATGAACTTCTTCAGGGTGAGCCACTGCCAACGCGTCACGCATGAGGCTACGCAACCCAGTGCCTACAGTGGCTGCCGTGTTGAGATAGCTAGTCCATGACTCTTCGTTGAAGTACATTCGGGTGGGCTGCGTGCTGTAGTTCTCCTCATAGGCGAAGTGAACCACCTGTGAGGGGTAAAACACGTTGCACGAAGGCGGCACACCAAAAAGGAACTGAGGCTTCACCATGTAATTGGTGAGCACCAAGGGTTGCAGCCCCAGGCTAGGTGCAGGGTACCCATCCACTATGGAAGGAGGTCCGTTGACTTCGAGCCCTCGGTAGTTGGCAGCGGGGTAGCTGTCTATACGAACACACGAGGGTGTAGGCAGCATGTTGATTTCCATCATCATGGTCATCAACACTTGCTGCAGCATATCCCAGATGGATCCTGAGGATCCGATGGATGAAGCCAGGCGTGCTACAGCAGAAACAGCCCCTTCTTCCTGAACAGCACGGAGGATAGGAAATAGGCCTGCGTCTGTGTCCCTCGAACGTTCCAGCAACGGCAACGCAATGAATCGTCGGTGGAAATTGGTACGCCTAGTCCAGGGAGCAAAGAAATTCGTCGCTGGAACACTGCGGTTGGGTGCGTTCAGTTGGATCAACCCACGTACTACGTTGTAGACGAAATCAATGGGGCGTTTGATGACGGGAGCCCCCATCCCCGTACCTGTCTTTCCCTGGAGAGAAGCATCGTTCAGTTGTTCCCCTAGGTCACCCCCACCTTCAACGGAAACCAATCCCTCTGCGAACAACGAGTAAGGGTATAGGGCTCCAAATCCGGGGGTACTGACTGTGCTGATGCCTACACCACATTCTTCTGCACTCACGCCGGTTGCAATGTCATCGACATTGGACATGAAGAAAAAGAATAGCTGTGTGAAGATCTGGATGTAGTCGATGCAGGTGAAGGAGAGAGCTCGCCCTCGCTGCACGTTGACGTAGTTCCAAGCGACGATCTCACCGTCGAACATCAACCTGAAGGTGGGTTCGTCAGGGCGTTGCCAATAGTCGCAGTAAAATACCTGGACGGATACCCTATCCTCCGCCCCTAGCCGCTGCAGTACAGGGTCAGGGATGAGGGTGATTTCACACTCAGGTATTTGCCACACGCCATAGGCTATGGACGTAGACATGGCGGGACATTCGATCCCGTTGATGTAGACAATCCACGCTACTTGAAAGGCGCGATCTACATTTACTAGGCTTTCATCGTGGGGCTCATCCATCAACTTGCCGTTTCGGTGAGACGCGCCAGGATTAGAACATTGGCCACTAGGCTTACTCGGTAGTTATATGTGGTCGAATCCAAGTAGTCACTGAATTCGGCTTTGTATTCTTTGGGGAGCGCACCTAACAAGAAGAGGGATTCTACCCCCGCCTTGATACGCTTTATGTGTCGTTGTAGCTGGACATCAATCTCAGCCACACGTTGCCGCTCACACACTACAGAGCGCAGTGCTGGCTCATTACGTATGCCGAAAGAGTTGGTTATCGTGTGAATTTCAGTAGCAAAGGCCTCTTGGTAAAGTACGCGCGCTGCCTTGTTTTCTGAGTTGGCTATCGCTTGGGTTTGTGCCTGCAGCGCATTGTTGAGGAATACTTGGCGTACAGGCTCTAGGTCCAAAAAGCGAGTCATGGGACTCTGTACAAATAGCTCTACAGCTAAGGGGTTTAGCCCTGAATAACAAATAGGGTTAATACGAGTTCGCCAACTCCAGGTGTCATCAGCGCATTTCCCAGTCAGGTCTTCAATGAATGCGCGCACCGTGACTAGCGTGTCAAATCCCCAGCCCCCTAGTTTCATGAACTGGACAGTAAAGCGTCCTACGCTGAAACTAGTGCTACCCACATACCCGGCGGCGAATCCACCAAGCCCGGTAAAGACGGGTACGCCGTCTATTTCGATCAACGTGGTGCCAGTATCCAGATCCAAATCGAAGTCGGCAAAGGAGATGGATATCGTAGCATTTTCTAGTACATCAACTGCGTTGGCCGCAGGAGAGCGAAGGACGATAATGGGTGGGTTGTCCCCCGCGGCTGTAGGTAATGCTCCGCCCCACGGAGAAATGCCCCACTCACCGATGCCCCAACTCATGGTTTACTCCGCGCCTTTTTCTTTCGCGTCAAGAATAGCCTCAAAATAAGACCCAATTTGACGGAGGATCAAGGGGTGTATCAGGTAACCCTGTTCGGGATTTTCCGCTACTTGCTTGAGCATCTCATAGGGCCGATCAGAAATTTCGAATACGTTTCCTTCTGCGTTCTTGCACGCTTTGTCAATTTCCATAGCATTTTGTACAGTGCGCCAGTTTTTACCCCATTCAGATGAGTTGAGGAGCGCTTCAATAAACTGTGGAAATGCAAAGTATTCGTGCTTTCTGCTTCCATCTTTGTCCATGAGTTCGACTTGGATAGCCGCTGGGGGCTTTATGATTAGAATAGCCACAGTTGAATCCTTTTTTTCTACCAGCTAGGCTGCTACGGATTGGTATCGCAATTCCGCGGCCCATTCAACCGTATCAGATGCGTCACCCGTTACGGTAACGCGTACATCATTGCCGTTGACAGTAAGTGTTGCTGCCCATGTAGCGTCATCCTCGTCGGTGAAAGTTGCTTCAGGGGAACTTGCTCCGAGAGTAGCACCGCCACCCTGGCGGTATACCAGAGCGCGTACAACGTAAAATGCTCGTTCCGTAGTCGTATCAGTGTTCCGTCCTATAACCCGAGCTTCGATCCAATAAGTAGTATTGGTAGCAAGAGTAATAGTAACGGCTTGTGCTGGAGTGGCATTGGGCGTTTGAACACCGCCTGTAACTGTAGTAACAAAGCTCTCATTGCCCCCTGCACCGGGGTTACCCACGTTAGTCGTGTCAACGAAGATATTGCCAAATTGCTTCGTAGCATCCCCGAGCGAGCCATTGCCATCCACGTTGGGGCGGAAGGCCGTAGCCACCATTTCTATGAGTCCAGCAGAACCGCCGTAATAGAAACCGAGATCGCTATCAGCTAGCCAACCCCAGGTAGGTTGAGTATCAGACCCATTGCCGCCCCGAGCTCTGACACCGACTGTGGTGTCGAGGTACTCCAAACTGAAGTACGTAGTCCCCGCTTCTTCAAGACTAAGAAACGTACCTGGTATGTCATTAGTAACGTCTAGTTGAAGCCCTATCCATGGCGCAGGCCCTGCAACCCCTGAGTTGTCAAGGTTACCCTTCATGAAAGTGGCACCAAGGATCGTGGTTGTCATCGAATCCAGGAACTGGAAGGTGTCTCGGCCTGCGATGGCCAACTTTATTTGCTCGGAACCAGCGCCTACACCCGCTGCGGCATAAATCCCAGTGGCCCCCGATGCGCGGCTGGAAAATAACAAAGTAGGCGCGAACACAAACCCGTCATTCAAGCCAACTGCGCCGTCCGAATCAATGTAGATTTGCGTGGTAGACGCGAGCTTTAAATCTAGTAAGTGATGCGTGCCCGAGCCGTTGCCGAGGGTTACTGCGTTACCTTGTATAAGAGCCCACCCTGCGGTACCCGACTGAGCCGTAGGATCTATCTCAACATCTAGAAGAGTATCTATTCCGGAGGCGCTGGAAGGCGCTGCTTTCCCTATAGACGCTGCACGAACGCCGGATGACGTAATGCCTAGTATACCTTTGGCCAAGGTGTATAGCCCCGTATCAAAGTCTCCTCCGAATCGAAGCCCCGGCGCTGCTACTGTACTGGGGGGAATAACGATGCCGTCGCCCAACAGCCACGTTGTATTCACACTGTCAAAAAGAGAAATACCCACTTCGGTAGCACCGCTCGTAGTGAGCGCGATGGGCGTTCCCCCTGCTATCGTGACTAGAGGCGAGCTGTTATAAGCCGACTGCAGGTTATCAATAGATGATGGAAACCACGTCATAATACCACCCAGTTTGTGCCGTCATAGATATAGTCAACGGATACCAAAGCCCCCGCTAGTGAATATGACGCACCAAGAGTAGAAGAAGTAGGATTTTCAATGCTGTTCCCATTGCCGTCTACCGTGATTGCCGTGACGTCAATAGTTACGTTTTTGAGTGACCAACGTACACCTGCTATAGGTGCAGCGGGTGCATCGATCTGAAATGTACCCCCACTTGGGTCATAGATGACAAGGTCCAAGTCCACCGCAGTGTAGGGGGCAACCTTGATTCCTGTGAGACTAGGTACCGCTGCAGTTCCTGGAAGCACTGAAGGGTCGAACAGGCCGGTCGTCTCATCCAGCTGTACCAGTCGGTCAAGCCCAGCACCTGCGCCGGGTGACACCACCACTGCGTTGGCGACTTCGTAGGCAGCGAGCTCTGTTTGCTCTAGTTGTAGGTCACGCTCAGTTGACCACCCACGTATATTGACGTTCCCTGGAAAACCAAGACCTGCTTTGACTTGGTTATCGTCTTGGTTCTGCTCGAAGGCAGCCAAATACCGCCAGCCCAATGTCTTGGATGCGAACGTCACCACCGCGCAGAAGCTCTC
>Ga0255048_10001280_pt1 | contig 17780 bp, 19 predicted proteins | sample JV7_2_2_MG_FD_183619 | JGI IMG/M metagenome (GOLD analysis project Ga0255048, IMG submission 183619) | Seawater microbial communities from Jervis Inlet, British Columbia, Canada - JV7_2_2 | ecosystem: Environmental > Aquatic > Marine > Inlet | place: Canada: British Columbia | collected 2016-10-06
TTGGTCTTGCACTTCTTGATCGGCATCAGTACTTGCCCCTAGCTCCACCCGGCTTGCTGGCCTTCTTTGCCGTGTTCATCCTTTTCACGCTCTGTCGCTTCGGGGCACACTTCTTCGTACCGCACTTCTTCTTGCCTGAGGCTTTGGACTTCTTGCGAGGCATCTTTAGACTCCCTGCTGGTTTTAGTTGTACGCTGACACGGGACCACAAACTTTGGAGAAACCATGCCGTTCGACCCTAGCAGCCTAAGTGTCAAGGCAGCTTCTAAGAAGCTCGATGGACTTTCGCTTGACGAACTCAAGAGTCTTCACGAGAAGGAGCTTGACGGAAAGCACCGCTCATCCTTGATGGCTGCAATCAGCCGGCAGATGGATCTGCTCATCGAGGAGGACGAGGCCCCCGAAGAGGTCACGGTCGCTGCGGCCCCGGCCCCTGCGCCCCCCGCAGCTCCGGTTGATAAGACCATCTCCATGACCGAGTGGTTCAAGTTGAACAACTTCCAGAAGAGGTCTTACACCGCCATCGGCGGTGGGAGGATGAAGCATATTGGCTAGGAGGAACAGCAGGGTTGGCGGATCCAGTTCTTGGAGAAGCGCAGCCAGTGACTCTGTTGCCTATCGGCCCATTGCCGCCAAGGTAAGGACCAGGGACCTGGCCCAGGGCGAGTCCGTCATTCCCAAGTTCGCCAGCGAGGAGGAGCGCTACGGATGGGAGATGGAGCAGTGGCGAGCCCACGGGATAACGACCAAGCGTTACTGGCGTAAGTGGCAGGGCGCTGACGGGCTGTGGCACATCGGACCACCCTTCTATCCAGGGGCTCCAATCTACGAGCACGAGAAGGCGATCACAGCCTTCAAGCTTGCGAACAAGGATGGCTACATCACCCCACGGACCCTTGGTGAGGAGCTTGGCTTTGGCAGGTACAAGGCGAAGCGTCTGATCGATGCGGTGACGGGTGTTCTTGACGTTGGCTATGCGACATACTTTGGAAAGGGTATGCCGAGTACGAAGTTCAACTGTCGGATGGTTCACGAAGACTGTGTCGATGACATTGGCAAGAACGAGAAGATCTACATGGACAGGCTCAGAACCCTGGTGAAGGCCAGGGCGATACCGGGGGCAGGAAACCTTTGCAGGGAGTTTTTAGCTAAGGATGGCGAAACGCTACGTTGACGAGGCCGCAGAGCGGCTCACTTCCGGCGATCACGATGACTTCATCGAGTTTGCTGCAGAGCATCTAAAGATTCAGACCAAGGCTGGCCACTTCGTCAAGTTCAAGCTGAACAAGTCTCAGATGATGAGGGAGGGCCTCATCTCGGAGATGGAGGCTGCCAACAAGCCGGTAAGGATTTGGGAGGCTAAGGCTCGTCAGCTGGGTTGCAGCACTCACGTCCAGGCCAGGATGTTCTGGCGCTGTCTCACAAACAACGACGAGACTGCATTGGTCGCCGCCCACACTGAGCCCTCTGTCAGAAGCATCTTCACCAAGTGCAAGATCTTCTACGACTACCTCGCTCAAGACCTCAAGCCGATGACTCGGTACAACAACGTCTACGAGCTGGACTTCAGGGCACCTAGCGGTCCTGCTGGGCTTCGCTCTCGCTTTGTTGTCATGACTGCCAAGTCTTCTGACGACGCTCGTGGTTCTACCCCGAGACAGATCCACTGCAGTGAGGTCGCCTTTTACAAGCGTCCAGAGGAGTTCTTTCTGGCGACACTTCAGGGAGTGCCAGACGAGCCTGGGACGATGATCTACAGCGAGTCAACCTGCAACGGGTCGGGGGACTTCCATCACACGATGTACATGGCTGCCAACGTCTGGTGGGACGAGATCCCGCCGTGGATGACGCTGAAGAAGAAGCATGGCGGCCACCCAGACTCCACTTGGTATGCGCTGTTCACACCATGGTTTCTGATGGAGGAGTACGAGAGGCCGCTGATCGTTGAAGAGGACGAGTTCAGGAACAGCCTGGATGTAGACGAGAGGAAGCTGCTCGATGTTTTCGGTGAGTGGATCTCACTGAGGAATCTTCAGTGGAGGCGAGAGACCATCGTCAGCAAGTGTGGAAACAGCCTTGAGCGGTTCCATCAGGAGTACCCAAGCACAGACGAGGAGGCCTTCTCTACCTCCGGTAGCCCGGTATTTGATCAGGCGGTGGTTTGGAAGCAGATCATGGACCACGGATGTCCGTGCCAGCTCTGCGCCAGGAAGATACGGACCGGCAAGGAGAACGACTGCCCAGAGCACAAGTGGTACGAGATAGAGGACGCCTCTGGTCAGGAGCCCGGAAGGGTTCGCCTATTCTCCAGCTACGAGCCAGAGGTGGTGGAGGTGATGCCAGGACAGGGCCGCTTCTCTGTCTGGAAGAAGCCAGAGCGTCGTCGCAGGTACTCGGTGTCTGTGGATGTAAGCCGTGGTGCGGCATCAAAGGACTGGAACCACCTAGTCGTCATCGACATCTCCAGCATGGAGCAGGTTGCTGAGTGGCGAGGCAAGTGCGAGTTGGATGAGCTTTGTGAGGTCTCGCTCATGGTCGCCATGTACTACAACAACGCCACGCTAGCTCCTGAGATCACGGGTCTCGGAGCTGGGCTGGTTGCCATGCTCGGTCAGACGAAATACTGGAACATCTATCGCCGTCAGACAGTAGATACGGTGAACGTGGCCAGCTCTGTTCTTGGCTGGCACACGAACAAGAAGACCAAGCCGGCGATGGTCGGCCTCATGCAGAAAGCGCTCAAGGACGGCTATCTCAAGATCCGATCTCAGAAGGTGCTAGAGGAGATGATCGCCTTCCGTCAGATGGTCACCAAGACCCCAGATGGCCATGACGGAATGACCCAGATGAGAGCCCCTCCGGGCAAGAACGATGACGCTGTCATGTCAGCCATGATCTCCAATGCGGTGGCTCACCAGCACCCTGGATCTGGAGCTGAGATTAGGCAGAGCGGACCTAAGGCAGCCTCAGGCAACCACCACGAGTGGAGCGATAACGAGTGGGATGTCTACGAGCAGTGGACCAAGCGAATGAGGTCCAAGCTTCTGAATCAGAGGAGGCGGTAAGCCTGGGCTCCGGTCTTCTCAAGCCAGCCCTGACGGATGGCTCCCATGATGCCCCCCCTGAGGCGACGAGCCTCCAGGCCGGTTGCCTCCATGAGGCCGTTAAAGTCAACCAGTCCGTCGTTGTTATTGGCGTACTCTCGAATCAGCACAGACGGCTTTCTGTCTTCGATCTTGATGACCTTTCCGCCCTTGCCAACCTTGTAGGTCACCGTGGTGCTTGGCTTGGTCGAGCCCTTTGACTCCCCGTCGTCAACTTGGGTGCTTCCCACCTCAGCGAGCTGACGGTCTCTTTCCTGAACGGTGTAGTACTCCCGGCCCTTGAGCCCTGGAGTGGCCTGCCGTCCCCAGGTTCCCTTGACGGTGAGGTTCGCCGGAACCGAGTCAGGCGGCCACGCCCTCTTGCAGGATCCGATGCTTCCGCAGGAGATACAGCGAACATCTCTGAAGCCGTCAGACTGGCTTCGGGTGTACAGGTCTGGCTTGGTGAACCAGTCAAACTCTCGCTTGCAGCCAGCGAACGTGCATTCCATCGGATAGTAAGGCATTAGGACCCTCTCACTCTAGCCATCAAAGTTCCAAGATCTGCCGTCCCACCTGTTCCAGACGTTGCCCCGCCGGGAGCGCCCCTCTCTGGACCTGCTGGACCAGCTAGAGCTTCTCCCTCCGCACCCATTCCCCGACCAGCCTGCACGGCCTCTGGGCTCGGCGCGCTTGTCGGTCCTGTTGGGGAGGCTGCCGCCTGGAGTGCTGCGAGCGGCTCCATAAGCATACGCTTGTCAGCTTGCCAGATTGAGAACGCCTTATCGATGAAGTTCTGAACAGTTTCTGGGCTGGTGATGCCGGACTGCACCATCGGAACGAGCGAGGCGACCGTGGCCTGGATGGTCTGCAAGAGGCCCATGAAAGCCTGCTGCTCTGTGCCCGGATCCTTACCAACAGTAGACCCGGCCTCGATGCGAACGTCGTACATGCCGGTGATGTCGGATGCAGAGAAGGTGATGAACTCGTCTTCTCCTGTAAGCCCAGTCACCCTCAGGTATCGGGGCTCATCCCAATACTGTCGGATGATGGAGAGCACCTGTCTGCCAACTGCCTCGATGAGTCTCTCCACAGCTCCCAGCCTGGTGGACGCCCTGTTGGAGGATCCCTGGGCCGCGATAGCCACCTCAGTGGCTGTGGTTCCCTTACGCCCAACTCCACCGCGCTGGTACACATCAACGCCGCTGATCTCGTACATCAGCTTCTGGAGCCCCTGCAGAACCATCGGAGTCGTTGAGGGTGGCGCTGCCTCTGGAAGAAGCATGAGCGCCTGACGGATGTCTCCAACATTGGCCGGAAGCTCAGCAACCTCCATGTCCAAGTCTGACTGCAGGAGCTGACCAAGACTGCCGTCCTCTAGGATCCCTGGAAGACCAACCCACTTCCTCTTCGATGAGATTCTGTGGTGGCTAAGCAGGTATCCCCACTCGTCGTTGAGCCTCTCAGCGATCTTTCGGATCGATGCAAGGTCTGCTGTGTTGGCGGCGATAAGTTGGCCAGGAACTCTTGCAAACCTAAGGGACTGATACGGGTATCCGCGAACCTGAAGCGGATCGTTGATGTGCCGGATGACCGACGCTCTGGTCTCTATCCCCTCCTGCTCTCGGATAAGCCAAAGGACCCTGCGCCGGACACCGTTCTTGGTCCTGGCCCAGTACCGGATCTCGTAGACCGTGATGTACTCTGGGTTGTCCTCGTGGGTCCTGAACAGCTGGTCTTCCCTGTAGGAATACTCGTCTGGAACTGACTCCGAGAGCCACGAGTCTGCCTCTAGATTCTTAGGCAGCTTGAACCTGTCGTCTGCGCGAAGGTCATCGATCCTGACCGTAATTCTCTCAGCAATCCACGGAGCCTTCTGGATGTCGTCGTAGCCCGGTGGGACCAACACATCCCATGGAGCTACCCTGGTTACTGTTGGGTTGTCTGAAGGACCCTCCTCAAAGGGGATGTCTTCCTCGGCCATGGCCAACATAAGCGAGCGCTTGGCCTCTGGAGAGAGGACATCGTCATCGTCCTCGTCAAACTGCTCTGGCCCGGTGTCGTAGTCCTCCTCAAGAAGGAAGGCTCCAGACGGGTCATACCCAACCTTGAGATAGCCAATGCCAAACAGGGCGCTGTCCAACGCAACGTCTTCAAGCGGCTGTCTGAAGCCAATCTCCCTGAACACGTAGTTGACGGCAGCTTCGGCCCTCTTGGAGCCGCCCTCATCGCCTGGCCGCCTTGGCAGGAACCTTAGATAGGGGTCTGCAGAGACAACGGCCGGCAGCAGCACATTGGCAGTCGCCAGCAGGAAGTTGAAATCAGGCACATCCCCGCCGCCGTAGACGAGGCCGTCCTCGCTGTTCTCGCCAGCGTAGTCCCTGAGGACTCGCTTCCACCCAGGCAAAACGCTTTCTTCTAGGGCCTTTTCAGCCCCGGATACCCGCATGTGCCACGTTTTAATCTCGTCGTCGGACAGCCTTGGTTTTCTTGAAGCCATGGCCGGATGGTACTTGACATTGGTGTATGGTTACAGCCTGATGACTAAGTGATCGGCAAACAACCGATCCAGAGGGAGAGATAGATGCCAATGGATGTCCCCGACACCTCTTCAGACGGAGCCCTGGAAACCCAGGATACCTCCCCCGAAGAGACCGGTTTTTCGACAGACGAGGCGGTTGAGAACGAAGCCACTGAGTCTCCAGACTATTCTGAGGATCCAATGGCCTTCATTGAGTCTTTCGACGGAATTCCTGACGAGGTCAGGGCTGCCGTTAAGAAGGGCTTTCTAAGGCAGGCGGATTACACCCAAAAGACACAGGCTCTTTCTAGCGAGCGAAACAAGCTTGAGGACCAGCGATCCGTCGTGGATCAAATCCTCTTGTCTCAGCGCGAGCAGAAGGCGGAGCCTGCGGAACAGGTCGAGGAAGTCCCCGACCTTAACAAGGGTGCTAGCCCCGAAGACGTGATCAACTATTACGTCAACAGGGCCGTTCAGTCGAAGATGGATGCTTTGGGTATTGCAGACACGGCCAAAGACATCAGACCTCTGGCAGCACAGCAGCGCGTCGTAAAGGCGTACCAGGGCTGGGCTTCAGAGCACCCCGATGTTGATCACGGCACTCTGGCAGCCCAGGTTGGCGAGGTTCTTGACAGCGATCCCGACTTGGCCGTTATGGCCGAAACCAACCCGGATCGTGCCGTTAGGTTGGCTGTTAAGATTGCCCAAGTGCAGTCTGGTGCAGCCAAGACAGCGGCCAAGTCTAAGAAACGCCGAGAGGCGGCCCCTGTTGCGGCTCGCAAAGGAACATCTGTCAGGAAGAAAGAGCGGGAAACCCCTCTTGAGGCAGCAACCAGAGCGCTCCGAGAGCAGGGGGTTAACATCTAAGGAAGCAAATGCCTGCCAATACTATTGGTTCCCCTCCGGGCGAACTCGCCCTTGGTCGCGTTTACTCGACCACTCTCATCGCCCAGCGCGACACCGTGGCGATGGAGATCGTCCAGGCCAACCCCCTCCTCTGGCACTTCTACCGCCAGGGCGCAGTTCAGTACGAGGGTGGCACCGAGTGCCGCCTTCCGGTGGTCATCACCGAGTCGTCCAACGTTAGTGCCATCGGCACCTACGCGACGTTCGCCACCTCCCCCGAGGACGGACCCGACACGGCCCGCTACCACACTTGGTACAAGAACCGCGCCTCTATGGTGCTGGACAACACCGAGTTGTCTCAGAACCGTGGTGCCTATCAGGTCGTCAACCTGCTGAACGCGAAGCTTGCTATCGCCAAGATCAGCCTGGTGAACGAGCTTGGTCGTCAGCTCTATCAGAACAACGCGGCTGCCCCGCTTGAGCTGAACGGTCTTGCCGGCTTTATCCAGGGCGGTGTTGCACCGTTCGCCCTTACCCCGGGCGGAATCGACCCGACCGTCTATCCCAACTGGCAGAACCAGCGCCAGCAGATCACCGCCTTCGGAACCGATGGCCTTGATCAGTGGGAGCAGGTCTACATGGATTGCTCCACCAAGGGCACCCATCCCGACATCATGATTACGGATCCCCAGGTCTACCGCTTCTTCAAGCGGCTGGTGGCCCCGAATCAGGAAGAGCGGGACGTGGCTTTGTGGAACCAGGGCTTCCAGAACCTCCTCTTCAACGGAACTCCTGTGATTCCTGACGAGGCGCTGAACAACACTGGGATCACCTACTTCCTGACGACCACTGGAAAGCGTGCTGTCAAGGACTTCAACCTGAAGCCCGAGTACTTCACTGTTCCTGGGAAGAACCCGCTGGTTCAGGGCAAGGCAACCGGAATCGGAATGCAGCTGGCCATCCTCACCAACGATGACTTCCGCATGACCGAGTTCATGACGCCGCCCAACAGCGATGTCATCCTCGCCCACACCTACTTCACCGCGCAGTTGACTACGTCTTCGATGGCCCGCCAGGGCATCACGGACTTCGTCGGCCCCGTCGTCTTTTAGAGGAGTACAAGATGTCTACATTTATGTTTGGTGGGTCCGGCCTTGAGCTGGACATCGCCGGTCGCGCCCACGGGCCGCTCTCCCGAGGGGATGTCGTTCAGATCAACCCCCTTGTCACCGCAACTGCCGATGGCTACACGACCCAGAACGTCGATGCTCTGAACAGCGGGCTTTCCCAGGTCTCGCTTTACGGCGTCGTCCTGGGGTCCAACGCCAAGAACACCTTCGCCGTTGGCGAGGATATTCTTATCCGAATTGTCGGTATCGTTGACGTGGCCATGTCTGGTGCAACCACCATCGGCAACACGGTCGGACTCACTCCGGGGGCCAACAACCTGACCGACACTGGAGGAACGGCGTTTCAGGCTGACGCCGCCGCCTCCAGGGTTGTTGGTGCCGCCCATACGGCCACCGTTGGTGCCGGCATCGCCACTTGCTGGTTTAACGGCCTGGCCTGGGGCTAAACAACGTGTGTTGACGGGGGGGCTTCGGCCCCCCTGTCTTCGCAGCTAGGAGATAGAAATGTCAGTTGCAGCGCACGTTAGCCGGGTGTCAAAGGACTACGCTCCCTTCGGGTATTCGGTGATGAACCGAGAGACCTTCACCTTCTCGTGGGATGCGGCAGACGCCAACATTCCTGCCGGTGTTCCTGGCGGGATCAACTTCCCTCTCTTCTACGCCGATCAGGGCGGTCTTTGGATTGAGTCCATTGAGGTTATGTGGCCGATGGGATTGCCCCAGTTGGGAGATCTTAGGCCTGGCCCCCCTGGCCCTCCGTTCGCAGACGAGGTGGGCGATCAGTGGATTGTCGATCTTCGGTCTGGCACGTTCCCAGGAGCAGGAAGCCCTGTAACCATCTGGCACTTCGAGTCCCAGATTGGCAATGTTCCCCCTCCTGGCATCCCGCCTGGTACTCATGGGTCTTCTCCCATCCCAAACGGATCTCAGTTCGTCCCTGACGGGTCGTTTCTCTACATCAACCTGGCACCGGAGATTACAGGGGGTGGGCCAGGGGCTGGGCCAGCCGAAGACCTTATGTTCCAGCTTCACGTTCGCTATCGCTCTCTGGCGTAGCCAGTACACCGGAGGTTTGCGATGGTTGTTGCAGCACACGTAAGCAGAGTCTCTAGCGATTACCCGCCATCTGGGTATTCGATTATGAGGCGGGTTGTCTTTGACGTTGATGAGCCAATTAGCGGGCCGCAGGACTTCACGATTCCGTTTCTCTACTCAGACGATGGAGGTCTGTGGATTGAGGCCATTCGGGTAATGTGGCCATTCGGGTATGGGGCGAACTACCTCCCAGGCGGCGTAGTCGATCCCAATGTCGACAACCAGTGGTTCGTCGACATTGTTGGGTCGAACTTTCCTGGGGCCGCTGAGATCGCCAACATTCTCCACTTGGAGACCTTTGGAGCTGGCGACCCTGGAGCCGGCGACAACTACCCGGTGGGCCATGGAGGGCCTCCGTTCAACGGACACTACATCCCGCCTGGGTCTTTTCTTGGCGTCCGAGTGCAGGAGTTTAATACCGGCGCTGGCCCCGGAAGCGACCTTGCGGTCCAGTTCCACGTCAGGTACAGGACCAAGGCTTGATATCTAGGTAACTCTTTGGAGGGTCGTTCGTGAACCTTTCGGAACTCAGAACGGCCCTCTCGGAGCGCCGAGAAGACTACTCTCAGTCTGCGGCGAAGCTAGATCGCAAGATCAACCAGGCCTACCTAGACATCTGCTCTAGGAGGCGTTGGTCGTGGCTCCGACGAGAGCACTCCTTTGCGACATACGCCCCGTTCGTGTCTGTGCCCGCTGGTCCCGGCTTCACGATCAACGGTGCCCAGGACGGACAGACCGAGGTTGCCGTTGTCGCAATAGCTCCCACGGTGGTTCCGCCACGGACGTTGTACGGAAAGCGGATCTTCGTAGAGAGCGACTACTACAAGGTGGTCAACATCGGCGCTGTTGCGACCAACATCGTCCTAGACCGCCCCCTCCGCTGCACCAATGCGGTTCACCTTGTCAACGTCTACTACGACGAGGTGGCCTTGCCGAATGGAACGCTGTCTGTGTCGCAGTCAGTTATGTCTCGTGGTGGGTCGCCGTCGTCATCAAACCCGCTTTCCATGAGGGCCATGAGCCCAATCGACATGTCCTACATGGACATGGGCGTCCAGGGTCAGCCGAGCAACTTCGCCACCGTCAGGAAGGAGCCAATCCCGGCTCCGCTTGTTGCACCAGCGGTGACGTATACGGTGACCGGCACTCCACTATCTCCGCACATCCCGCCTGGCAACTATCAGTTTTGGTTTACCCACATAGACGCCCAGACTGGCGCTGAGTCCTCCCCAGGACCTTCGTTTTTGGTCACAGTTGTGGTCGGCGCGGACTCGTTCGACCTTGTTGCCCAAACGGCCAGGAACGACTTCTACTACAGGCTTTATCGAAGTCGCATTGGTGAGCCGCAGGGTGGCGGGGTACCGTATCTTTTGTCCGATCCGCAGTCGCAGGTCATTGCCGGGTCCTTCACCACCCAGGACTCGTACCTGGGGAGAAGAGCACCCAGCAGCGCATCTACCGTCTTCATGCGGCTCTACCCGACACCAGACGCTGAGTATGAAATCAGCTCTATTGTCCAGATGGAGGGGCAGAGGATGGGGGCCGACGAGGACCTCCCGCTCTTCGACGCCGAGTTCCACCACATCATCCTAGACGGGGCAGAGGCCCTCATGCTTGAGGCCAACGATGAGCAGGCCAGGGCCGGACATTCCAGGCAGAGGTTTGAGGTTGGGATCGCCCGCATGATTCAGATGGACCGACTCAATCAACAGCAGACCGTCGTCTTCGGCGGGGCCTCTACCGTTAGGGGAAGGCCTTCTTGGCTCTATAGCTCCGGTAGTAGCGAAGCCGACTTTAAGGCGTAGCCAGATGGCTGGCGCTAAGGGCAAGACGGTCGAGTTCCGGCCAGAGCAGGTCGAGGGTCTAGACTCTAGGGTTTGGCAGAAGGAGGGCACCTCCACCGAGATGATCGGGGTTGTGTTCACCCAGGCTGCCGAGGTGATCAAGGCCCCTGGCATTCAGCCACTCGTTGAGGCCTGGGGGTCGATGTCGGACCCTGATACTGGGCCGTTCACAAACCCGTTTGACGTTCGCCCTGTGTCAATCGGGACGCTGTACATCAACGGTGCCAACGAGATCGTCTTTCAGGTTGGTAAGAAGATCCGTGTTCTTACCGGCAACACCAGCAAGTTGGTGCTCAACGGGGTGAACCAGGGATCGTCTCCGTCCAACTCTATGCGGTTCCTCCAAGCGGGAAACACGCTTCTTATGCTCAACGGGCTTGACCCAAACCGGAAGTGGGACGGCATCAAGGTCACCCCGGTTGGGATAGCTAACGTCCCTTCGCCGCCCTACCCGGTAGAGACGGAGGCTGGAAGTAGGGAGTTGGATCGGATCAGCAACACTGCTGGTCAGTATATGTCTGTAGATCACTCGATCCTCAGGGCAGACGATGCGACCACCTTCTACTACAAGACCACCTGGGTTAATGAGTACGGACAGGAGTCGGAGCCAAGCCGAGCGTCCATTGGCGTGTCGGATGAGCAGGTTCCGACCGCAGCGCCAGACAACAGGTTCTTGGTCTATGTAGCCAACCTTGCCGGTGAGCCCCCTAGCGACGACATCGTTGGCAGGTACCTCTACAGGTCAAATGACGACATCAACTACCACGAGCTTATCTACCTGTCTGGGGTGTCTACCGATACCTACTTCGACTACGCGGAGCCAGAGACCTCGTTCGCCAGGGAGATCTCCAAGCCGGGAACGAACCTTCCTCCCCCGGTCAGCACCTGGGCATTCAACTTCCGTGGTCGTACCTACTACGGCGGGGCTCCAGAGGGGCCAAACGTCCTTTACTACGGAGAGGCTGGTGGCGGAAAGGAAGCTGTATCTGCCGACAACTACTTCATCGTTCAGGGCGAAGGAGAGGGCGACCCAATAACCGGGTGGGGAGTGTCTGGGGACTACGCTCTTATCTTTACGGCAAGAAGCACCCACATGCTCACCCACGATAAGAACAACGAACCGATCCTGACTCCAGTCAGCAAGTCGGTTGGTGCGGTGTCTGACAGGGCGGTTGTTACTTACGGAGATAGGCTTTTCATCTTCAGCAAGGACGGGATCTTCGGCTTTGACGGCAGCGAGCTTCAGCCGGTTTCTCGTGAGATCGCCAGTCAGGTTCAGCAACTTCCGCAGTCGTACCTGAAGAACGTCTTTGGCTGGTCTGACCCATCCAACAGGAGGGTCTACTTCAGCCTCAACTCAGGACCTGGGCAAGAGAACAACGAGGTGTGGGCGATCCACATCGATGGCGGTGGGATCACTAAGCTCGGCTTCCACGTTCACGGCGCAGTTAGGTACAAGGGCGAGACCCTTGTTCTCTACTCAAAGTTCCTGCCAGACGGGACTCCAGACGGTTGGGACCTTGGGGTGTGGGCAACCGGGCACTCCGTCAGCAGCTCTGGCGCTCCGTACCTTGGAGAGTTCGTCAGCCGCTGGTTCTTTGGGAAAAACCCCCAGGCAGACAAGACCTTCAGCCGGCTAGACATCTTCTACGTCCAGACCAGCAACGTCAGCATGACCGTTAAGTGGGGCACTGAGTGGGACCGTGGCTATGTTGGCAACACCACGTTTGAACTCTCGGACCCAGACGCCCTTAGATGGGATGCCACAACCACATGGGCAGACATCGCAGGCACAAAGACTTGGGATGAGCAGAGGGTTCGGTGTAAGAGAATCTCGCTCAACGGCGACAGCGACGAGGCGCTCACGTCGAAGTCGATTCGGTTCAGCTTCTCTACCTCACAGGAAGATGAGCCCTGGAGGATCGTTGGCTACGTTCTCCACTACACCGACCACGGAATCAGGGGAGAGGGGACGGACGAGTGAACCGCTACCTCCGAAGGATAGAGACCGCCATTAGGCTTATGGATGTGGGGATCTCCAACATCACCATCGCCAACGACTTTCTCAAGGCTGTCAACACGGCTCTCAGAAGCATCGGTTCGCCAATCATCAAGGACCTTGGAAACAAGGGTCAGGTGGTGAGGGCGATGAACGTGCTTGAGGCGGCGGCTGACTGATGCACTACGTCAAAAAGGAGATCTTCGTCCCAGGTGGAGTCGCTGACGCAGACACGCTTATGCGGGAGTTCTACAGAGCCTCTGGCGCTGAGATTTCCCTCGATCAGAACAACATCAAAGACAACTCGATCAACTACTCAACAACGGTAGACCCAGGGGACGAGAACCTTCACTACGCCAGGGCGACTACAAGGACCACCACAGACCAGTCTCAGAGCGTATTTCCTGTTGGCCCCACAACTCAGTACATCCTCTACAGGGAGGGCGTGTTCGTACCAACCACCACGGTTGCCGAAAGATGGATCCACGGTAGGTCCGGGCCTCTCATCTCTGACCCAAGCCTGTATCTGGAGTTTGAGACTGTTGTAACGACACCATTTATGCTCTATGCAAGCGGCAATATCGCTGTGCCTGGAACAACATCCCGCACAGCTATAACTTGCGAGATCTTTATCAATGGTGAGCCGAGCGGGGTTCCGGTGACCGTTGGCGTAGAGGCCAATGCCGGCACGTCAAAGACGCACTTCTGCCTGTTTCATCAGGTCGTTCTCCCACCCGGAAGGCAGGTTGTCGAGTTCGCCGCCATGAAGCTGGTCACTCCAAACTCCTTCGCCGCCACTGAGGTGAACATCGCTGCGATTGGCTTTGCCAGATGAGCGTTGCCCACAAGATCAAGCCTGGCGATGCGGTTTCTGCTGCCGAGGTGACGGCCAATTTCAGTAGCCTCACCACGATCAATCAGGTGGGCAGGCTTCAGATTGAGGCTGGATCCATAGACACCAGGCACATCTCCAGCACTCCAGACGACTGGAAAGAGATAACAGTTCTCACCAACCCCGGAACCTACCCCGGTGCCGCTGGCGTGGTGGTTCTTATAGGTGGTGGGCCTCCAGTTCCCGTTCACAACACCGGGATGGTCTTGATCGTCGTCAAGGCCCAGTACAAGGGTCTCCCTGGCGGCCTTACAGATTGCAGGCTTAGGTTGAGTGTCGGCGCGACGAACGTAAGGACTGCAGCTATCGCCCTGGGTCCGAGCGAGGACCTAGCATTCTCTACGGTGTATGCGTTCACAGCGTTTGCGGCTACGCACGCCATCTCCCTTGATATTCTTGGAACAGCTGCGCCGAACTTTCAGATCATAGACCCAGAGATCCACGTCTATGCGGTGAGGGGATAGTGGCTCTTTACGTCCCCCCAAACATTGTCCCGGCAGACCCGTTCGATGCCGCTGACATTTCCACTGGGTTTGACGACCTGTCTGTGGTGATGAACGCCACGATTGGTGACTCGCTTACTGTTGGTGGCGGGAACATCAACAACCTCAGGACCCAGCTCTTCGTAGAGAACTTCAGGGTCAACTCACTTACCCAGCTCTTCAAGAGCGGCGAGATGGGTGACGAGACGTTCCTGTTTGTTCAGGATGGCGGCGGCCCTGCCATAGATCCGATCTACCCTGACTACGCAAACGCATACTCCACAGCAGGGGTGTCCTTTTTCCTGAAGGACACGGCAACTGTAAACATCTGCTCCAAGGTGGATCTTGTCGCAGGCGAGGGTCACCCGTTCAGCATTCCGGCCGTAACTGACGTAATCATGTCTATCGTTGGAAAGATCGCCCTTGATGGGGCTGCGGTAGAGATCGGTGAGGTTGGATGGACCACAGCCATCGGGCTGCCAGCTGGGATACACGCTGGATCGCTCTCCCTTCAGACGATAGTCACTGGCGTGTCTCCCGGCTACCACACCGCCCACCTCGGCATTGGTCTTGACGGCAGCAGCGTCACCGCACTGCCGGTAGCCTCTAGGACTTTTGTGCAGCTCTACGGCAGCGGAGCTTCTACTACCGTAACCGCTTTCTATAGATAGAATTGGCTATGCCTGAAAACACATATGTAACCGGCGGTGCTCCAGAGTTCATGGCTCCCTACGAGCCGATCCTCTCTACCGAGGGCAGGATTCGCTCGGCCAGAGCGAGGCAGGAGCTGGCTGAACTCTTGGCCCAGATCGAAGCTTCCCAGGTCACTAACAGAGGAAACCTCTACGGAAGAGCCCTGGGCAGGAAGTACGGGGCACAGAACACTGCGATCACCAGGGCCTCTGCTGACGAGGCAAGTGCCGGCGCGCTTCGTGAGATCCAGAAGCAGGAGGGAAGAAAGAAGGTTGCGGGAAACCTGGCCGATCTGGACGCCCTCAACGCCCTTCTTAGGATGCAGCAAAGCGAGAGAATGGGTCAAAGGATTGGACTTGGCCTTAGGCTTCCAGCCTCTTATCTCACCACTGGGCTGGAGAAGTACGGAGAAAACAATCCCGGCAGCTGGCAGGGCGGCTGGGCTGATGCCATGAAGCTGGGAGGTTTCTGATGCCTGACAACTGGACAACAGCTCCCCAAAGGCAGTCGGCCCAGGATCGCTGGCAGCAGGCGCTAGACAGCGGAACGTACTCTGGCATTACCCGTGCGGGGGACGCTGGGCAGCGAGGCAAGGGTGGGACGCCAACCTTCGACATCGACAACAGGCAGGACCTGTACGACGCCCTGAGGACAGAGCTTACAGATATCCACGCACTCCCTGAAGACATCTACTTCACTGGGCAGGACATCTACGACTTCTTCCAGCGCCCAGAAGAGGTCGGCAGGATGCGTGACGCCGAGAGGCGATACATCCGAGGATACAAGCAGGCTCTTGAGAGGTCTCAGGCTGGCCGGCAGCAGGAGCTGGCAAAGCTTGGTCTTGGTGGGTGGGGCACAGCTATTAGGCAGATGAAGTACGCTGGCAAGCCCGCTGGCGGTGCCGCTGCTGGCGGTCTTCAGTCTGTCATGGAAACTGCGGCAAAGGAGTATGACAGCCCGACTCGGTTCGCCCAGATCGGCCGGCTGTACAACGACATCGTGAACACCTCAGCCGCAAGGGAGCAGCAGACTGTGGCCCCGGCCAGGGCCCACGAGCGGATTTCCAGCAACGTCGGTGGCTCCCTCCTGTCCAGCGGCAACGCATTTGCCATGCTCGCCTCCATCGCACCCCTTATCTCTGGGCCAGCGATCACTGGTGCAGCTGAGACTAGGGCCACCAAAGAGAGCGAGGACGCCAGGAGGGTGGCTTCGTCGTTCGGAGTTGGCGACATCGAGGGCGCTAAGTTCAGAACCCCTGCATACGCCCCTGCTGGGATGTCTTACTCTCCTTACGGATCTTCTCAGCAGGCCCTTCAGAGGGCTTATGGCGGTAGGTCCTCCGAAGAGGAAACCCCCTACATGTACGGTGCATAGGCAATGGCTACTCTCCCAACAGGCCCAGGCTACGGCCGCGCACTCCGTCAGGCCCAGGCCGGTTCAGCCCTTAGGGGGGCTATGGCCGGAATTGAGAAGGGCCACACTCTTGGTATGCAGGAGCGCCGGATGCGTATGCAGGAAGCTGCAGCCAGGAGGGCAGCAGAGCTTCAGCAAGTCGCCATGGCCAACGAGGCCGCAAAGCTTACTGGCGAGCTTCGTGGCGAGGGCGATGTTCTAGCCCTCCTGGCCCAGCAAGAGGCTGCTGCTGCAGGGGCCGGTGGCGGAAGCAGGAGCCGTCGCGGTGGGGGTCAGGCTGCTGCGGGACCGGGTTCCTTTGGCGTGAGAGATCTGGCTGCGAAGCTCCACGGGACCGCTGTAGCGGAGGACGAGGCCCAGGCTGTGCTTGATGCCCTCGCCGCTGCCAAGGCCGCTCAGGCCGCTCAGGCTCCTGAGGCTGCCCAGATCGCTGCTGAGGCCGGGCTCGAAACGCCTATGATTCCTGACGAGGCGATGAGGTTCCGTGGGGATCGCCGGGACAGGTACCTGCGGTCGATGGCCAGCTCTGCCCAAGCCAAAGAGGAGAAGGATTTTTCTGAGATCAGACAGATACCCGGAGGAGTCGGTAAGTCCGCAGAGCACGATCAGCTCATGGCCGCCCTTGGGCTGGATGAGCGGAGGTTCGCTGCTGCCGACCGGGACACGTTTGTTCCGATGACGGACCTTGATGTTGCCACCCCTCCACCAGTTGGCATTGGCTCGTCAGACAGGCGATCCGTTGAGCTTCTGCAGAGACAGCTTAACGAGCGCGGTTTTCCGGTCCAAGTTGACGGCTCCTTCGGCCCTGGGACCAGGGATGCCGTGGCTTCGTACCAAGAGTCGGTTGGCATCTCCCCGTCTGGAAAGGTGGACGATGCGACCTGGGCCACCTTGATCAAGGCTCCCGGCTCTACAGGGCTTGAGCGACCACCACACATGGTCCGTTACTTGGACGAGGGTCCGATACCGGACACCACCCGCGAGCTTGAGCGCTACGGGCTCAGAAATGTTCCTGCCGATAGGCTGGGCCTTCCTGGCAGCACCGTCATGTCTGCCCCAGCGATGTCGAAGTTGGCGTCCCTGGTTGATCAGGGCCATCCAATGGCCAGGACCCTGGCTAAGGCTTTCGGCATCGACCCCGATGTCGACATGGAAGGCCTTGGTGCAGACACCTCTGAGTACACCTACCAGCTCGCCAGAGAGCTTCAGAGCAGGCAGAAGCCCGAGGCTGAAGCCAGGCTCAACGACGCCCTGGTTAGACAGCGCCTCATACAGATGGATCCAAACCTCTTGGAGACCATCGGCCAGGTCGAGTACGACAAGGTCGTTTCAGCCCTCATGGAGATGGATCCGAAGGACCAGTCATACGCCCTTCAGGACCTTGGCACCATGACCGCCCATCAGAGGGCGATGGAGCTTAAGAGGATCGTCAAGAAGTCAAAGATTGACTACGGCGGCACTGGCGGCGGAAGGGGCGGAATCTCCGAGGCCCACCGCGCCTGGGCAAGGTCTGTGGACAGGGAGGAGAAGCTTAGAGACGACATCTCCAGCGCTAGGGGCGACATGGCAAGCCTTGAGCAGCGGCTCGGGTCCGACGCTGCCGGCACACAAGCGTACAAGCAGGCGGCTGCCGACATCGCCATATGGCAGCTGGAGCTTTACGGAGATGGGAAGACGGAGTGGACCGGATCCGAGAGAAACGCCCCGGCTAGAGACAAGACTATGTACCTTGACGACCTGCGAAGGGGTCTGAGGACCCCGTCACGAAGGACCTCCACGGAC
>Ga0255048_10001281_pt1 | contig 17778 bp, 31 predicted proteins | sample JV7_2_2_MG_FD_183619 | JGI IMG/M metagenome (GOLD analysis project Ga0255048, IMG submission 183619) | Seawater microbial communities from Jervis Inlet, British Columbia, Canada - JV7_2_2 | ecosystem: Environmental > Aquatic > Marine > Inlet | place: Canada: British Columbia | collected 2016-10-06
TCTTACGAGTAGAGTCCCTATCAAGATAGCCCTTCACCTCAATGTACAACACACTACCATCCTTACGTGTCACTACAAAATCAGGTACATACAGACGCTCAGGTAGTATGTAGGGAAGGGCCTCACTCTCATATGTTACCTTAGCTTTAGCCTTCTTCTTAAGTTTGTCGAGCATCTTCACTACTTCAATCTCAAGAAGACTACGGTAAACCACACCACGATAAGTTAAACTATGAGCCTTCTTCTTACCCATCACTATTATTCCGCCAAAAGCTCCACTCTACCACCACTAGATCAGTCTCTCGTTCCCCGCCTACACAATGGGAGGTGTGTCGTGCTGAGATGTCATAACTAAGGCCGTGCTTTTGTACCATACTAAGAGCGTCGGCACTGTCGTTATCCATCTTGGTAACGTAGTCGGGGTTGGTTAGGTCGTACTCACAGGAAAATCCAAAAGCCTCTCCTGTTGAGAAATCAAAATTATCTAGATCATCAAATAAAACATTATTTTCCATCTGCTAATCCTCTATATGGGTCATGAAGGTCAAGATAATGGGAATACTTAGTCCTCTTCTCGTTCTCTCTGTTGATACGCATTTCCACGTTGAGGATATCGTACGCCTCCTTGAACACTTTCTCTAACTGTTTCTGTGCTATCTCTAAGCCAGCCTGTCTCCCCATAGTGAGGCCATACAGGTACGCTTCGTCCCAAATTTCTTCTTCTCTAGGATTAGCCATCCTTTGTCACCTCCGTTACATCTGGCTCTCGTTCTACGTGGGTCAAGAACACTGGACGATTACCACTATACATGAAGGTACGCAGCGTTGGCCAGCAGATTTGTTTAAAGTCACAGTAGGAGCAGTTAACCCCAAGCTTAAGATTGCCGCTCTTGCCCTCTGGCGTCGCCTCAAAACCTCTTCCGGGTATCGTCTCTGCATCTCCAACGCTATCTTGTCGGTTAAGGATTGTGTTAGACAATTGAACAAAGTCTTCCTCCGTAAATTCATGAACATCAAGACAAAGCCTACCAGTTACCTTATTCATTACAAGGAAGGCAGCCTTGTTCTTCTCAATTACACGAGGGTCGTCCCTTGATCCCAGTAAGTAACTCCCAAGTTGGGTAAGGTAGCCGAAGCTATCATCTTCACGCTGCAATCCACCTTGGAATTTTCTAAAGGAATAGTCGCTGGCACTTTTAACATCCACTGTAATTCCATCAATAACGCAGTCTCGATGTCCCGCAACTCCATTGACCAGAATTTCGTCCTGTTCGCCTTCGACCAAGTGCCCAGATTTTCTAGCCAATTCGAGAACAAGGGTTTCAATAAGGTCTCCGTACAGGAATTTAAGTCTTGTGTGGGCAAACAAAGGCTCACGTTCATCTGGAGTATGTAGCCCATACCATAGTTTACGTGCGCAAGGAGTTCCAATACTGGACAATCGGAGGTTTCCTCGTTTTTCTCTAGTTCTCTGATCAGAGTCCAACCGCTGGAACAATACCTCAACGTGTTCGTCTCCGTAATCTGACAAACCTTCATAGTTTACCTCAACCCCATTATCCAATAATGAATAGATATCTTCAATTAGTGTTTCAATAGTCTTTGTCATAAAGCACCCTTTGGAACAATTTAATTCTATCTTCTTTATGGAGGAGATTTAATCTCTTTGCTTCTTCAGTTGCTTTAAGAAATTTATTAAAGAATTTTTCGTCTGAAGTGACAATGAGATTAACTTCTCCGTTACGATAAGACAAAAATCCACCTTCACTCATACCTTCGTAAAACTGTTGTCTACCATCTAATTCAAATCCAAGACCGAACAATTCATCCTTCTGTCTTGAGTCAGCTAACACAAGGTAATCAACGTCTGAGTTTAGCGGCGGTGGGTAACAAGTTACTTGGCTGCCTACTGGCACAACTCTTTCTACGCCAGTTATCTGAAGGTTAGGAACTTCCATCATCATTGTCCCTTGTCATTGCCCATAGTAAGAAAAGCATTGAAAATATAAAGACTACCCACTGCCCTAGTTCCGTATCATTAGAAAGGAAGTCCACCGTCACCCATCCTATTCTCTACCTCTGTTGGCTCACTAGGACCACTCTCTCCCTCATAGGGGACTAGCTCATCCACACGTACACCCTCAAGGCGGACAAAGGTCTTGGTGCCTAGAGTGGTCACGTTGAGCTTAATAGAGCACACTGAGCCATTACCGATAAGGGAGACTTCACCCCAACCATGACCTTCCTTATCCACTACGACAGGGGGGCCACTCCAAGGCTCGATAACCTCACCGTCCTTGTTAAGATGGGTGTGCTTACGTTTGAACTCGAAGTAGGTAAGCCCATCTTCGCCTTCCTTGCCGGTGTAGAGACGGTTCCACCCCTTCACAGTCTTGGTGTCCTTCTTGTCTAGACCCACACTAATGGTGTACTGACCTCCCTCTGGTGCGTAGTCTCCCTTGTCTCGATTAAAGGAGAACACCTTAGCCCACATAACCGGGCCTTGGAAATACACTAGCTTGCTGACTGATTCATTCATCTTTAATTCCTTTATCCTGTTCCTTATAAATATATTATACTGTTAATCGGTGGTGTTGTCAAGGCTTTCGTCAAGATAAATCCAAGTTGCTCTGGCCCAAAGACCAATCCAATATAGTTCATCATCCAGTGTTGAGTAGTTATATAGGTCAAGGAGTTCGTCCTTCATCTCTTTAATGTATCGTACTCCCTGCTTTGACCACTCCTGCTTGTGCTCCTCTGCCCCCCTTTGGTGTTTAAGGGCGGCCTCCTTTAGAAATTTACTCATCGCCTTTTTCTTTCGGGACAAAGACTACATCAGTAGGAATATCTACTTCCCTAGTTGTATAGTATTTATCGTCTCCATCAAACTTGACACCGTAGACATATTTCCCAAAATAATCATCAAGCCAAAATGCTACACGAATAGCGTTTTCCCTTGGGTTGTACGCCGCCATAAAATAACTACTCATCTTCCTTTTTCTCCTCTCGTTCCTTAATCACCTTGGTAGCAGCAAAGTAAGCCACCGGCCCCATCCACCCACTAAGCATCATCTTCTCCATCAATGGAATGTGATGATAGTGAGTAATCTCAGCTTTCATAGTCATTTAATATCTCCTCTATTTTATCTGGATCAACGTAGGTAGGTAGGTATATCAGTCCCTCTGGACAGCCACATTCAAACCCATACTCTATCCTGTATCTACGCCATCCCTTTAAAGATGGAGGCAGTGCATTATAATTTAAAATAGCCTCCTCTGTGAGAGAAGGATGGGTTTTCTTACACGAACAGATCATTAGTGAGTCTCCCTCCAATTAATTCCTAGTTTGTATTCACCTCTAAGGGCACACCGTACCCCCAACTCCTGCCCCGTCTTGATCAAGGCATCACACTGTAACTGCCCAATCCTATGTCCTACTTCTTCATCGTTTACCTCCACCTGCCACTCATCGTGCACTAGGTCCACCAATTTATATCGTAATCCATCCTCCTCTGCCCACCTACGCCACAAGCGAGTAGCGTGTTTCATTAACGTTGACTCTCCACTCTGAAGGTACCCTGCGAGGACGTAATGCTCGCTCGGAACGATAACCTTTCGTCCATCAAGGCCGATAAAATAACCTCGTTGTGCATCAGTGGGTATGTGAAGTCCTTTGAGGGTGGCCAATCCCGGAGTACTTTCAACGAACGAGTGAACTGCTCTTGTGGCTTCCCCTTGCTTACACCCCAGAATTTCTGCCACCTTCCGTACACCGGCTCCGAGCAACCAAGCGAAGATGAAAGTCTTTGCATCGTCTCTACTACGACAGACTTCTCCAAGGAGCTTGCGGTTAACGTTATGGACATCCGTTCCATCTTCTTTCCTTCCGCTAACGATAGCTTTTGTGTAGTCAGGATCATCAATGTAGTGAGCAAGGACACGTAACTGAATACCCTCTGCGTCACACCCTACGAGGTAGTGTCCGGGTTCTCCACCCTCAGCGGGTCTAGCTCTCCACAGTCCACGTAAAAGACCATTGTATCTGAGCTTGACATCCTCAACGGGAGTGGGTCTACCCTCCACTTTGCATTGATCAGGATGGAACTCGCTGAATATATTCCCTTGGTTGGGCTTGGAATGTGACATTCGTCCAGTCCAGCTTCCAATTCCACTAAATCTCCCGTGTATTCTACCGCTATGTGGGTTATACGCAGCACACCATTCTTCAAGATCAGCCCTGCGCCCCTCAAGTGATAGCCATGTGGCAAGTAGACGTGCTCCCTCGGGGGCATCATCATCCAATGTTCCGAGATTCTCCTCATTTACTTTCCATCCGTAAATCTTGTACTTTTCTAGTCGTTCAGTTAATTGTTTAACCGTCTTACTGTGTCGTCTCTTGGCTAAGGCTAACGCCCGTTCACATTGGAGGTGCCCTTTGGTCTTATCCTTAGGCTTCCATCCGCTTCTATTGAGCAACTCAATTCGCTGCTTGGCACTGCCGGGGTTGAAGGGTTCGTAGTGGAAGCGAAAATAATCAGACCCGCTAGAGAAAACACAACAGCCACCGAGAATAGTATCAGTACTTTTACTAGGTCTTCCATCTTTATTCCTTTTCAGTTTAATCGGACCATCTTGGTGTAAGACATCAGGGATATCGTCCTTCATCCACTTCTCAAGCTGCCCCATCTCCTTGTTAATAACACATATATACTCCTGTGCTCTATCGAAATCAAAGCTGAACCCATTTTCCTGCATCTCGATACATGTACGCTGGTGCTCATGCTCTAGTTCAATGCTTGGTTGCCACTGAGGGTCATCGATAAATCTTTGTAGCTCTTTGTAGATGCGATACTGTATCTCTACATCGTGCTCACACCTATCAACGTAATCCTCTATCATGCTGGGGTCATCATAGACATCAATCTCAGGCTTCACCATGTTGAACCGTTGACCCCAAGCGCGTACACTGTGTCCTCCGGGACGACTGTACCACACAAGACGAGAGACAATAAGAAGGTCCAGTACCTTGTGTTGGTTCACCACATGATTGAGACCACCGATAAGATAGTTAATGTTTGGGCCATCAAATACAAGATTATTAACACCAACCCAACACGACACATTCTCTGCGAACTCCTTGAACTCTCGTTCCCATCCGGGCTTGTCAAACCTGAAGACATAGTTCTGTTCCGTATCAATGTCCTTGCACACTATGCACCAAATCTTTGTGGGTGTTAGGCTGTCGAACTCAGCGTCGATGATTACCTTCATTTGAATTCCACTCTTCCTGTAATTTAAAGGCTTCTTCAACGGTATAAAATATATAATAGGTGTCACTTTTGTAGCCGGTGGGTTTCCTCCAAGAAAAATCTTCTTCACAAAAGACCCAACCATACTTCATAAGATAATTTTCCTTTAGGTAGTATTCCTTTATCATGTCTTCACTCCATTAACTACCTCATCGTAGGCCCTCATGTAGTATGCCTCGCTGTCGGTTAGCTCCCTTATGTGCTCAATTCCCCTGAGGTATTTAAAATAATCCTCATTGTACTCAGTGAAATTTTCTCCTTGCTTGAAGCTATCCTTTAGGTATGTTCTCCACTGATCTAAACTGTAAGAGGTTCGTTCACTTGCTCGTACTACCACTAGGTTCATCTCCGTATCTCCTACTCAAGGAAGAAAGACTAAGACAACGAGGCCTCTACGGGATAAAGGTGGGCTGCCCCATTTCTTAGGACTGTGGGTAATTTACCCTTAGGGATTATAAATCTATTATACACTGTTTTTCAGAGTTGTCAAGAGAAAAATTAAAATGGCCATCTTTGAGGTGAGTTGGCTTCCCTTAAAAATCTATTAGCGTCAAATCTAGGATTGTCTTCTCTCATATAATTTACCATCAACTTCTCTATAAGAAATATCCTATGGCTTATGTCCTCTTCCTCTCCCCACGCCTCTGATAATATCTCAGCAAAGGCCACATAATGTTTTTTAGATAACATATCTCTCTCCTTTAAAATGGTATGGTTCTCTTAGCATCTTCTAGACCTTCGTCCCCCCTCACTTCAAACCCCGGCTGCATGGTAAACGTCGTCTCATCAAAGAACAAGGTACCTGCTGGCCCTGTTTTGGCGAAGGGTCGGTTCTTCGATACATACAGTTGAGTTAGGTTCCTACGTACTGGGTCTTCAGCCAATAGGTCACGTTTGATATCAATACGCACACTGCACGCCTTAGAAATCATCCTACTGTTACGTGTGTATCCATCGTCGTTGACATGTGCTGTCCACACTACGCCACAAGGATGGTTACTCACGTATTTCTCCACCTTCTTACTCAATGAGTCAAGGAATTCTACCCTTGATGTGTCATCAACAGGATCAAACTGGTTGATTGGATCAATGAAGATGTACTTACACCCACACACATACACAAGATAGTTGATCTGCTCCATGATCATGTTGATGTCAGGGTTCTGCTTGAACTCGAAGACAAAGAGGTTCTCAAAGTTACCAGTAATTTTCCTCACACCATCGAAAACTTCCTTTGTATCTACCGGATTGTCGGGGTCCCTTGCATTCTTGTTCAGAGAGTAGCAAGCCAAGCCCTTGTAGAGGGTGAGCTTAGTCTCTTCTAGGTGCAACACCCCTATCGTGTACCCCTCGTCTAGCGCGTCTACCTCAAGTGCCCTCAGTATCTCTGTCTTACCAAGCCCCTCGTTACCAGTGATCAGGGTGACATGGTTCATAGGGATACCACGTACCACAGCGTTGAGGTCGGGATAGCTTGTTGGGTAGTACGCCTCAAGCTCTGGGTTACTGAGCACCTCCATTACATCTTCTTCTGTGTGGTAGATGTTGTCGGGTGTGTATATCCCTGCGTTACGCCACGCTTGCTTGAATTCAGCCTCATCCCCAGCCATTAGGTAATCGTTAGCGTCCTTGTGTTTAGTAAGAGAGACCTCCCGTATTTTGTTGGGAAGCATTTGACACAACAGTTGCTTGGCCTTCTTCCCAGCTTCATCACTCTCAATGGCTAACTTCACTGTCTCAAACTGCCTAAGGTACTGATAGATTGCATCCCGATCCTTAGCTGCGATACCTGCACTCTTCAACCATACAACGGGATGTACTGTCGCACCACTGTTGAGCATCTGAATAGCGGCTCCACCATCCTCACCCCCTTCCACTACAGTGACATAGTGCGAAGACCCAGCGTTCCACAACTCCATACCGCCAAGGGCACCCGGCTTTCCCTTAGTCCACATCTTCTTGTCGTGTACCCTACGCATGATGCTTCCGTCATCTCCGTACTCATACTCACGAAAGATAACGTTACCACCTTCGTCTACGTAAGACCAGATGCGAGCCCTTTCACAGGCCTTCTTGCCTATACTCCTGAACCCATCAGCATGCACCTTTTCAAGGTCCTCTGGATTTAGGGGGGTTGGGAAGCACCCCTTCTCACAAGAGAAGCACCACCCATGTCCGTCGTCGTACTCAGTGTAAGCGTCAGTACTACCACAGTCAGGTAGTGGGCAAGGTTGGTGTTGCTTCATAATTCCATTCCCTCACAAAGTATTTCATCTCGTGTACGGCAAGCTGGTTTTTTGCCGATCCCTCAGGGAGACTATCCCATAACATCTTCAATACCCATTCCTCTATCCATATCTTCTTCATCATCCTTTTCTCCTTCCTCTTCACTATCTTCGTTCTGTTCCCTTATCGCGTTCAGTATAGATAACTCGCAATGTTCGCAATAATCCTCATCTGGAAACTTCTTGAGGAATGATATCGTAATATCCCAATCACAAATTACACATCGCATAGTAGTCACTCTCCCTTTATAGCTAAAACGGGTCCCGTAAGTTTTACTTCAAAGGACCTGTCCGTCTACCCTCTTCTCTGTGTCCTCCCAATTGTCTAGTGCGTATCCCACCTCCTGTGCTAAACGAGCACCATTATTAAGTTTCTCTTTGTAACCGGGGTCTCGTTTGACAATTTCTTTAGCCAAGCCCTCACCAAGAATATCCTTAAGGAAGTTCCATTCACCCCCAAACGAGAAATTCTCTAGTACGTGACGTGGGTTGGGCGATAGGCTTGAGTTTTTCTTGATGGCGAGCAGTACATCAACCCATTCTTTGATCTTTGTAAAATCTCTAGTTGTCCTCATAGCTCTGAACTCAAGGGAACCATACAAATTCAATGAGCAAAAATTTAGTGCAGAGTATCTTATTATGTCTTTGTCAAGGTAACCAAACCTTCTTTTTTGTATTGCTTCTGTCAGATTTGACAATATGTAATCTGCATCCTTTACTCTAAGGCAGAAGTGGTTGCCGGACCTACCTTCACCACACATCGTAGCAACCAACAGTTCCTCCAATATGTAATAATAAGTAACCATAGTGATCATCTGTAGGATTGTCAAGTCTCTGACATTGATATGTACATGGATGCCAGCCCTTACAGAGTCTATTACTTCTGTCCTTTCCTCTGCCAAAGCGGAATCCAGTTTATTTAGAGCGGCATCGATACCCCCTCTTGACATTGGCCGTCTTAATACATATTCAATTGAGGCTCTACCGCGTAACGACCCATCCCTTTCTTTCTTCCAGTAGTACTGTGTTCGTGCTGAGTCTGGAAACATATTGTGTGCTTCCATTTCTATCTCTAACCCAACACACCTACTACCCGTAAGGTTTGGTTTATTGTAGAACATACCTACTGTATCATTTAGTCGCATCCTTTAGTGCCTCCTCTAGCCACAGATACTTGTCGTGGAGTTTGGGTTTGCCATCTTTATCAACATAACCTACTGAGTATCGTTCTTTGTACCACATGCTACCGTCATCTTTCACACAAAACTCTCTAGAAAAAGCACAAGAACCGCCCCCCCTCTTTACTTTACTGAGACTTTCCTTAAAGGTTTTGTACTTATCGTTAATAGGCTGAACCAGTTTTTTTATTAACTCATGGGTTGGTTGGTGTTCTTGTCCACCGAAAAAAAGAACTAGATTTTGTGGTCTAATCCCCTGTCTCCAATCCCTTCGGATAGGTTTCCTTGTTATATAGTAGGAGTAGTTATTGTCATTAACATACCCTAAGGTAGGTGAGGAAATATCTAGTTCTTTTAATTTGATTAGCGTCTCACCTTTACTGGTGCTTGCGTATAGGTTTCCGCCCTCTCCCACAACAATATCATCGATGTGAACTAGTTTGTTGTGGTATTCAACGTATGTATTGGCCAGTCTCATTCGTGCGTATTCTATGTTATCGTTATTGTAGTACATCTTTAGACTACCCTGTACTGTTTCGGAGGAAGTGTAACTTTGTGGTGTTCAAGGAAATAAATCGCCTCATCTACTTTATTCTCGTTGATTATGTCTTCAACTTCAGGTGTGTTGATGGGACGTTTGAACATTAGATTTCTCACACCTTGGAAAGTTCTTCGTGCGACATACCCTGTCAAGGCACTGTTTCTAAACCAAGAGTTAGACAGGGTGCGATACTCTACCCCGTAGGCTTTAGGTCTAAATGCCCCCGCCTTGCCGTATAAATCACGCCTCTTTGTGTCTTGATCGTATAGCAGAGAAGCAACACCATTTAGGGCGTCTTGTTCTTTGATCACCTCTTGACAAATGTGTTTATAGTTATCATTTATAGTAAATCCTTTACCCCACCCTATGTGTATGTGCCCAGCACCAGTCCTAAACTTTACGTCCGCGTTAGGGGGTTCATTAATGTCCCCACTCCAAGCATTAAAATCAGGATCACACCCCAGAATCTTTACCTCTTCTGGCATACGTTCCCACTCGTCATCATCAAACTCTGCTGTGGGCACAATCTTTATTCTTTTTCCTTTTCCGACAAGCTTTCTCAAACTACGTCTGGATACCGAACATGCATACCCGAATTGATCGGCGGAATACCGGAGAGGTGTATTGATTTCAAGAGCCATACCGTCAACTTGAACTGTATTAAAGAACCCGTCTAAAATAGCAGGCCTTTCCTTCGTACCGTGTGTTACACCATAGGCACCAACAAACTTTCTTTTGACGACGTGCCATAAGAAAACCTCGGGATCGGTGCCAATAGTGAAAGATGTTCTCTTTACATACATGCTATAGGTCCCCTGTTATCGTTGCCGCTTCAAGGAGATTACACTCCGATGTAGACAGAGGATGACCTGCCCGTCTTTTGATTAGACAATTATTAATGCTTCCCTTACATCGGGTTGGACTTTTGTTAATGTGGTTAACCCAATCCCGTATGGTCCACTGCTTTTCTGGTCCTACATCCATGTCAGTTCGCCTTCCTTTCGTCTTGTGTTATGTGGGTGTGGCAATCAATACATAAAGGGGTGTCATCGTCAAGCCATTCCACCCTATCTCTTTCCTCCCACAACAAACTCCCCGTGCACCAACTACACCCATCCTTGATTAAGGACATAAACCTTCTCTTGTGCAACAACCTACCTGTAGTTGTCTTAACGTACTCTTCTTCGTATTCGTCCACACCATCTTGTTTGTGCAATGGCACTACTACATTATCCCCCTTTGGTTCCTTCCCTGTTAGCCAATTGACAAAACCCCCGCCAAGTGACGGCTCTTTTCTTTTGATTGGTCTAGTTTTACCACCTTTAGCCTCTTCTACATTAGAGAGCTCTACCTCTCCGTTGTTTTTTATCTTGAACACTAGGTGTTTGTCAGTCACAACTGTCTGTATTTTTTTCAATTCTATTCCTGATCTTAATAGTGCAGTCTGTAACATCCAAATCTCTGACGCCCAAAACAAAGTCTTCTTATCTTCTGTTACTGCCACAAAGAGTGTTCGTTCTTTGTTCCGGCACATGTTAAGGCTACGTTTGTTGGTGTCAAACCATACAAAAGCCCAAGCCCCGTAAATATACTCAATGATTTCTTGTATTGTTTTATTACTTGCCAACTCTTTGATGATTACTTCAGAGTCCGTGAGTTTCTTTTCGAAGTTCTTGAAATCTTTAATCCAATACTCACCAACTGTGCCATTGTGACAACCAACAACACTGCCGTGGTGAAAGGGGTGGGCGTTTTCCTCTACCAAATCACCAACAGTTTTCCATCTATTGTGTCCGATAATACAGAGAAGACCGTGCTCTTTTAGTCGCCAGTCACGCTGGTCGAAGTGGGCGGGATTCTCAAGTGCAAGACTCTCTTGCCCACCAAGCCTTTTAAGTATCTTTGGCTTCTGTTTCTTCTTTTTGTAAATAAGCCCGACACCTGTTGAATCCTTGCCCCTTAGTTGGGATAGCATTGATAGAATAGAGAAGGCTTTCTTTTCTTTCTCGCCTATCTCTCCGTATACTCCGTTGAGCCCACACATTAAGTATTTTCCTCGTGTTTATCCAGCAGTTTAGTAATGAGATTCGCGTATTCATACTCTTTACAAGCACAGATTAAAGTATCATCTGATTTTCTGTACACTGCGTATTGTCGATTACCAGGTTCCGATAAACAAAAGATATCGAATCTATCTTTATTCATAGCCTCGCCTTTTCACAAATTGCAGGGTGGATGAATTTATTATAGCCCCCTCGTTCCTCTATCAAGGGTAAATTATCACTCCCGTTGTTAACGATCCAATCAAACGCCTTGGCCATACACTGCTGACGATACGGGCTTGTAAGGCTGGGTGCTGAGTTGATCTCAAGGATGTAGCACTCGCCCTCTTTATCCACCATCACATCAACACCACCAAAGTGAAGACCACTGAGGTCGAAGGCTTCGATGCTACGTTTCACTGCCTTTAAGGGCCAAGCATCCCACCTCACGTTGTCGAACCTACCCCCCTTGGCCACGTTCCAAGCCACCTCATCGGGGTTACCGGGTGTCTTTTCTGCTACACACACAGCCCTACCTTGGACTACAAACACACGGTACTCGGCCACCTTATCTATAAACTCATTGATGTAGTAGTTGCCTGCGTCTAATTCAGTCGCTTTATCCATGATAAACACAGGGTCCTTAGAAAACCACAACCCCCTACCTTGATGGTGTGTTGCCGTCCGTATTACAGCGCCTCTCTCGACTATTGCAACCCCATCTATGTCGTTCTGTTTAAACCATGTCTTCGGGCACAACTCAGCCTCATCAAGGATACGCCTGAACCCTAGCTTGTCGGAGACACGATGAATAGCTTTGGCACTGTTGAGTACCTTAGCGTCCTTGTTAGGTAGGTTACACGTACAGCCCCAGCGTATGTAAAGATCATCGTGTGGGATGGGGTTATCGCTACGTACCCATTGAATGCCGGTGGTGCTAGCCTCGACGATCCCTTTAGCTGAGGACATACCAAGCTTACGTCGTCTTACTATAGTGGTCACTTATTGTCTCCTTCCATTGGTACCTTGAACAATAGCTTATTTACCAAGTCGAAGTATAGTCGTTGGCACATGTGGTGCTTATCGAAGAACTCTGGGTGTGGTTGATACGAAAATGAGTTAGTCTTCTCGTGATAAACTGCCTCTACATCCATGTGCTTTGTCGTGACCACACCGCCCCCCGTCTCTTTCTTAGTTGAGATATCAGCAACCAACACCACCACCCCCTTCCCTTCTCTCATCATCTGATGGTGGGTACTCGACACAAGCAAGCCAGTACGAGCTAAAGGAACTAACTCTGGTACGTTAATGGTGGCACGGTGAGTACCACTAAGAGCATGTCCGTCTACATTCTGGTACAACCTACCACCATTCATTACATGTACAAACTGCCCACCCCTACAGATACCGGCAATTGCACATCCATTTTCAACAGCCAACTCAAAGATTCTTTTCTCGTAGAGGTCTCTCTTAGCGTTGCAAAATGTAGTGTGGTGTTTCTTTTCCTTGTACATACAGGGGGATACGTCCTCGCCACCGCAGAATTGCACCAAGTCAGCGTCCTCTACGTTGTCAACACAAACCCAATTGTTCTTAGTGAACATCAGATGGTAAGCTTTGTACCCTCCGACTATGTGAACTGTCTTTCCTTTCATGGTGATAGCGCCCTTTCAACAGCCTCTACTACATCCATTCGCTTATTCTTCAACCGCCCTAGCCCTACAATAAGGCCAAAGGGGTTAGAGTTCAAACTATTATAAATATTATCGTCACCCCCATCTATACTGAGAATGCCCCTTTCCCCCCACATAATACCGATATCGCGGTAAGACCTCACCTTTCTATAAGGATTGATGTTGTATTTGTCTTTCTTTGGTAATGTACCTGAAAGGAAATTCTTTATTGACTCTTTTGAAAAGTAACAACTAGAAACGGCTACGTGATGTGCGCGCCTACTAGAACTAAACCCACCTTCAGAATCAACCGTGATAAGATGTGCTGCGATGTGTGCCTTTCGTGGTTCGATTCCAAACCCTATCATATTGTTAAGGCTGGTAGCCACATCTGGGTATTCCCACGCCTGTCGTGTAGCGATGGCAGCGGCACACACTAAATTCGCGGGCGGAGTAGTTCTCAAGGTAATTCCTTTGTTTAATGCGTCACTCAGGGTCTTTGTCACGTAACACTCGGCGAATGGGCTGTCGTTGAATAGATAGTTGTAGTACTTTTCCATTCCTTCCTTATCTATACAACCCGGACGCTTAAGTTGTATTTTATTGGTTATCACAGCCGGTGGTTTCCTTGCATCGTAATTTTGAAGCCAAGCATGGCAGTACCTCACCATAACAGTATAGGTAGTACCGTCGCCGAACCCAATGCCGTAATTACACACCGACGAGTTATATTCTAGCCTCTTGTGTACTCTCGCCCCCAGTTCTAATAGGTCAGCATTACTTATGTTCTTCTCCATCTCTCTCTCCCTTATAAACCCTTTCAAGGCTAATCAACTGCCGGTCTCCTACCCAATCAAGGGCCATCTGCTTTGTTTCGAACTGATCTACCACAGGCCACCAACAACCAATAGGGTACCAAGTAGCAACCCATACATAATCATCCTTGTCCATACTACATTCCTCTTCCCAAGAGAACAATGAAGTGCCCACCTAATCCATAAAGAAAAGGCGAGAAGGGTTAGCGTTGGCATTAACAGGTATTTAATCATGTGTAAATTCTCCTCTCCAGTTGTCCCGAGTACCGAGGTATTTAACAGGTAGGCGAGCGTATCCCTCGGCCATTGACTCTGCTTCCCTAAGAGTAGATTTGGTGCACGCAGTGCCGAGCCAGAAGGGTAGCCACCAACGCCTTATTTGCACTGTGTAGCCACAATGAGTATCCCTAACCACCCTGTGCTCTGCCATATTAGTGTTCCTTCGCCTCCTTACGTGTGATAAAGCAGTGAATTCCGTGAGTGCATTCAACACGGATGTCGTCGTCAAATTTATCAGCCTCAACCGTTTCACCAACAACATAAACAAAATCACCTTTGAACAACGCTTTGTATTCACTTAAAGGTTTGGTCCTTGGGTACGCCTTGACAACCTTGGCGTGGGACACACGAATCTTACGCCCGATAAGGGACGAGGTACGTTTTGCACTTGCAGGGACATACAATTCAAGAACAGCACCATTTACCTTTTTGAATGCAGTAAAACCGCCTTTCTCAGGAACTATCAGAAAGTGAGGTAGGTCAGCGCCGTACAGGTCAGCACCATACAGGTTAGCATTACGCAGGTCAGCACCATACAGGTTAGCACCACGCAGGTTAGCATCACGCAGGTAAGCACCATACAGGTTAGCATTACGCAGGTTAGCACCACGCAGGTCAGCATCACGCAGGTAAGCATCACGCAGGTTAGCACCACTCAGGCCAGCACCACTCAGGTCAGCATCACGCAGGCAAGCACCATACAGGTTAGCATCACGCAGGCAAGCACCATACAGGCTAGCACCACTCAGGTCAGCATCACGCAGGCTAGCACCACGCAGGTTAGCACCACGCAGGCTAGCACCACGCAGGTCAGCATCATGCAGGTTAGCATCACGCAGGGTTTTTACACCCCTCTGCACACAGATGTCTTTGTAGTCCACGTTTCATTCTCCTTTTCTTAAGGTGTTGGTAGAAGTAAAAGACCAAGGCCAATGCCGATACCAAGGGCACACAGATCAAAGGCGTAGATAACAAGAGCCCTGTTAACCATCGTCGCCTCCTATATCAATGAGAACCTTGCCATCACTGGTGTAACAAGACAGAAGGTAAAGATCATTACGATAGGCTGTGTTGAACTCAACCTCCATAGACAGAGGGTTTCCCGTTCCGTCGATGTGGTCTGGGTCCATGAGTTGGGTGAGTAGTTCTTTCAGGGTCACCGCCGCCTCCTTTGGTTGCTACTTAAATATGCTTCGAGTTTCATTTCGCAGTCCCCTTTGTTACTTTCCAACCCTGACCACCACGCTTAGGGTGAAGGCTCACTTCCCTCGCCCCTTGAGACGAGTACCTTCTGGTTGCACCACGCAACACCGCAGTGGGATCAAAACCACCCTTGTCCCCATTAATGGGAAAAGTTGTCACTGTCACGTTAGAGACACCGATCACACCTAGTTCAACAGTATTGGTCATAGTATTTCTCCTTCTTGATCGACTGATCTGTGCGAAACTTCTTTAACACGTTCATCCAAGTAGTCCAGAATTGTCAATGTCTCCGTTGTCTTAGCTTTGTCTTTGTAGCCCTTGGTGTGATCACGGTATTGATCCGTTGTCCAGTTCTTTCCCGTGTTACACCCAGCCACTACTAGCCATACACCCTCGATCCGACGTAAGTCGAACCTATACCCGTCTTGTCTCTGTGGTCCAACGATATAGCCGCATACTCCTCGCAGGTTAGCACCACACAGGTTAGCATTACGCAGGTCAGCACCATACAGGTTAGCATCACGCAGGCTAGCACCACGCAGGTCAGCACCATACAGGTCAGCACCACGCAGGTTAGCATCACGCAGGTAAGCACCATACAGGTTAGCATTACGCAGGTTAGCACCACGCAGGTCAGCACCACTCAGGTAAGCATCACGCAGGTAAGCATCACGCAGGTCAGCACCACTCAGGTCAGCACCATACAGGTTAGCACCACGCAGGTTGCATACTCCTCTTGCTTCACAAATACTTTTGTAAGTTAACTTCATCCCGCATCCTCCTTATTGATGTATATATTGTTGTGATGTGCCCGATGAACTATTACCCGGCTTGCGATGGCTGGCGTGTAGCCATATCGAACACCGGGGTGTCGTTAGTGTTGGCGCTCGGATCGAACGTGTTGAGCACCTGCTGAATAGCCGCCACGAAATCTTTCGAACCCGTGTCGGTCTTGGTCAGGTCGTAACCAGTGTGATCAAGGTTAATCTTCTCAGCCTTACCAAGAGAACTCTTGATCCGACCCATCAGATTGAACGTCTTGGTATCCTCTCCGGTCTTGCCGTCCTGCTCATCATCAACGTAGAAGGGCAACTTATCTGCCTTATCCACATCGATCTTCGACCAGTCGGCCTTGTCCTTCATCACAAAGGACACCTTACCCTCCGCTTGTGCGACCAATGAACACCGGCCATGCTTCTGCATCCACTGCAAAGTAGCACGACGGGCGACACCAGTCTTGGCAAGGGCGTTGGCACCGAAGATGAATGCACTCAGGTCGCCAAACTCTTGGACCCGACGCAGTGCATCAACGTTAGTGTTGTGTAGCAAGACGCTCCGTTTCAGGATAGTGTTGGCGTGAGTAGTGTACGCCTTCTGGATATTCTTGAGTGATTTGGCCATAGTGTATTCCTCTCATTGTTCTAAGGTAGGAGATTGAAAGGACACACCACAACAATATACACGTATGTTATTACGTTTGAGGATATGTGCCTTGTGGTAATTTGCCACAACTAGCAGTGATAGGTGCTTCGCCCATCCGCTCCGTCCATCCCATTAGAGTACCGCCCGCAAGCTGCGTACCTATTGCGCCTCGGGATTAACCCGCAAAAGACAAGGCAGTTACGTGCAGTTACACCTATCATTGGCGTACCACTAAACCCCGCCTAAGACCAATGGTCTCTAGACCCTCCTGTCCTCGGGGTATCGCACCCTTTCAGACTACGGCATTTTAGAGTGTTACCCCTAAGCTATGGCCGCTATGTTCCTATATCACCCGGAGTAGGGCGAATTTTATAACCAAACGAATACAGACGGTAGTTAGCATGGGAGAAAACCTAAGTCAACCCCCATGCCTCTATTAAAACAAGTATGCTGCTAACACAAGCCAGAACGTGACACAGAGCAGCACTAAAACAACGTCACACGCGCCGAACCAGTTGATCACGATGGCACCACCACAACTCCGGGCATTACCTCACCCGGCTCCACACCAATAGGATTAACACCCGCTAAGGCGTCATCCATACTAGCGTGATCACTTTGCCAGATGTCTGCCACTGTCACCCGCCACAAGAGACCGTGACGATAGACGCGACGGACGGGACCACTGCCCTCCGACACACGGTCAACTTTCATGCTAGCCTTACCAGTCGCCCGGAAAGACCGCAACTCACGCGGAGTATTGCCATCGGTAAAGGTTCCTCCGAATTCACGAAAGACATATTCACCAGCTTTCTTGCGGCTGGCAAAGCGTTTACCTCTGACAATCCCGCGATCAGTTCGCAGGAAAGACATATCGTATCCTTTCTTCTGTTTGTTTTTGTTCTTGCCCATCAATATACGCTGATTTGAAGGGAATGCAAGTAACAAAATGTTACAGAATGTTTCAGGAAGAAAGGAGGGCCGAAGCCCTTACCCCATCTCGTTCAGCAAGAAATCATTGTAGAGTATAT
>Ga0255048_10001282_pt1 | contig 17773 bp, 26 predicted proteins | sample JV7_2_2_MG_FD_183619 | JGI IMG/M metagenome (GOLD analysis project Ga0255048, IMG submission 183619) | Seawater microbial communities from Jervis Inlet, British Columbia, Canada - JV7_2_2 | ecosystem: Environmental > Aquatic > Marine > Inlet | place: Canada: British Columbia | collected 2016-10-06
CGCATTGGATTGCTGACTACGCAAGGCTGAACTGGTACTAGGAGAGTTTGATTCGACAATGAAAGGTGCGTAGATATGAGGGTGATTCGTTGGTTGTACGAGTGCGTGACGGATGTGTGGTATGGGCGTTGCGGGTAGTTCTTGTACATGAGGGATTGGTATCTCTCTCTCTCTCTTTTGGAGAGAGAGATACCAAGAAAGTCCAGTTTCGACAATGAAAGGGTTGCCATGACAGAAGATGCAGAGTTGGTGTTTTATGCCACGTTGGTACAGGTTGCCAATGTGTTTGCAACATACAAGGTTGATCCTCACGACGAGGGTGCACCTATACAAGAGGTGGTTGATCATCTGATTCGGTGCATAGGGCACAACGTACCTGAAGTGGACTTCGGTTGGTTCGCTGATCTTGCCGGGTTGGGTCGCCCGTTGTGGCGCTTCGATCACGAGGCACATGCAGCAGGTATCGACGCTAAGTGCGACGAGTTCAGGCAGGAGATGAACGGCTGACCTTGTACATGAGATCCCCCCCTCCCTCTCTCTCTTTCTCTTCGAGAGAGAGAGGGAGGGGGGAGGCCCCAAACTTTCCATTCCAACTACATGACATTGGAGATTACATGCTTACGTTACAGAGTGAGTTGCGGCGCCTTGACCTTGGCGCTGTGTTCGGGCCGGTTGACATCCGGCGCACACAAGAGGATTCGCGGTACGAGGTGCCGGAGATGATGCTTGCCAGCCTGTATGGCCTTGGCTGTACGTGTTGGAGGTCAGACATGACGGTGCCGGACCCTAGCGATGGCTACCGGTTCGGTGAGTGCGACTGTGTGACACGATCAACTAACGAGCAGTCTGCTTCGTTCGTGTCGCTGCATGACATCAGGGCTTCGGTGGTTGCTGAGATGGGTGTACGTGGGATGACACCTAGCGAGTACGAGGCTTGGTTCACGGAGTCTGAGCGGTTGGAGCATGAGGCAACGCCTGCTTACAGGGCGATTCGGTCCTCTGGTGCCCCGGATGTGGATTACGGGTACATGGAACTGGATGAGGAAGAGTTCGACGCATACATGGAACAGGAGGTAGCAGCATGAAGGATATCAACGGGGTCAGGTTCACCTTGCGTGAACGGTGGCAGGTGTTCACCCATGACTTGGGTGAAGAGATTGCTATACACGGGTTTCGACACTTTGTTGTCGAATGGTTCTCGCATTACTTGTACACAGGTGTAACGCGCCATTGGTTGCGATCCCCTTTGGGATCGTTCATACGCAAGAGTCGTCACTACGACGAGGTGGTGGGCCATTGCCGGGAGTATGTCTGCGACATACGAGAACTGCGTAGCCACTTGCGTGCACATGAGGCTCAGGACAACGCAGAGATATGGAATCTGCGTACTGAGGTCCGGCAGTTGCGTGAGAATAGGGATCTCTTGCGTGAGGCGTTACAGATCGGCTTCGCCGAACGACAGGACAAGTTGGAACTCTTGCTTGTGGACGCAGAGGTGAACATACGGATGCGAGAGTCCGAGCCGTTCTAGTGCCAGATTCCCCCTCTCCCTCTCTCTCTCTTTTGAGAGAGAGGGGGAGGGGGGCTACCCCAACCCAATCCAATATGAAACCGGAGGTTTCACATGAATGAAGCAGACATTGCCGAAGATGACTTGCTTGCGTGTCGGTGCGAAGGATGCTGTGCCGAATCCACCAACGGCAAGGGCCGTTTGTGGTATGTGCCCCTAGACATGAGTCAGGCTTCTCCGATTCGTGATCTGGAGGTGTACGCATGAGGTCGAATCTTCTGAACCTGATACATACGGCTGCCCGTCACGATGTGGCCCACGCATCTGGTGGCAAGTGGAAGGCTTACTTCACGGGTCAGGGTGTCGATGTCTGGCACCACAGCACACACATGATTACCGTTCACTTGAACGGTAATGACACATGGGGTCGGGTCGAACCGATCAACCGTGGTCATGGTTCTACGTCTGACAGATGTGGCGTACGTCGCATCACGACAGGCGCAGGTGTGGGCATCGGCTACAGGGAACTGTACGGCGAATGACCCAACACCCCCCGCCCACACTCTCTGAGCGAAGCGAAGAGAGTGTGGGTGGGGGGGCTACCCCAATCCAATCCAACAACCGCATCGGGAGGTGCATATACATGAGTACCATCACAGAGGGCGACCTCACACAACTGGTCGCAGCCATCATGGCTGCTATGACCGAAGTCGATACGCCGGAGCCTGCTCCGGTGCCTGCAACTACGCAGACATTGGCTGTCGATAAGGCTGCTCGTACCGCAAGGAACCAGCGCACGAATCGGCAGATCAACGCCCAGTTGTCCAACGCAACGAAGGCATTCAAGGCAGGCAACGGCACCGCATGTGTCGCTGCTTTGCAGAAGGCTCAGAATCTGGTGCCCACGCATCTGAACAAGGATGGGTCGTTGACTTGGCAGTCAACGATGGATCGCATCGGTGCGAAGGCGCAGTCCTTCGCCGAGCAGGCTTCTGCCTGACCGTAGCGCCTTGCGCCCCGCCCGTGCATTGGGTGGGGCGTTTGGCGGTGTTGTCATGGCACCATGTGTGGGTGTCTCTGCCTCAAGGGGAGGCGGGGGCACCCATGCAGCACGTTGCAGCGTGCATAAATAGGCTCTCAGGCTGCAAGCGGTACCCCTCCGGGGTACGTGGGCATCAGGTTCCGTGCGGTTGTAGACGCATGGGGTCTGGCTACAACCAGAGAGGTCGCTGATGGCGGCTAAGCCTGTGTAAGTCCCCTACGGGGGTGAGATGGTTTCGCCTCATGTGAAAGCCCCATGTGGGAACGCATGAGTACCGGGGTTCGATTCCCCGCACCTCCACGCAAGGAAAGCAAGTAGCCGCATACAGGGAGGTATGGAATGAATAGAACAGTAGAAGCAACGTGTCAGCAATGCTCATGCGACAGGGATGTGAGCGTTGACAGTTCGGTGCATGACAGGTATCTGATGCGTGAGGGACTGGTGCAGAACATGTTTCCGAACCTTACGCCTGCGGATCGGGACATTCTCATTAGTGCCAACCCGCCGTACAACCGTAGGAGTGGAATCTCGTATTACTTGTGCCCGCCCTGCTGGGATATCTACATCGGTGCCGACGAAGAGGTGGATGCCTGATGCTTTGTCCTAGGTGTGAAGGCGAAGAACTTGCCGAAGAGCAGGTTCTGAACGCATTGAGTAGAACGACACGGGGCGAGAATGATGTACCCGTGTATGTGTGTTCACCGTGCGGTAACGCTGAAGGGGTGAACGAATACTTCAAGGGGCACACGGAACCGCAGGTTCAATGGCCTGTTGACAGCGTGTGGCCTGATGGGCGAGCGGTGGCTAAGCATTAGCAGCACGCAAGAGATCCATCATCTCTCTCTCTCTCTTTTTGAGAGAGAGAGATGATGTGGCAATGAAACCAGAAACCAATGCACGGGAGGTGCAGATATGGCAACACTAATCAAGGATTCCTTGTACATAGGTGAGTCCCCTTGGGATGAGACTTGTGCACAAGTTGGTTCAGACATGTACCGGGTGAATGCAGGCAAGGAGTGTCGGCGGTTTATCGAACAGATTCGCAAGCACTACGGGGCGGAGCCGCAGGGTGCACGCTTGTACATCAAGTCGAACCCTCACGACTTCGGTAGTTACTTGTCGGTGGAGTGCGAGTTCATCTGGGATCCGTCTGAGATGGACGAGGAATGGACTCCTTCACAGGAGTATGCCTTTGCGATTGAGGGTGACGACCTGAACAAGTTGCAGGCTTGGGATCCCAATGACTGACATCCGAAAGATCGTGGTTGATTACGAAGCCATGTATTTTGCGTTGGTTCAGAGGCTTGTAGAGATAGCCGATGCCAAAGATGACGACGCTGTGGACGACTGGGCACGGGTCGGTTGCTACGACATAGTTGCCCATGCACACGAGCCGAATCTACCGGACAATCACGCATGAGGCTGCAACCCCAATGAGCCACCTAGATCAAGTGGTGTACGACCCGCTTGAGGTCGTGCAGTACACGAAGCGAGACTTAGGCAAGGCGATTGCGTTGCTGAGGAACAGCCTCGTCATTGACGATGACACGCTCCGCAGTCTGGCAGAGAAGATCGGCCAAATGTGGCCGGACGATCACGCATGAGGCTGCAACACCCCCTCTTTCTGAACTGAACGAAGTGAAGTTCAGAAAGAGGGGGTGGTGGCTTCACCATTTCCAAACCAATGCACGGGAGGTGCACATATGAATACCGAAGTTGAAATAAACACAAACGTAGACGTTGAGTTTGACGATGACGCTGTATGGGATGCCATAGAGGACAGGGTTGAGCGTGAGATCCAGTCCCAACTGGAATCATACGAGCCTTGGGACTCCGTGTCTGGTGAAGTTGAGAACTACGTAGAGGATGCGATCTCAGATCACGGCGGCAATATCGACTGGTCTGATGGTGACGAACACCTAGAGAGCCTGTTGGACCAGTTCTCCACACGTATCCGTAATGGTGACACGTTGTGTGATCTAGGTAGAAGCGCACGGAAGGCGATTGAGGCGGTTATGAGCGTCGAAGGGTGGACTCAATCCGCGGTCGATGAGCGTGTCGATCAGGCCCGCATAGATCAGGATCTGGACGTACAGCGTCGCATCAACACACTAGAGCGTCAGGTCAAGACCCTGTTGGCGGCAATCACCGACATGGGTGAGCGTGCAGCGTCAGTAACCCCGGATTCCGTGGTCTGACATGGATGAGTCTTGCACAGCCATGACACCTTGTCCGCATATGGACGCCCTCCACATCAACGACTTCGGGTTGGAGATGGTGGTCTTCTTTGCGGGAATGGTGTTAGCGGCTGTCGCAATGGAGGTTGCCCGGCGTGTGCGAGCACGCCGGGCAGCCAACTGGTACAAGGATTACTTGAACTCCTTGCGGAAACTCCGTAAGGGTTAGATAAGCGCAGGAGGTGCTTATGACAGGCAGAAACATCACCGACAATACGGATGCAGGTGACCACAACTGGATAACTCAGTTGCGTAACCAGATTGAGAACATCCCCACCAGCGATGGTGAGGTTGTGGAGGATCTACCTCCGCAGGCAACAGGTCAGTTTGAACCGTGGACGGTGCAAGGTTGCGCTGATGTGGCGAACGCTGACTTCGATGTCCTGTACGTTCCATCTGGGTACATTCACCCCGTGACGGGAGAGCAGATTGTTCCCGTTTACTCTAAGGGCATCTACAGGGGTCACCCTGCCGACCAGTACCTGCTGCGTGAAGACACGCATCAGGTGGTTGGCAACATGTCCGGTCGTTACCCGGAGCGTGAAGGCTACAAGCATGTGTTTCAGACCCTTGAAGACATGTTCCCGAAGTCATGTGACAGCGTGACCGTGTATGGGAACGGTGAACGAGTGGTTGTCCAGCAGGTGCTTGATGAGCCTTACGACTTGGGTGATGGCGACATGATCCAGCCGTTCATCTACACTCGTATGTCATTGAATGGCACATGGAAGACGGAGATTATTCCCGTTAGCCAGCGCCTAGCCTGCGAGAACATGCTTGGGCATTCCGGTCAGTTGATCGGTGTGCGAGCCACGAAGAACCACGACACCTTGCTCACGATGCGTTCCAATGTGATTGAGATGGCGGTGGCTCAGGGGCAGACGCTCAAGTTGATGGCTCAGATCCTTTCGGATCAGGAGTTCACAGACGGCATGTTTCACGACATGCTGAACTCGGTGATTCCCCGCCCGAAGGATGACGCACACCACAAGACGGAGACTGCCATTTACTCTAAGCGTAGTGCCTGTCTGAAGGCGTGGCGTAACGAGGCTGAGGACAACCCGACCATGTGGGGCGCATACAACGCCATGCAGGGTGCTGAACAGCATCAGATCAACACGGGTGGTAAGAGTACGGAGGCAGCCAGAGAGCGGGCGCTTGTGAAGGCGCTTGACGGCAAGACCCCCATTGCGGATGCGGCACAGAGGTACCTGATGGACCTCACCACCGTAGGTGCAGAGGAACCGTTCTAGCATCTAGGATGGGGCAGTTCCGGCGGTCGGAGGTTTCTTGAAACCTCCCAGCCTCCGGCTGCCACGCAGGGGTGCGTCTGCGTCAACAACGCACACTCAACCATTCGCGTGTGGGGTGGGGTACCAGCCCCCCGGTTGCCCCACCTCACACGCTCCCCCATGCACAGGAGGTGCACATGTGGCTAACCACCCCAGACGGTTTCTATTCCATCGCAGATAAGTCCACCGAAGGATCAGATTACGTGGCTGTGCGTTCTCACGATGAGGCTTCACTCATCCAGATGCGAGATCGTATTGTTGAGTTTGCAAGAAAGAGCGACAAAAGCGTGTACGTGAAAACTGGTCCTGAGGACGGCCTGATGTACCGTGGTCGTTTCTGGACCGGCAAGCGGGAGCATTACGAGGGTGTTCCAGATTGGGGGGATGAGTACGAGTGGAGGATGAGTACCCCCCGCGACCTGTTGATGGCCTATTTCAACCTTGCGGTTATGGAGATCACATACGACGATTTCGAGAACCGATGCAGGGAGAACTGGGGTGGAACTTACAACTCAGACATAGTGCAACGTCGAATGATTGCGCTGGAAGAGATCGCATACAGGCAAGACCTCTTGTGGCCGAAACAGAATCACCCGTCCTTGCGAGGGAAACGTCCGGTATTGACGGTGATAGATGGAGGTGGGGAAGATGGGTCTGACGCCAGCGGGGTATGACACCACGTTCACTCGTGAAGAACTGTTACGCCTCCGTAACCTGATCGCAACAAAAGACACGGATCCGTCACAAGAAACATCCGACTGTAACGAGCAGGTGTCGGAATCCGACGAGAGCGAAGAGTAGGCTCAGGGTACTCAGTACACGCCCCTCCCCCCTAAAGGGGAGGGGCGATACTAAGTACAGGCAGGGAGAATCATGCAACAGAAGTACCCGTTACACAAAGCAGCAGATGGTAGGTGGGTCCATACGTGGGTTCGCCAATCATCCGTCAAGACCTCAGACATGTGTCTGGAGCGTTGGCGCAATGACGTATTCGGCCTTGTAAGCGAACCCATGAAGGATGCTTCGTCGCTAGGCACGGTATGTCATACGATTGCGGAAGACGTTTGCAACTCACTCATAGACGTAAACGAAGGCCATGCCGAGGCACCTATGGATCTACAGGCAGCCTTGGATGCGTTTGATTACGAGTGGGAACGAACCGTTGACAGCATTCAGGTGTGGAACTCTTACAACCCTGAGAGTGCCCGTGTGGCTGGCGCAAGCAAGGTCACCAACTGGTACAACGAAGTGTTTCCCCTGCTCAAGCCGTTACAGACCGAACACACATTTGATGTCCCACTCATTGAAGACGATCAACGAATAGTTCGGTTGACAGGAACGATTGACCTAGTTGAAGAAGACCGGTTATGGGATTGGAAGTTCCCCGGTAGGGATTACACCCGTGATAAATGGCAGTTTGAGCGATGGGATGTTCAATCCATCGCCTACTGCTACGCATTGGGTATCCCCAACTTCTCATACGCGGTGATGCATCCCAAAGGTGTGGGCCGTATGGACTTGGAGCGTGGACAGGAGCATTACGACTGGCTACGTCAGAAGGTGTTGGCACTCTGCAAACTGCTTGAAACTCAAACGGGTCCATACCCGCTGGGTGACAACGGTTGGTGGTGTTCCACAAAATGGTGCGAAAACTTCGCACGGTGTAAAGGTGCAACAATAGGAGGCACTTAGTATGGCTTGGACGCCAATGAGTCCGCATGAGCGGGCAAGTATAGAAGCACAGGTCATTCTCAAAGCAGCGGTTGAACTCGCTGTCGCAGAGATTGGCAACGAACCTGACGGTGTAGCAGTCACGATGGCAATAGAGAACGCACGCGCTCTCGCCAAAGAACTACCCCACCTGAAGGACAGCCTTGTAGGCGTTAGCATCTTGAATCCCTCAGAGGGTCAAGGCGCTCCGATAGTGGTGGCCCCCGGTCAGGATGTGACCGCTAGTGCGGTTCCTGAAATGACCGCTGCGGTTGCCACCGTTCAGGATGCGTTCCCCGGAGCGACAACGGCAGCAACAACGCCGGGTGGCTTCGCTGGCCGTACGGATGGGATGACTTCAAAGTACGTAGACGATGAAGAGTACGTACAGATATTGGCTATCTGGAATGCCGAACGTGCTGCTGGAGTGCAGTTCGCCAGTCAGCAGTCGATGTTCCTGTGTAATCAGGCCATCCGCAAGTTGTTTGCTGACGGTAAGCGAAACTTCCCAGACAACTATTGGGCTGAATCCCTACAGGGGCAAGCAATCCCGGTTACAAAGAATGGCAAGTGTGGGCTTGGAGACTTCAAAGTCAAGAAGGCCACATCCATAGGCAATGACGGGATTCCCTTCCTAGGGGCAGGAGATGGTAACCATCCTCTTGCCAACAAGAGTGGGTACTTTGCTGCGTTGGTGAAACTCAAGGCTGGCTTCGGATGGGGCGACCGACCCGACCCGATAGATCCTCACAACTGGTTGAGTCAGGTAAGTGCCTGAGGAACTCAGTCTGGAGGAAGCACTAAGGCGCGTGGCCGGAGCGGGATCCATTCCTGCTCCGGCCCCTCCCCCCTCGGAGCCTCCAGCACAAATAGAGGGAATCTCACCAGCGGACCTGCAAAGACTGTTCACACCTAAGAAGGAACAGGTCCGGCGTATGCGCCACGACCTGCGCTCAGGTAGCGAATGGTCATTTGGAGTGCGAGTCTTCGATGAAGCCACGTTGGGCGGCGCTCGCGCTGGACAACTTGTGACGATCATCGGTAGATCGCATACAGGCAAGACCTTGCTGGCGTTGAACATGATTGCCCGCAACCGTAACCATCGGACCTTGTGGGTTAGCCCGGATGAAACCGAAACGATGTTCTGGGGTCGGTACGCAGCCATCCGCATGGAAATCGACCAGAAGGATTGGATCGGACGACTCATCCGTGAAGACCCACGGGCTTGGGAACGTGTGGAACAAATCATGCGTGACGAAACGAACTTGCACTTTGAATCCACCGGCATGTCCGTCGATGACATCGACAAAGCAATGCGGATTGCTTCCGTGGAACTGTGGGAAGGGCAACGACCTGAGGTTCTGGTCTACGACTACTTGGAGTTGATCCGGGGCGGGGGCGCTGGCGATGCAGCCAGCGTGCAAGCCAAGATCGAATCATTCAAGCAGTTGGTGTCCGACTGGCGTGTCATAGGTGTAATCCTGCATCAGTCAGGCCGGGGTTCAGGGAACCGTGGCCGTGCCGGTGGGATTGAAGCCGGACGGTATGCTTCTACCAGCGAAAGCCACTTCCTGATCGAAACGTGGCGTAGGTGGGATGACACCAGCATGGATGAAGACGAGCGCAAGCACTATGAAGACGAAATAAGTGCAGGCATGTGGAAGAACAAATCAGGTGATGGTGAGAAAGCGGAGGTAAATCTAACCATCGACAAGAGCGGACGTTTGCTGGAACCCGGCATCGTCTGGGAACAGATGAATCTTGATGAATGACAACACGCTCATTTCGTTTCGCAATCTGTTCCTAGGGTTTTCTCTTGCCTATGGCACCGACGAAGGCGGCTGCCGATGGGCGGACGTTGACAGCATGTGGGAGAAGCACCTGTCAGGTGAAGAGATGATCGGGATTTACCCGATGGTCTATGACCCCTTGTTCACACGCGGTGGCCCTGACTCGTGGACGGAAGGCTCTGAGAATAACCGTTATTACGTGGAGATGGATCCCGACTTGTGGATGTGCAGGTGGGGGTCTATCGACATAGACGAAGGTGACGATTCCCTCGTCATTGCCCGCAACACTCAGATGATCCTGCAAGCAATGGACATCAAAGCGTGGCCTGAAAGGTCACGAAGTAAGGGCTATCACCTGTGGATCTTCTGCGAGGAATGGGTTCGTGCTTCAGTAATCCGTCGTGCCATGCACGCTGCCTTGGATCTGGCAGAAGCCAAATACGATGCGGTGTACCCAAAGCAGGATTCTCTGGCTGGGCCTCCCGGCAACTATATGCGCTTGCCATACGGTGGAAAGCGACCCAAAGACAGGCAAGAAATAGTTGATGACTGCGGAATGATTCCGTCCGTGGATGAGTTCCTCAACTTTGCAGAAGCAGACAAAACGCCTACAGCAACCTTGGAGCGTGCAGCAGCCTTGTACAAGGATCCTGTACCGGTGGTGGTGGACCTTCCCCCGAAACGGGACTACAGCAAGGAACCGTTGATGACCGTAGACGGCACACGCTTGCGTGGACTGCCGTCGGAGATGTTCAACAACGGTCCCGTCCCGTACTACAAGGGCGGGCACGGTGCAGGCAAGGGTCGTCATGGTTTCCTAAACCGATTCGCCCGTGCAATGTTTGAAACCGGCTATACTCGTATCGATGTTCTATCGTGGACTAAAGACTTAGACTCACGACTAGGGAGTTGGTATGACGACGGGCCGAAGTTCACGGGCAGGCAAGACTGCGAAAGGCAAATCGACAGACTCGTCACCGACGCCGAACGCAAAGCCACCAGATGAGTTCTCGTTCGTCGTCCCCGGAAGGCCACGGCCCAAGGGTCGTCCCCGCATGTCGCGCAAAGGTCGTGTTTACACTCCGCAGGAAACCGTTGAAGCAGAGAAATCATACGCTCAAGCGGTTGATGATAACCCGCCGGTCTTTGAGGGACCGGTGGCGGTGGAGATGACGTTCTGCGAGGAAGCAACGTATGTTACTGTACGCTCCTTGGAAGAATGGCAGACCCCGTTGCGTGGCGATCTGGACAACTACATCAAACTCTGTCTGGATGGGTGCCAACGTGCGGGTATTATCCCAAACGACCGGCTTGTTGTCCAACTGAAAGCAGTCAAGGAATGATTCTTGTAGAACTGCATCCGTGGGAGTACGAATGGGCGCTGCATGTAGGCGCTCGTCGTTACATTGAGAACTGGGCTAAGGCTGATGCCGCCTACTACGACAAGAAACGCATGGAAGATGACCGCACGGCACAAGCCGCCGCTTGTGCCGGTGAGTTGGCTGTCGCTAAACTCGTCAACCAGTATTGGGGCGGACATGTATGGCCCGGCAATCGTCACGAAGAGTTCAAAGGCATGGCGGACGTAGGACACAATATCGAAGTTAGACGCGTACGTACGAGTAGTAGTGCTGCTGTGCGTCGTAAGCAACTGGAAAAAGGTTTGACCCTATTTGTGGTCAGGCCCGTAGCGCCAGAGTTTCGTGCCGTGGAGATCCTTGGATGGATCGACCACGATGAAGCGTGGGAGAAGGGTGAGCCTTCCGGTTATGACAGCGAAGGTACGCGTGTCATCGCAGAAGACTACTTGAACCCTCCGATGACGTATACTGGGGTGGATGAAGAGAGAGTTTCCATTTGACCCCACGGAAGAGCCACGGTGGAGCAACTCCGATGGCCTTCCCGAAACGGAACTGATTGCCCTTCAGGAATCAGGACCGAATGAACCCAAGCGTTCCCAAGAGGAACGCATGGCGTTACAGGAGACAGTCCTAGATTCGCTAAGTATCCTTAGCGCAGAAGAGGCGTGGCTATTGAATGCGCTCTTATTTGAGCGTCTAAGTTTGCGCCAAATCGAACGTAGTATTGGGATTCCCAAAACAACTGTCGCACGTTATCGTGATAAAGTATTGGCTAAACTCAGAGATGCTCTCGCAAATGATCCCGTAATACAGGACTACTTGTCCGGGTAACCATCTTCCATAGCCTCAAATGAGTTCATAATCAATGTACTCATTGTTGCGAATACGTACTGATGTAATGGGCTATTGTCGAAATCGTTTGAAAGATTCTCGTGCGCAAATGCCATTACGTGTTCGTACGGCAACACCAGCAGAACACCCAGATCAGATTCATGCCATTTGGCGTGAGTCTGATCCGCGATGTCCAACAGGTGCGAGGTCTTTTTCAAATCCTCGTAGATTTCTGTTGCCAAATAACCATATTCGCTCTGGAACTCATCGAACGCATCAGGCTCTTCGGCCTCACCCATCAGCCCTTACGCTCCACCGCATAGGTCTTTACCACCGACAGAGCGGCAGCAACAGCGCCGATCAGAGCCACCTTTAGAGTGCCCTGATCCCCGATCACGAATACAGCCAAGAAAGCCTGTACGAAAGTCCATCCCGCTCGTTCAATCATATTTCTCATGCTACCCACAATACCTTCCATGTGTCTACGTCAACGATCCCGTTGACTTCCATAGCGAACTGTCTCTGGAACCGCTTGCACGCGGCTACAGACTTCTTACCGTAAATACCATCGACTTTCAAACCTGCGTTAGTGCGGTCATTCAGTCTCTGTTGCGTAATCGAAACCCACTTTCCTGTAGAGCCTCGCTTGATAGGTTGATCTATTACGTAAGTCAAACCTGCCTCCGTAACGTATCGAAGGATCGCTGCCCAGTCGATAATCGTATTAGTATGGGGCTGTTCGGCAGTCATGCCAGAATGCACCCATTCGGTCAGAGTTTCGCCGGGGCAAGTAGTTTGCGAAAAGTCTTTGTGACACTTGATCCACAAGTGGTCACCATAACGCCCGCGTGCTGCCCCGACGGCGGTCAAGATACTATCTTTACCGCGTTCCGTTAGCCCATCATCGGAATCTCCGATGTATGCAACGGAGATTGTCTTAGAGTTCCAACCGCGAGTGGCGGCACCACGCTTCCACCCGCGCCCTTCAAAGATTTCGCCCGTTTCACCCGACACAAGCCAGTTGTACGCGATGGAATCCCATCCCTTGGTATGCACATGGTACCTGTCATGTCCTCTCACACGGTCCCACGGGCCGTGTGACGGCCCCGTGGTGTGATGGACGACAATCCCCTGCACCGGACGCCAGAAGTCCTTCAGGCGCTTCCCTGTGTCTATCGCACCCCATTCGGAGCGAGGAACGTACTGCATACCCTAAGGGTACTCTGTCCCTAAGGCTTCAGTCCAGCAGCCTTGCGTTTGTAGTCCTTGGCCCGATCATCTTCCATCTGTTGCACGTAGGACTGATATGTGCGTTCCTGCTCATCAAGGGTGTTGGTCCGCAGGCCAAGACCCGCCCACCAAGAGATCCACGTAGATAGAGCGCGCTGCTGGTATCGCTCTTCCGTGGGTATCAACCGACGTATATCAGACAACACGGGCACCATCATTCCCAATGTGTGCATATCTCTGTCTTGCATGTACCAATCACCGGCCACATTTTTTTCCGCTATTTGCGCCACACTCAACGCTGGCATCATGCCCGGAATCTTCGTGTAAATCGTCGGTACCCGCACGTACCTGCCCGTAAAGTTGTAACCCTTCCACATGTTGCGTTGGAAGGACCATTCCATCGGACCCTTCACGAGCGGCGTCAACTGAGTTGACATCGTGCTAAGAGCAGCCGTTATTCGTTCAGTCGGAGAGGCACTATCCAAAGAAAGCATCGGATCAAGCATTTCCAATGGCGATTTGAACGGCAGATCCGGCAGGATCCACATGTTCTCACCCTTGTACTTGAACGGCAACTGGATGCCACCCTGTCGGATCATCCACGGCGGCACCATATCCGTGATCGGGTCATCGCCTTCGATGTTCTTCTTGACAATGTTGTACTGGTTGAAGACAGCCGGGTTGGAGCCGATCTGTTCAACCATCAACGGAAGGTTCTTACGTGTCCATGTGTAGAACGGCACCAACCGTTTGACAACTCCAGCCTCAAAGTGAGACAGATCCGAATAGTCGAAGTGGAACTTCATAATGCGGTCAAAGGCCACATCAACATTGTTCCCAGCCTTCAGCGAATCGAACCCCATGACACCGCGTACATAGGTTTCTACTCCCATGCCCGTGTTCTTCGACAGACGCAATGGAGCATTGCGGCTACTCAACGGATTTATTGCCTGTAGGGCACGCTTCAACTTCGTGTTGCCCCCCGGACCTCCTGCCATAACCTGTTCTGTACCGATCTGGCCCTGCGCTCCGCCCAGAATACCTGCCTCATCCATCTGCCTGATGATGCCAACGTCATCAGGCGTTGCCTTCTTGAAGATGAGCCGCTTCTTGAGGGAGTTCTCCAGACTGGCTGCCCGATTCTTTAGACCCAACTCCACCGCACGATCATACTGATAGTTCCAATAAGCGTTCTGGAACTGGCGATACGACTGGACCTCAACACCTGCCAGATGATTCATAAACACGGCAGAGAAATAGTTCCGCATGTGGAATCCGGGCTTCATAATCAGATAGCCCTTCACCAGATTATGAACTTTGTCGTAGTAGCCCCAGAAACGACCACCACGGTACTTTGAAATAGTGGTCATCGCATCCACCATCTCTGCTGGCCCCTGCGAAGAATAACCAAACGGCTTGAAACCCGCCTCAAACGAGAAGTCCAGATACTTGTCCTTCATAAAGCCCCTTTTGAGCGGGAACCAGATTTCATCATCCCCGTACTCGCCCACCTGACGCAACCATTTCGCAGCCTCAGCGCCCCGATCCAACTCCTTCAACGCGAGATTGATCTGCTGGGCATCAGAATCCATGAGAGCGCCGACAGAAACTTTCAGATTGCGTATTTCCGTAGACAGGTCTTCCAACGGGATAGAACGACCAAACTTATCGACCGTTCCCAACCTATGTAGAATCGTGTTCGCCGTTTCGGCTGCCGTCACCTTCCGCTGGGCCTGACTTATCAGAGTCTCAAGTTCCTTGATCTTACTGACGCCCTCCGCCCCCGTCGGCTGCTGCAACAGGTCCGCTCGTGCCTGCGCTCGCAACTGCCTATCAGTCCCAGCAAACGCATTCCTTAGGCTGTCTGTCTTCAAATCCGGTACCCGAGGAGAAGTTTTCAGGTTGTCTGCGTTTAGAATCTGAAGTGCCCGCTTAGTTATCGCAGCCTTAGAAGGCTCACCCTTCCTAAACTTCGTAGCCTTTGCGGCCCTAGTTTCACTCTTCGCGGCTGCTTTGACCAGACGCGCTTCATTCATTACCTTCTGTGCTTCTTCCAAACTTGCAGTAGCCGCTTTCAACTGCTGCATGGCACCACCCTCGCCATCCAAGTCAAAGGCAGCCCGTACGCGCCGCTCATACAAAGTTTCAATCGGATCATCCGGGCTAATCTGGCTCTTACCGAAGGAACTGCCCAGCAGTTGCTCGTCTGACCTACGCGCATAGTCGATCAAGAACTGGTCCACGTTGAGGATCCCCGAATCCTCAACGCCCGCACGACCCTTCCCTATCACATCATCAAAGTACGAAACAATACGTGGCGTGACACCTGCGGCCATCGGGTCGATCAAAATGGCATTGAACGCCCCAATCTGGGGATCTGAAATGACGGTCTTTCCCAATCGGAACTGTTCCGGGTTGAGCCACGCCGCTGTCGTGTACCCATCCATCATCATGGAACGCCTGTATGTCTCTATGAATCGTTCATAGCGCATACTGCCACCAAGGGACTCCGGCCCTTCCTTCCTGAGAGACTTCCAACCGCGACCCTCAGGGATACTGCTCACACGCTCTGCGGCGGCAGCCGGTGATTCCGGAATCAGGACTTCACCCCTCCCCAAGACCGGCTGCTTGCCGACACCGGGCATAATGCCAGCCTGACCAGTAGGCCACTCTCCGCCTGCTGACATCGCCAGTTGCTGCCGTGCCCTTTGTAGATCCGAAGGGAACAAACCCGGCTTCGACAACAACTCACTCTTGAATGCCCATGCGTCAATCGGGTTCAGACCTTCGTCAATGCGTGCAAGGAAATCGACAACGACGCCTTCCATAGCGTCAACGTCGTCCCCTATTTTGAGAACACCCGTGACGGGCCACTCTGCGGGACTGTACATCCGACCAGAGTTCTCCAAATGGGCAACAAACAAGGCTTTCGTCTGATAGTCCATCGCGTCCAAAGCAGGAATGTTGTACCTACCCAAATCATCCAACAAATCCATCTTCACGGAAATGTTGTTGACCCCTCTCGCTAGATCCTTATTGATCCCCCACATCGGATCGACCCCCGGTTCGTGGGTCGTACGATAGAACTTCTTGAAATAGATACGCAGATCCTCGTACATTTGCGAGTCGTAGTCGTGTATGCGACCAAACATGTCAACGGTCATGTCGCCATCCGCTACAAGGTTGTGAGAGTCAACCCGATAATACGGCTTGTTCTTATTCGGTCCCACCATGTCTGTTGCAAACGCGGCCAAACCCTCATCCAAAGTGCTTTGACCGGCATGAATGTTCTGAGAACGAGCGGCAGCAACGCTGCGCGCGTTCAAATGGGTAGGTATCCCATAGGTGCGGACACGCTCACCCAACATGCCCACATTGACATCAAACGCATACGTATGATTAGCGTCCCTCACCAGCCTGTTTCGTATGGCACCGGGACTCATGTTCAAACCCCACGCATCAGGCCACATTGGCGATGCGCCGCCTACATTCACACCGGCAGGATCTATCATCTGTGTTCCGTGAGAATGGTGGAACATGGTCATTACCTGACGCCAAGTCTCGGGGTCAGACGTAGCAGGGGTAGCAACGCTAAACGTGTCCGCTACGGTCGATACTGTTCCCGGTGCGGGGTCTGCGATCTGTGCGATGTAGAAGAATACGTCTTGATCTTCAACGTGGTACATAGCGCCCCCCTCTCCGGCCCGAACAGGCTGAACGGTTCCTTTCGCATCCTTGAGGGAGACTCCCGGCATCGCATCCATCAACCAAACATCTAAATCCATCTGTTCCTTGGCCGACCGTATTGCTGCCTGCGCTGGTGTCTCACCCTTCAGCACTCCATTCTCCGTCCAAGTCTTTGCCGTGGACCGGGAGAAGTTCCATGTACCTTCGGGGTGTGTGGCCCCTGCCTCAGACGCCGAAGGCATTCGCAGAACGAAGTCACCGTTACCATCCACAATAATGACTCCGTAGGACGGCTCTATCTCTCCCTTGACGGTTGGTGTCCATGCTTCAACGAGTTCACCACTCAGATCGTCCGTAAACAGATGGCCCTTCCATACGTCTTCAGTTCCGCGATACGGATGATGGGCGCTCATCTTCAGATGACCGTGGACCGGGTTCCCCTCATACATTGACCCTGCAAGGTCATGGGAGAGCAAGTCTGATACTGTCGCCCGATTCTCCAACTCTGCGGGTAGGCGCTTCCGCCAGTTTGCCGCTTGGCCCCATGCACCATCTATCCACGACTGGGCATTATCCAGCACGTTTGCCTTCCACACTTTGAGTCTGTCACCAAGTGTGGTCTTAGGAATACCGGACTCTGCATGTTTCCCAACAAGGGCACCTCGTGCCTGTCCAAGATCAAACGTATTCAATGCCTGAGATGACCCATCAGGCGACAACCACGGTCTAAACCCTGACTTCTTAGACGCAGCCTGAGTCGGCCCGAAACGATTCAACGCCTTTTCAATCTCAGGAGTAGGAACCCCCCGCAGGCTCAATGCTTCAGCAGCCAACTCAATACCCGTGTTGTACTTTTCTCCCAGTTTGTTCGCTATGACCTCATAACGATGTTCTAAGAACGAGGCGTACTCCTTCTCGCCTGAAGACTGGATGTCAGGCAGATGCTTGCGAACGAAACCCTGCCAGCCACCATACGACTTGCGCACATCATCCAACTGCACGAACTGTGACTGGAGTGCGGCTACGGCACCTTCTCTTCCTCCCAAAGCGTTCTCCCACGATTCTGCCATCACCCCATAGCCT
>Ga0255048_10001283_pt1 | contig 17768 bp, 18 predicted proteins | sample JV7_2_2_MG_FD_183619 | JGI IMG/M metagenome (GOLD analysis project Ga0255048, IMG submission 183619) | Seawater microbial communities from Jervis Inlet, British Columbia, Canada - JV7_2_2 | ecosystem: Environmental > Aquatic > Marine > Inlet | place: Canada: British Columbia | collected 2016-10-06
TGGGTTTGCCGAGGCCTGGATGGTCGAGCTCGACCTCGATGCGCAGACCGTGACCGTCCACAACCGGACTGAAGACCCGGGTGGCGACAACCACTTCGACATGTTGTTTGCCGGGATTGTTGGCTTCGACGGCTTCACCGTTGGTGCCCAGGCCACCGTGGCGTGGGGCGGTCTCGCCTCAGATATTGCAACGATTCCCATCATCATCTCAGACTGCGAGTTCATCAGGCCCCATGGCTACGGGGGAGCGGGCGGCGTCTACGACGCGGAGGGAAACATCGAGGCGACGCATCTCTTCAATGATGTGAACAGTCCCGAAACCCCAGATTATCCGCAATGGTGGACTGACGGCCCCATTGAGACGGCCGAATTCACCTACCTCGACCTCGATGACGACGGTGACAAGGATTGGGACCTCAACGAAGACGGGATGGACGATCCGTATCCGCAGCCGGCCGTCCTCACCTTCCACGATGGAGGCGGCACCGAGGAGTGCAACGCCCAGGCCGGCCAGGACACCGATGAGAACGGCAAGTTGTCGGGAGGTTTCGGTTGGCTCGACATCGGCGGCGCAGATCCGTGCGAGGCCCTCATCGTCAACGGCTGGGCGGGAGAGGATCCCGGCGCATCACCCTCGACCGGCTGTGACAACGAAATGTTGGCCGAACTTCTCTTCACTCCTGCGGTCAACATCCCGTACTTCAACGACGAGAACGGTCTCGAAGGGGGCGGCGCCAATGGGGAGTACCTCGTAGCGGGATATGGCGGATTCCATGTTGTCGGGTACAACTTCGGTGGCCTGTTCCGTGACTACAGAGCACCTCTGACCTCCGATCCTTGCCGACCCCTGGGAGTCCGTCCCCGCGGCTGGACAAACGGCAATGACGACCGCTGCCTGGTGGGTTACTTCGTCAAGAAGGTGGAAACCACGGGCGACATTGGCGACGACGACGGCCGCGGAATCACAGTCATCAAGTTCACTAGCTAACACGTAATTGAGAAAGGGAAACCAAATGGATCGAAAGTGGATAGGGGTACTGATCTCACTGGTACTGGCTGCGGTTGGAACCTGGGTTCTGGTGCAGTATGTAAACGGTGCTGATGATCGGGCACTCGAGGGGGTCGAGACAGTCGACGTGTTGGTGGTGTCGGACACCATCCCGGAAGGCGCTTCGATCCAGGACGTGAGTCAGCGGGTGGAACGGCAGACCGTTCCCGCCAGTGCTCAGGCGATTGGGAGCGTTGACACGCTCTCGGACCTGCAGGGCACGGTTACCGCCGTTGCTCTGGTGCCGGGCGAGCAAGTCATTGCCAGCCGGTTCATCACGCCCCAGCAGTTTGCCGAGGCTCTGGAATTCGAGATCCCCGATGAGCTCCTCGCGGTGACGCTTTCGTTGTCTCCCGACCGTGCGGTCGGCGGCGAGCTGGCTCCCGGAGACCTGGTCGCCGTGATCGCCTCGTTTGGCCCGTTCGACATCAACGGTGTCGAGCCCAGCGATGTGGATCCGGATGCTGACGAACCGGATGAGGAATCGGCAGACCTTCCCCAGACACCTAACTCGTCGGGCATCATCCTTCACAAGGCCATTGTCACCAATGTCCAGGTAGAGGAGCTGCCGGCCGAGACCACGGCGGAGTCGGCCCAGGAACAAGGGGTCGAAGTGGCCCCGACCGGAAACCTGCTCGTCACCATTGCCGCCGAGGCTGCCTACATCGAGAAGATCGTCTTCACCGCTGAGTGGGGTTCAGTGTGGCTGGCCATCGAGGGCGAGCTGGCAGCCGAAGAGTTTGATCAGGTCCAGACCCGGAACCTCATTTACCGTGGGATTCTCACCATTGACGACCTGGCTGTTCGATGAGCAGCACCATCGTCCTCGCCAATAGCTCGGTTGCATTCGAGCAGCGGCTTCGTCGATCCCTCAAAGGGGCGTTCGATGGGACGGTTCACCGCTGGGAGGAGGAGACTCTGACGGACGAGCCTCACCTGGCGGTCAAGGACCTCATGGAGTTCGAGCCAGATATCGTGGCCATAGGTCCCGGTGGTGATCTCAACGCTGCTTTGGAGCTTTGCTGGGCGTTTCAGAACTTCCATCCGGAGGTCGAAACGGTCATCATTACCGAGCCAAGCGGAGAGGTGTGGCGCAAGGCGCTTCGTTCGGGTGCCTCGGACGTTCTGGGTCCAAAGGCGGACACCGATGAGGTTGTTGAGCTTTTCGAGCGGTTGCTGGAGACCTCCAGCCGCCGCCGGCTCAACCTCATGCAGGAGTTCTCTGACGGTTCGGGCTCCGCCCGCATCATCACCGTTGTTGCTCCCAAGGGAGGAACCGGAAAGACTGCGCTGGCCACCAATCTGGCGGTCGGACTGGCGGCGTCGAGCCAGCAACGGGTTGTGCTCGTCGACCTCGACCTGCAATTCGGCGACGTTGCCGATGCCCTCCAGCTTCGGCCGGAGAGTTCCATTGCGGATCTACACCAGTCGGTGGGCGGCTTGAGTGCCACCAATGTGAAGGCGCTCCTCATGAAACGGGGAGAGAATCTCTTTGCTCTCGCAGCACCGGCCAACCCGGCCGATGGCGATGACATTTCCGGAGCCGAGGTGGAGGAGATCCTACGCATGCTGGCTGCTGAGTTCGACGTCGTGATCGTCGACACGTCTGCCGGTATCAACGAGGCGACGCTGAGTGCCGTCGAGACATCAACCGATCTCCTGCTCGTATGTGATCTGTCGGTGTCATCTGTCAGGGGTCTCCGTAAAGTGATCGACACATTCGATCAACTCGAGATGATCCGGCCTACGCGCCACTTCATTCTCAACCGCGCTGATAGCCGGGTGGGAGTGACAGTTGACGACGCGTCGGCGGTGGTGGGGATGCCGGTAACTGTCGCAATCCCGAGCGCCCGCGACGTTCCGCTCTCAATGAATCAGGGAATCCCGGTCATTGAGGCGGCACCTCGCACGCAGGTTGCCCGCCGTTACATGGATACCGCGGCGATCTTCTCAGTAAATGGAAACGGAAGTGCCAAGTCGGGCCCCAGGCGGGGTCTGCTGGCTCGGTTGAGGGGTGACAATGAAACTGAATGAGCGCCTGCGTAAGGCTGAAGAAAAGGCCGGTCGCGCCGCGCCGGACGTAGAGGAGAACGGTCAGGGCAGCGACCCGTATGCCGGCCTGAAGCAACGCGCCCAGGAAGCGCTCTTCGTCAAGCTCGGCCCGCGTCTCTACGACGCCTCCCTGTCCGAGGACGATCTTCAAGAGATCGTTTCCACGGAACTCGACCAGGCGATGGAAGGCGAGGCGGCTCCCTTCAGCGCCGACGAGCGACGGACGATTGTGCGTCAAATCCGGGAGGACATCCTCGGCTACGGCCCTATCCACATGTTCCTGGAGGACGACAGCATCACCGAGATCATGGTCAATGCCGAAGAGCGCATCTACATCGAGCGCGACGGCAAGATCGAAGAAACCGAAGCCCGGTTCGCTTCTCGCCAGCACCTGCGACGGGTCATCGACCGCATTGTCGCCCAGGTAGGCAGACGGATTGACGAGTCGTCACCGATGGTCGACGCCCGTCTGCCGGATGGGTCTCGTGTCAACGCCGTGATACCACCGCTGTCGGTGGACGGTCCGGTCTTGACGATCCGAGTGTTCGCGAAAGATCCCTTCCAGGTCCAGGACTTGATTGATCTCGGAACCATGAGCCCTGAGGTCGCAGATTTGATCCAGCGGGTGGTGGAGGGCAAGCTCAACGTGCTTGTCAGCGGTGGTACCGGTACCGGCAAGACCACAATGCTCAATGTCCTCTCGGGGTTCATTCCCGGCGAGGAACGGGTCGTGACCATCGAAGACGCCGTTGAGCTACAGCTTCACCAGCGCCATGTGATCCGGCTTGAGAGTCGTCCGCCCAATGTGGAGGGCCGCGGCGAAGTGAAGATCCGGGATCTGGTCCGCAACGCCTTGCGTATGCGTCCCGACCGGATTGTCGTTGGCGAGGTTCGTGGCGGTGAGGCCCTCGACATGCTTCAGGCCATGAATACCGGACACGAGGGCTCGCTGTCGACAGTCCATGCCAACAGTCCCCGCGACACCCTGTCTCGTCTCGAGACGATGGTGCTGATGGCCGGCGTCGACCTGCCGGCCCGAGCGATCCGGGAACAGATCGCCGCCGCGGTCGATCTGATCGTTCATCTGTCTCGAATGCGTGACGGTTCCCGTCGCATCGTGCAGATATCCGAAGTGGTCGGCATGGAGGGTGACACGATCACGATCCAGGACGTATTCCGATTCGATTATTCGGCAGGGCGCGACGAAGACGGCCGGTTCCTAGGGGATATCAAGCCGACGGGCATCCGACCCCAGTTCACCGATCGCCTGGCGGAATACGGAATTGAGGTCCCTGCTTCTGTCTTCGGTTCGATCGAAATCCCACCAGGTCGCAACGGACGGGGCGGGAAGCGGTCGGCGTGATGAAGCGAGCACTCGTCCTTGTTCTCCTGGCAGCCATGGTGCTGGGCCTGGCCGGTCCCTCCGCGGCCCAGCAGGCGCGGTTCACGATTGACTCGGTGGAGGTTCGCGACCACCCCGAAGTCGCAGTCACCGTCACGGTGGAAAGCCAACTGTTGGGAGATGCAACTCCTTCATTCACGATTACTGAGAATGGTCAGGTCCGTGAGGCGACGGTGACGGCCGCAGCTTCGGACGACCTGAACGTTGTCCTCGCCCTGGATGTCTCAGGCAGCATGCGGGGGGCCCCACTGGCGGCTGCCAAGGATGCTGCCACGCAGTTCATCGAAGAGATGCCGGCCGGCGTTGAGATCGCCGTCGTCTCGTTCGGGGATGCGCCGGCGCTGGCTGCAGAGTTCACAAGCGACAAGGCAACCCTGTTGTCGGCAGTCAGCCTGTTGAGCGCCCGCGGTGAGACGGCCCTGTACGACGGGATCGCCTCGGCGGCGGCCCTCCTCAGCAGTGAAGCTGAGGAAGGTCGGACCATAGTTCTCCTGTCAGACGGAGGCGACACGGTGAGCACCGGCTCGCTCGACGACGCCGTTGCGACGCTGGAGGGCCTCGACGCTACGTTCTTCGCTGTCGAATTGCAGAGTCCCGAGAACGACAGCGAGGCTTTGCTGTCATTGGCTTCCGCCGCCGACGGCAGTGTGATCCCGGCCGACGACCCGGCTGCCCTCGAGGCGCTCTTTGGCCAGATCGCTTCGGAGTTGTTGAGCAGCTATCGCCTCGTGTTCACTTCCGGCGAGTTCGGCCCGGCCGCCCTGGAAGTCCAGGTTCGAGCCGGGGGAGTGGTTCTTGCTCGCAGTAGTCGGGATGTTGACTTCCCGGCCGATCCCTCTTTTGCTGTTCCCGATCCGGTACAGACTCCCCTCGATGACGCCGAACCAGCTGTTGTCGAGCCGGTCCCGCTGCCGAGTCCGAGGACCGGCACCGCGGTCGAGCTGTCCTGGCTCGAGACGAGTACCGGCTCGTGGTTGGGAGCCGCCGCCATCTTCCTGGCGTTCGCGACCATTTTCACGATCATCTCTATGCGGCCACGGACGGCGAAGGGAACCAGCAAATGGTCGACGCTGACACCCTCGTCGGAGGCCCGGGCCCGGAAGAAGGGAAGGACCCCCCTGAGCCTCATTGCGGAATCGGCGACCGCGCTGGCCGAGCAAAGCCTCAACCGCGGTGATCGTTTCCGCAGTGTCAACGCAGCTCTGGAGCGGGCAGGCGTGGCATTCCGTCCGGGCGAGTTTCTCGTCCTGGTCATCAGTGCTGCGCTGGCCGCCGCCGCGATCGGCTTTCTGCTGATCAACGCTGCATTCGGCTTGCTGTTCGGGGGTATCGTCATCTTGCTGGTCCCGGCATGGCTGTCTTCGAAGGCTGCCAAACGCAGCGCTCTGTTCAACGAGCAGCTGGGGGACACTCTGCAACTGATGTCCTCGAGCCTGCGGGCGGGCTACGGGCTGCTGCAGTCGGTCGATGCGGTCGCGGAGGAGGCACCCTCTCCGACCGCTGAGGAGTTCCAGCGAATCAAGATCGAGACCCATCTAGGGAGAGACCTCGACGAAGCGTTGCAAGCCGCGTCGGATCGCGTCAACAGCGAGGACTTCCGCTGGATTGCTGAGGCGATTCAGATCCACCGTCAGATCGGTGGGGACCTCGCCGAGATCCTTGATGCGGTCAACGAGACAATTCGGGATCGGACTCGCATCCGACGCCGTATCAAGGCACTCAGCGCCGAGGGCCGGATTTCGGCCGTGGTGCTTTCGTTGATCCCGGTTGCTCTGGCGATCGTTATTTCGATCATCAACCCCGCTTACATCGGGGAGCTGCCGAGCACCGGCCTGGGTCAAGGGTTGATCGTCGGAGGGATTATCGCCTGGGTCATCGCCGTGATTTGGATGCGCCGAATAGTGCGCCTGGTCTTCTGAGGGAGTTGAAATGACAGTGATACTCGGTTCTGCTGCAATCGCCTTTGCGGTCGTGGGCCTCATATATGCGGTCAGTGGCCGGCGAGCGCCTCGTAACGTACTGCTCGGTCCGAGCGGTTCTCCTGCCCCGGTCCCCGACGTGCGTGAGCTGCACTTGAGTCAAGGTGCCGGCGAGAGGCTTCTGGGACCCGCCGCCCGGGGAATCGCCGAACGAGTCCGGCGGATCAGTCCGCAGGGCCGCGTCGAAGCCCTGCATCGTCAACTCGAATATGCGGGGCTGACAACCAGGTTCCCGCTCGAGCTTGTCCTGCTGGCCAAGTTCGCCGCCGGCGCGGCCACCCTGGCACTGTGGTTGTTGACTCCACTGCGGGGAGTTGATTACGTGATTCTTCTGGCGCCTCTGACCACGCTGATGGCGTTCTATCTGCCGGACTACGTCGTCGCGAGAAAAGCCGCCACCCGCCAGGCGACTATGGAGCGGGACCTGGCCGACAGTCTTGACCAGATCACGATGAGTGTGGAGGCGGGCCTCGGGTTCGAGGGTGCCATTGAGCGAGTTGTCGGAACCGGCACCGGGCCATTGAACGACGAGCTCCGCAGGATGCTCCTGGAAATGCAGCTGGGTGCCCCCAGGTCGGATGCCTTGAGAAATCTGGCCGACCGCACGGATGTGCCGGACCTCAAGAGCTTCGTTTTCGCAATCGTCCAGTCCGAAGCCTATGGACTGCCGATCGCGCGGGTGTTGAGGGTCCAGGCCGCCGAACTCCGTGACAAACGTAAGCAACGGGCAGAGGAGCGAGCACTCAAGATCCCCGTGCTTCTCATCTTTCCTCTTGCGTTTGGGATCTTCCCGGCGCTGTTCGTTGTGTTGCTGGGTCCGGCTGCCATCCGGATCTTCCGCGACCTGAGCCCGGTGCTGAACCCATGAGTGGCACACACAAACACGCGGCGCCGCCGGCGACAGTAGCGGGCGGGCGGTCCCTCACCGACGTGGTTCTCGGTCTCGAGGACTCGGCGGTCGGAACCATTGTTCCCACCGGTTTTGATCCGCTCGACAAGGTACTCGACGGCGGATTGCGCAGTCGCGACCTCACCCTGGTCGGTGGCGCCCCGGGTGTCGGCAAGACGGTGCTCACTTTGCAGTGGGCTCGCAACAGTGCTTTGAGTGGATCCAACACCGCCTACGTGTGCTACGAACATGATGAGGAAGCGTTGGCCAGCCGACTCCTCTCCGTTGAGGTCGGCGAGGTGAAAGCCGCCGAGGACGGTGTTCAGTCGGTGCACACGCTGAATGTGATCCAGGAAGTCTCCCTGGCCGAACGTCGGCTCGGTGATGAGGTTGAAGACGATCCGCTGCTTCGAGATGCTCTCGAGCGCATGTCTCTGTACGCGGACGATCTGGCCCTTATCCGTGCCTCCGGGGCCAACACCGGAATGGATGAGTTACGCGAGATCGCCATGCAACTGGGCCCTGGCGGGGTGCTGTTCGTGGATTACCTCCAGAAGATTCCGATCGGAGACGATTCGTGGACGGATGCAGAACGGAGTATTCGCCAGGCTGAAGAGTTGAAAGAGCTGGCAATGGACTACGACTTGGTGGTGGTGGCGGTGACGGCTGCCGACGGGAGTGGCCTCAACGTGAGGCGGGTTCGCCCTCATCACCTGCGGGGAGCCGCGGGGTTGACCTACGAAGCCGACCTCATCTTCCTGCTCAACGAGAAGTCGTATACCGTTTCGAAACGGCACAGCGCATACGACGGGGTCCAAGCACAGGAGTTCAAGAGGGGTGTGGTCGTGACCATTGAGAAGAACCGCCGCGGCAAGTCGGGGGTTGATCTGGAGTTCAGGAAGGATTTCATCCATTTCCGCTTTCAGGCTGACGGACAGTTCGTCCAGGAGCAGTTGATCGACGAAATGATGCACCCGGAATGACGGCATCAGACAACATCAGCGAACTCGGGGATCTCTCGCGGCCTCAGCTCGGTGTTGAATCCACGGGTGACACACCCAAGCACACGGCACCAAGGGCGTTGGCGGCGGGCGGCCGGTCCCTCACCGACGTGGTTCTCGGTCTCGAGGACTCGGCGGTCGGGACTGTTGTTCCTACCGGTTTCGATCCGCTCGACAAGGTGCTCGACGGCGGTCTACGCAGTCGCGACCTCACCCTGATCGGCGGGGTACCGGGTGTCGGTAAGACGGTGCTCACTTTGCAGTGGGCTCGCAACAGTGCTTTGAGTGGATCCAACACCGCCTACGTGTGTTACGAACATGATGAGGAAGCCTTGGCCAGCCGGTTGCTGGCGGTAGAGGTCGGCGAGTTGAAATCCGCCGGTGCAGGAATCCAGTCGGTACAAACGCTGGCAGTTATCCAGGATGTCTCGCTGGCCGAACGCCGGCTCGGTGATGAAGTTGAGGAGGATCCGCTGCTGCGCGATGCCCTCGACAACATGTCCCGGTACGCGGACAACCTCTCTCTTATCCGGGCCTCCGGGACCACTACCGGGATCGACGAGTTACGCGAGGTCGCCATCCAGCTGGGTCCTGGTGGGGTTCTGTTTGTCGATTACCTCCAGAAGGTTCCGATCGGCGATGAGTCCTGGACGGATGCAGAACGGAGTATTCGCCAGGCCGAAGAGTTGAAAGAACTGGCCATGAAGTACGACGTGGTGGTGGTGGCGGTGACGGCAGCCGAAGGGAGTGGCCTCAACGTGCGTCGGATCCGTCCTCATCACATGCGAGGTGCCTCGGGGTTGACGTACGAAGCAGACCTCATCTTCCTGCTCAACGAGAAATCTCTGACTGTTTCGAAACGGCACAGCGCGTACGACCCGGTGCAGGCCGAGGGTTTCAAACGTGACGTGGTCTTGACCATCGAGAAGAACCGTCGGGGCAAGGCCGGGGTGGACCTTGAATTCACCAAAGACTTCGTCCACTTCCGCTTCCAGGCGAGGGGACGCTTCGTCGAGGAGCAATTGATCGACGAAATGATGTTCCCGGAGTAGCGGGTGGACGGTCGGGTGACTCTAGACGAGGCCGACTGGCTCGCTGCTGAACCACTGGTTGGATCGGGCCAGGGCAACTGCGGCGATCTGCGAATTGACGTTGAGCTTGACGAGAATTCTCTGAATGTGCGACCTGACGGTGCTCACCGACACGCACTCATCCTCTGCGATCTGATCGGCCGAGAGGCCGGCATAGACCATCGCGAAGATGTCGCGTTCTCGCGCCGTCAACTCGTCAAAGGGAAGCCAACGACGCTGTTCGGCGGTCCGGTACTTCCGCAGCAACTCTTCGAGGACATAACGGCGGTCCATCGGCATCGCCTCTCGGCCGGACAGGCCGCGGGTGATCGACTCTGCGAAGCTGTCAAGCGGAGTGTCGAGCCCGAAGACGCAGTCGGCTCCCGCACCCGCCATGCGGGCAGCCTCCACCGAAACGGCGTCTGAGGCGATGGCGATCACTAGGCGATCCAGGTGGATCAGCCTCCGAATCGATCGAGTGGCGCTTTCGGCCGAGGTACTGGATCCGTCGAAGACAACCACGGATGGTTCGAAGGCGCCCAGTGCTTCGTCGATGCTTACCGCAGTGTCGCCCGAGACCGCCACCTCCATCCGTTGGGCGGCGAGAGCCGTCCGGATCGCATCGAGGAGAAGGAAGCGCTCGCCGATGAGCAGGACGCGCGGAACGCGCTTGAGTTGCGCAAGTGTCGTGTCTTGTCGAGAGCGTGTAGCCAACCTGTCCACCCAACCGTGTAGTACCACTACTCAGAGTAGGGCAGAATTGGGGTCTGCGCCACGCAGAGTGGTCATAGCTTGTCAGCGAGCTGATTGCGGCTCAAGCCCCGGCGGAACTCCGTCGATCAGATGGAACGTGATCCAACTATGGCAACCATAGAACCCCTGGGTGTGAGGTCCCCGGCCGAGGAATGGTCGGGCCGGGCTCTCGTGCCCATCTTTGTCATTGCCAGCTTCCTCGGGTCAGGTTTGCTCTTCATGGTGCAGCCGATGGTCGCCCGGATGCTGCTCCCGTTGGCGGGCGGAACTCCCAGCCTCTGGAACACGTCAATGGTGTTCTTTCAACTCGCGCTGCTGGCCGGCTACGCCTATGCCCACTTCAGCACCAGGCACCTCGGATTGAGACTTCATCCCGTTGTCCAGGTTGCGCTGCTCGCCGTGCCACTGCTTGTTCTGCCGATTGCAGTTTCCGATAGCTGGAGGCTGCCGACCGACCAATCGCCGGCCGTGTGGGTCTTTGTTGTTCTTGCCCTGGTCGTCGGGCTTCCGTTCTTTGTCTTGTCCACCTCCAGCCCCACCTTGCAGCGATGGTTTGCGGCCACGGGTCATAGCTCTGCAGACAATCCCTATTTCCTGTATGCGGCGGGTAACGCCGGGAGCGTTCTTGCATTGCTGGCCTACCCGCTAGTCGTGGAGCCACTCTTGTCTCTAGGCGCTCAGACGAGGCTGTGGACTGCTCTCTACGTGCTGTTTCTAGGCATTTCAGCGCTGGCGGCGTGGATGACGAGGCGCGATGGATTGCTGAACCGCCCGATTGCCGAGACTGACGATTCACCGTCGATTGAGCCTGCCCGGCGGGCCCGCTGGGTGCTCTGGAGCTTTGTTCCTTCCGCTCTGATGCTCGGCGTGACCCGTCACATCGCAACCGACATCGCTTCCTTCCCTCTGCTGTGGATCGTGCCGCTTCTGCTCTACTTGACCACGTTCATCATCGCGTTCGGCAGAACCTCGTCACGACGCACCGAGCTGGCGGCTGTGGCCGTGCGATTCGGGGTCATTCCGCTTGTTGTCTCCTTCGTCGTGTCATTCGGCGGCCTAGCTCTACAGATCACACTGCACCTGACCTGGTTCTTCTTCGCCGCCTTGCTCGGACACTCACGCCTCAGCGACGATCGCCCAGCACCGGCGCGTTTGACCGAGTTCTACCTGTGGGTGTCAGTCGGCGGCGTAGCCGGTGGTGCTTTCGCAGCCCTGGCGGCACCGGTGGTTTTCTCGACCGTTCTCGAATATCCAATATCCATCGCACTTGCGTTGGTCCTGGTTGGGCCGATCATGAAGGGCGTCGCCGTCCCCGCCAGGCTTACTGGCTCGGTGGTTGCCGTGGTACTGGCCCTGGCGTGGCTGGCCCGGGCACAGCGCCTACATGCGGTAGCCATGATCCTGGTGCTCTTTGCCACCGTCAACGCCGCCGCGACCTTTCGGCGATCCGCCCCGTACGCCGCTGTGGTTGCTTTCGCACTCCTCGTTGCCCTGGTCGTGCAGCCCTCCGGCCTGCTTGCCCAAGAACGCTCGTTCTTCGGGGTGTACCGGGTCCAGGAGACGGGGGGTGCTCGGGAGCTGACATCGGGCACGACCAATCACGGTACCCAGTTCCTGCCGGGGAGCGATCGCGAGTTTCTTCCGACGTCCTACTACCACGGAGAGGGGCCGCTGGGCCAGATCATGAACAGCGGGACGACGAGAAGGGACGTCGGCATAGTCGGCCTGGGAGTGGGGGGCATTGCTGCCTACGGATTGCCGGGCGATCGGTACACCTTCTACGAGATCGACCCGAAAGTCGTCGAGATCGCTCAGAACCCGGAGCTGTTCACATTTCTTAGTGGTTCGAAGGCATTCGTCAGCACGGTGGTCGGTGATGGCCGGCTTTCCCTTGCGGACAGTACGGAGCGCTTCGACGTTCTCGTGATCGACGCCTTCAACTCCGATGCGATACCAATTCACCTCCTAACGCTGGAAGCGGTCGAGGCATATGTTGGAAGTCTCAACGACGGTGGGATGCTGGCTGTGCACATATCCAACCGCCATTTCGAGCTCGAGCCGGTGCTGGGAAGGATCGGATCAGAACTTGGGCTGGACACACGGATCCAGCGTTACTCGCCCACCGAAGTGGAGAGCGAAGAGGGAAGCCTGGCGTCGCACTGGATGCTCCTAGCTCCCGCCGCGGGAACCCTCGACTGGACAGATGAGAGATGGACCCCGGCCAGAATCGACGGTCCCCTGTGGACCGACGACTACTCCGACATCCTGCGGGTCCTCGACCTTTAGCAACCAGTCATCCGAGTTCGGCCAACCGTTCCAGGTGCTCAAGGTCCTTGGGCCGGCCGGCCGCCTGTTTGTAGGTGATCACGTGCTCCATGAGCACAAACGGCAAACCGTCGATGATCTCGGCGGTATCGATCAGCTCGTCGAGGTCGAACTCTCCGTACTTCCAGGTGATTCCGAAGGTGATCCTCCCGTCGAACATGTCGACGTACGGGTTGTTGTCGTCGAAGGCGCCCAGAGTGCCGATTTCCTGCACCCGTTCCCACGCCGCCCCGCGGGTGATGATGTCGAGATCGTTGGTGGCTTCGACCATCCCTCGCACGATCATCGGTCCGCTTCCGAAAACTGCATAGTCCCCGGCCGGCAGCTCAAGGGAGCGCAGCAGCGCGAATAACTCTGCGCCCAGGCCGCTCACACGGAAGCCCTCAGTCTTCGTCCTTGTGCTTGCGCTTGCGGCGGTTCCACCACCACTCGATCATGTCGCCGAAGATCACCGAGAGCGCCATGGTGGCGGTGATCACAACGATGAGCCGAATCCCGAACTCCCAGAACAGGAAGTTGACCTCAACCGAGTCGGTGTTCTGGAGGGCGAAGATGACGATCAGAGCGAAGACGGAAAGAGCACTGAACAGGCGCCATGGGAAAGCGAAATCTCTGCCGGCCTTGGGTGCTTCTCCCGACGGGATCCCAAGCCCTTCGGTACGGTCGGGGATATCAGGTATGTCTGCCATGACCGAACGCTAGCCGCCCGGCTCACAGGCTGCCGGTGGGCCATACTCAGGTCATGACCAGCCGAACCCTCGACCAGCTTCTGGCCGATTTGGCCCAGGTGCAGGACCGCCTTCTGGCTACCGCAGCCGACGATTTCGCCGCCAGAGCCGATCTGTCGAATCAACAGGCTGCCCTCCGCTCCGAGGCCGGACGCATCCGGGATGTCCTCCCCGACGACTTGTCGGTTGATCAACTGGAAGCCCAGATATCGCACCTTGAATCCGAGATCCTCAACCATCTCGACACCCGGCCAAGCGCAAGTGCCGGCGGCCCCTCCGGGGGCATGGGCGGCGGCGGTATCGATCCAGACAAGCTGCATGAGATGCATCGCAAGATGGGGGCTTCCTTCGGATTGGAAGAGAAGCAGAGGAAGCTACAGAGGCTGAAGAACCGGCGAGTGGAACTCCGGGGCGACTGAGCTCGTCGGGTACGATTCTCCGATGGACTACGACCCAGCAGCATTTGAGTTGCGCCGCAAACGGTTCGCCGAGGAGGTCGGTGATGGTGGCCTGGCTGTCATCACCGGCGGCCGCGAGACTCTCCGCAACTTCGACAGTTACTACCCGTTCCGACAGGACTCCGACTTCTACTTTCTGACCGGATTCCCCGAGCCCGACGCGGTGGCGGTCCTCAACCCGGCCCATCCCACCGAGCAGTACGTCCTGTTCGTTCGGCCTAAGGATCGGGAGCGTGAGATCTGGGACGGGTACCGGGCGGGGGCGGAGGGAGCCGTTGAGTCCTTTGGAGCCGACGCCGCCTATCCGATCAAGGACCTGCCGAAGAAGCTGAAGGAATATGCGCTCGACCGCTCCCGGCTCTTCTACACCCTCGGCAACCAGCGCTTCGACGACATGATGATCGGACTGCTACAAACGGTCGGGGACCAGCGGATCAGGAGCGGCCGCACGGTCCCGTCGGCAATCGAGAATCCGGCGCCGATCTTGCACGAGATGCGCCTCATCAAGTCGGGTCCTGAGGCCGAGTGGCTGACCGAGGCCTGCCGGATCTCGGCCGAGGCCCACAAAGAGGCGATGCGGTTCGCCCGACCCGGGCTCTTCGAGTACCAGGTGCAGTCGGTGCTCGAGTACGTGTTCCGGCAACTTGGATCGCCCCGGGATGGGTATCCGTCCATCGTGGGGTCGGGGCCCAACGCTTGCATTCTTCACTACATCGAGAACAAACGGCAGATGCAGGACGGCGATCTGGTGCTCATCGATGCCGGCGCCGAGTACGGGCACTTCTCGGCCGATATCACTCGTACCTTCCCGGTCAACGGCAAGTTCACAGCTCCCCAGCGGGCCATCTACGACCTGGTCCTGCAGGCTCAGCAGGCGGCGCTGGCCGAATGCAAGCCGGGTGGAACCCTTCCCGCTCAGCACACCGCAGCCCGCAAGACGATTGCCGCCGGCCTGGTTGACATCGGAGTGCTTCCCCATGAGGCCGAGGACTCCTACGTCATGGGCCATGAGCGGGAATTCTTCATGCACGGCACCGGTCACTGGCTGGGCCTGGACGTGCACGACGCCGGCCGCTACCGGGTTGACCGTCAGCCGCGGGTTTTGGAGGCCGGGATGGCTTTCACTGTCGAGCCGGGCATCTATTTCGATCCCAACCGACCGACCGTTGAGTTCGCCTTACTCGAGCACGACGAGGATGCCGCCCGTCAACGGATCTACGACTTGGGTGCCGATGAAGCTCGCCGGCACAAGGAAGAGGCCAGAGCCGCCGCCGACAAGATCACTCATGAGATTCCGGCCGAGTTCCTCGGCATCGGAGTGCGGATCGAAGATGACGTCCTGATAACCACCGACGGCTACACCAATCTGTCGTCCGGTGTCCCGTCGGATCCGGACGAGATTGAGGCAATCTGCGCCGAGGCGTCCGCACTGCCGGTGCTGTGAGCCGGCGACGCCCCCTGATCCTGTTCGGGATCGGTGTCGTTTTCGGGGTCGCCTCGCTGGTCGTGTGGCCGGGTGACCTGAACGACGAAGCCATGACGTCGACTCACTGGGTCGCTCTCATTGGCTTTCTGGTCGCAGCCGTCTTGTTGGTCGTGTCCGCAGTGATGGTGGTGCTCGGTGTGGTGGGCAGCGCTTGGAAAGCAAGCGACTTCAATCCGAACGAGTACCTCGGCGACCAGACCAAGAGGTAGGGCCGGTCCGAGGGTTCAGGGGGCAGGAAGCGCCTCGGCAGAGCCGGTCGCACTCACACGGATGGAGCCCTGTCCGAGCAGAAACACTCTGAGCAGAGTGAATTCGATCTCGCCCTCGAGCGTCACACTGACTCCGGCGCCGTCAACGTCCGGGGTGGTCCGGGTGATGATCCGGTTTCTGTCCTGTTGGGAGTCCAGGCTGTCGTTGACGGCCCTGCGGGCGGCGCCGGCGTCGAGCACCACGACTCCACTGTCTCGGTAGACCGCTTCGTCGATGTGCGAGGCCCCGGCATTGGCGGCCGAGTCGGCCATGGCTGCCAGATCCTGTCGAACCTCAAAGGCGCGCCATAGGTCCAGTGATACTCCGCCCAGAAATAGGACCATCACGGTCAACCCAAGAGTCCACAGGGTCACCGATCCTCGTTCGGTCACGGAACGACGCTCCGGAAGAGGTCAACTTCCTCCCGGTGGGTGGCGGTGTAGGCGGCGATCTGCACTTCTGCAGCACCTGGGAAGATGACGAGGGGCATGTCGACCTTGACTACGGCGGTCACCACAGATCCACGCTCGAGGTCACCGTCGACGTCGAGCGACAGCTCGAAGGGCTGGCTGGCATTGATGTGGTCGACGATCGACTGGGCGGCAGCCAAGCCGCTGGCGACGTCGTCGGCTATAACGAATGCCCTAGCCGCCTCGGCCGCGGCCCTGCCGGCCACAGTGCGTCGCTCGACTACCGGGGCGATTGTCATGACGAACACGAAGACCGGGAGCAGTAGCAGCCCGACCGCGGCTGCGAACTCAACCGGGACAGCCCCGGCTTCGGTGCCACGGCTCATGGGATGGTCTCCTTCACCGCAACCGAGGTCTGAGTCCCGGCCCAGGCGGGCACAAGCGGCAGCCAGGGGGTGAACGTATAGCGAACGGTGGCGATCACCTCGGATGACCCGATGCTGCACGTGATCGAGATGCGATCACCCATGGGACCTCCCAGCAACCCGTCGAGCACCTCGCCGGCTCTAGCTTCACAATCGGCTTCTGATGCCGACAGGCGGGACCCGGCTTGCGCGCCCTCTTCGGCGGCAGCTCTGACGACACCGCGTCCGTACTGAACGATGATGACGTTGGCGACGAGAACGAGCATCAGTAGCGACAGGGCGACGGCCAGCACGAACTGGATCGTCAGGAACCCGCCTTCCCCGCACGATGTTCCGGTGCTGCGCTGGGCGCGGTTCACCGCTGCATCCGGATCATCCGGTGGGCCACCGCGTCCTAGTTGCCGGTGACCTGGTCTTCGATCCACGCAACGATGTTGACTCCGGCCACCTGGAGCGCTCCCCAGATAATGACCAGCGCACCAATCGCCAGCGCCGCGTTTCCGAGCAGCTCTGCGGTACTGAGGCCGTCCTCGTCGTTGGAGAGCCGGTACCTGGTGGACTCAACGAAGCCCATTACAGCAACCACTAACCGCATTTGTTTCCCCTTCCCCTCGTGTTGGCGAAAATAGTAATACTTTTCCAGGTGACTTGTCAGTGGGTGATCCCGAAGACGATCTGTGTGACCGGGGCCATGATGAACAGGAGCATGACAGGCGCCATTAGGGCGATGATCGGAATCAGCATGGCTGCCCGTCGCTTGGTTGCTTGTCGCCGCAATGCATCCCGACGGGCTTCCCGCACGTCGATGCCAAGAGCCAGCAAGGCCTGCCCCAGATCGGTGCCGCGGTCTTCCGCGTTGGCCAGGAGCCGATAAGTGCGGGCTGCGTAAGGCTCCGGCGTGATTTCGGCGATACGCCGGAAGGCGGTCGCCACACTCAACCCGCTTCGGTGAAGCCGTAAGGCGTCCCGCAGGTCGCCCACCACGACGCCGTAGCCGCGATCGACCACCATCTGGACAGCCTGGAGGACACCCCCGCCCACTCTGGTCCTCATAGCTAACAACTGGTTGACCGTGTACAGCTCGATTCGTGCCAGCGTTCTTCTTTCCTCGATGGCCCGATCGACTCGCCCTCTCCACCGGGTGGCGCCGACAATGAATCCAAGGAAAGCGAGACTGAGCCCTGCGGCCTTTCCTTGCAGCACAACGAGCCCGAATGCTCCCCCCAGCCCGGCGCCGATTGAAGCGGCCGCCAATTGCCGGACTCGATACTCGTGGGCACGGGCGGACTCGGGGAGGTTCTGGATCAAGTTGGCCTGTCGCAGCCGCAACAGGAGGGCGTCTTCACCGCCTGTCTCGATCAGCCCGTTCAGGCGGCGGGCCAGCGATTCGATCGGTGGCCCGAACAGTCGCTGCAGCGTGGCACCGGATACCGTGCCGGCAGTCGGGTCCGGGCCTTCGATAGGCCGGCCCAGACCGGCACGTCCCGCCACCG
>Ga0255048_10001284_pt1 | contig 17763 bp, 22 predicted proteins | sample JV7_2_2_MG_FD_183619 | JGI IMG/M metagenome (GOLD analysis project Ga0255048, IMG submission 183619) | Seawater microbial communities from Jervis Inlet, British Columbia, Canada - JV7_2_2 | ecosystem: Environmental > Aquatic > Marine > Inlet | place: Canada: British Columbia | collected 2016-10-06
CTCTAATAACCACTCAGAACTTTGACGGCGAACCTATATTCCCAGCGGATTCTTTTAGTCAAGTAATATTCACACAGCCATCTAATACATCCGAGGGTAGTCAGCTTGAAGTTGAGATTAGTGGTTCTACTCTAGATGGAACACCCAGTTTAAAAGTATATATATTTGGGCTTATATTCGGCGGAGCATTTGTTCAAGAGGTACTAAAGTTCGAGGTAAATGAATCTCAAATCACACGAAATTATTTCACGCAGATAGTCTCATTTATGACACAAGATTTTCGGGGTAATCAGAATACAACTATTACTGGTGTTGCTAGTTTAAATTCTGGTGGCCGACTCAGAATTCTAGAGTCTCTACCAATGACTTTGGAAAGAGATGTCATTATGGCAGAGCAAGCGTCTGAGCCTAATATGGACTACGTTAATTTTAAGCCGGCGACCTTATCTAAAACACTAGATATACTACTAGATGAGATAGCGGATACAGAGAGCCTAAATGAGGACGATCTTAAAATAAATGTCACGGCTACAAGAACTAGAGAGCTTCCACCTAATGATAGTACAGGTTTAATCATAGGGCAAAAATTTCAGGCCACAACAAACAACTTGCAAAAAGTATCTATGCTATTGTCAGTGAGCGAAAATACACTAGCTTTACCTGGCGAGGAGTTTGACTGGTCCGGAGATATCGTTGTAGGAATCAGAAAGCTGCAGACAACTACCACATGTCCAACAGATACTGTACCAGGAACCGATATTGAATTTGACCCAGAGCCAGCTCCACTAGCCGAAGTATCATTTGATCAAGGTGAATTAGCCGACTTAGGTATAACCTTGAATGCATCGACACAGATAGTGGACTTTATATTTACACAGTCGTTATTGGCGAACCCTAGCTTAGAGCCAACAGTAGTAGTAGATGACTATTACATAGTTACAGTTAGACGAACTGGTAATGTGAGCACTGGTACACTGGTTCTACAGGAAGCAGCTAACACTGATGCAGAACCTACGGTTACAGATAATATGTTTATGTCTGTCTTTTCCCAAAATAAGTGGACAGATGTTCCAGAAAGTGATATGTGGTTTCAAATATATAGTAATTCTGTAAGGATAACAGATGGAACCGCGTTTGACAATGGACACCAGATTACTTCGCCAAAGACTAAAAAGAATTCTAGCGGGGTAGAAGTGCCATTTATAAACGGATCACACAGCTTAATTGATGTGGCGCAGACTTCAGAGAACTATGTTATAGTGCAGAAGATAGATGAGTTTTCAGTTTCAATTCCTCATCCATCTACGGGCAACCAAGTGTTCTCTAGGGTTGAAGACTCTCCGAGTGTAGCTGTAATTTCAGAAAGTACTTTGACTACACTGATTAGTGCAGGAAATGAAACAATAATTACAGGTGCTGCGCGTGACTCAAATCCAGTGAACAACCCATCAATCAGTGGGGCTACAGATTTCCCTGGACTAGTTAGAGCAAATACATTTACAGTTATACAACCGGCATCAGATATCACGCTAAATAACTTAGTAGGGTCCATTCTGATTCCAAATGTAAATGAACCAGATTTAAAATATAGAATTATCAAAACTGAGATTTTTGACGACGCATATGGTGATATAGATGCAGACGGAATTATTGATCTTAATGATGTAGCTAGAGCGCAAGCACTTGATGGGTATTCTAAAAATCTTCAGTCAGGAACATTGGCTTCGGCGACACAGCGTAATGCGATAGTTAATGGCACGGTTACCATGGAAGAGATCATCCGCTCTGACGTAACCAATAATGGGATCATCAATATATTTGACCCTCAGTCAATTCAGCAGAACATAGCTCTAGGCACGTCGTTTACAGCAGGAAGCACTTTTAAAAGAGCAGTGCTGACAGTAGAGAACTTGGTGAATCCGCTTACAACGACTGCGAATATGATCACTGCAGACGTTACATTTAATGCTGTTCCGTTTACAACCATAGCATTTCAAATAGACTTTGTTGCACTGTGGGAGCCACATAATCTAGTTATAACTGATCTTAGAAGATTCGTTCCTAAGGCATTTACACAACTGGTAACGACAGATATTACTGGAACTACAAAGAATGGCGGAGAGAATGTATCATTTATACCAGGCGACATACTGCTTGGCGGCCAGATATTAGATACAGATGGTGACACGTTTTCTATAGATCTAGAAGTAGGCACAATCATAATAGATTTACCAGAGGGATCAACGCAAGGAGAGGTTGATATATTTAACAACTTCATCAGAAATCAAATGAGATTTTCAGATAACACACTGGTAGCTGGAACCGCGCTAACAAATAACCAGGTTAGAGTGTCAGCAGGAATCAAGTCGTTTGTCAAAGATACTGATGGATATGATTTCCAATCTGTAGATGGCTATGCTGCCATAGAGGAAACCATTTCTGTCCTATACACTCAAGCATCTGGTATTTTGAGAATAAGGGCAGCTAACGTTAGAAATGTTGCAACCAGGTCCGAATTGCGCACAAAGATTGCGCTTACAGTTTATTTGAAAAAGGCGGGATTTCAGAATACAGAGCAGCAAGTTTCTGCCTCTAGGTTGCAAGAATTGCTGACCGCGGTATAGTTTTTAAGCAAAACGGTGTATAATCGTATTAAGGATCTTAAATGAAAACTGGAATCATCTACAAGGCTACTGGCCCAACAGGAAAAGTGTATGTGGGTAAGACTACCTCTAGTATTGACAAGAGGAAGACGCAGCACTGCTCTAACGCCTATAATAGAAACCACTCGGCATATAATACTAAGTTTTATAGAGCCATTAGAAAATATGGGAATAAATGCTTTGTGTGGGAGTTTATTATAAGTGCTCCCGAGTCATCTCTAAATGAAAAAGAAAATAAATTCATATTATTGTATAATAGTTATAAGAGCGGGTATAACTCAACGCTTGGTGGAGAGGGTTGTACGGGACTAGTACACTCGGATCAGACAAAAAAGAAGATAGGAAGATTGAGTAAAATTAGAAATTCTGGGGCCGGCAACCCAAGATTTAACAAGACGGTTTCGAAGGCCACTAGAAAGAAAATATCAGTGGCGAATAGAGGAAGAAAGCAAAGCGCAGAGGCAAAAAGGAAAAAATCTAAATCACTAAGTGGCAGGCGGAAGACACGCAGCAGCAGAGATGCTATAGCGTCGTCAACTGGCCGGCCATTTTTGGTTTTCAGGAATGATAAATTTATAGGACGGTGGGTTAACCAAAGAGGGTGTGCAGAAGATTTAGATGCCAATCGCACTGGAATACGCATGTGTCTTAATAAAAAACGAAAAACGCACAAGGGATTTGTGTTTATATATGAGGCAGAAATAAAATGAATTTAGATGTAAGAACATATACCTGGCTCCAGGGAGGCTTAAGTTGGTCTTATGTAATGACTCGATTGGGACAAGCATTTGATGAGCTTGGGCACAATATGTATTTTTCTTCGACTAACGGCCTGAAAGATAGTGATCCATACTTAACTGAGGAAAGAATGGTTAAGTCGGCATTAGAGCTTCAAAAATTTGGACCAGGAAAAAAAGCTATTGATATAGACATCACTTATACTGTGCCGCAGAACTTTCCTCAAAGATTTCTTAAAAACTCTAAATATAAATGTGCAATATATAATTATGAAGTTACATATTGGCATAATCAGTGGAGAAAATTTTACCACTTGGTCGATTATTATTTCCCAAGTTCTAATTTTTCCGCTGAGGTTTTTTGCATTAATGGGGTCCCACCCGAAAAAGTATTTATGATTCCTCACGGAATAGATACAAAGATGTTCAGCCCCGATATACCAAAGCTAAAATTAAATACGAATAAAAAGTTTAAGTTCGTATCTGTTGTAGCGCCGCACTATAGAAAAAATATAGATATATTATTGGAGACATTTTGTGAGGCATTTACGTCCAAGGACGACGTGTGCCTGGTATTGAAAACAAAAATATATAAGCATAGCGATGGCGCTCATCACCAGCAGAACAATCCAAAGGGCCGCAAGGCATTTGAGATAGTCATCGGAGATATATTTAAGAAGCTATACAAAAAATATGGCAAAGATATTCCAGAGATAATATTGCTAAATGGACATGTCGAGAATGTATCTAGTATATACAATGCATGTGACTGTCACATAACCACTACGGGAGCTGAGGGTTTTGGAATGCCGTTGCTGGAGTCTATGGCATGTGGTCTGTTGAGCATAGCCCCTAACTACAGCGGACACTTGGATTTTATGAACGATGAGAACTCTTTGCTAATAGATGCCAAAATGCGAAAGGCAAAGATGCTTGAACAGTACTGGACATTTAATCCAGATAGTAAGATAAGTACGCCTAACAGAAAGCATACCATAGAAATGATGCGAAAGGCAGTAAGCGAGTACGATGAGCTGATGAGCAAGTTTAGACCGAATATGGAAAAAATAGTAAAAGAGTTTAGCTGGACTAACGCGGCACAAAAAATTATAGATGTAACTGAAGGAAGGATACCACACTATGAGCCAGGAACATACAAATTACCCAGATGAGCTTCTGGATTGGGACTATAATTTGCCGCTTGGGGTATCGCGAGAGATGGCTATGCCGCATGTTATGTCAGCCATATACAAGCAAGATCTGCTATTACGACAGTCGCTAGAGGAGTATAGAGTCTGGGAATCAGCAGAGTGGCCAACAACTAGCTATTTTGTGTGTATGTTTCTTAATCAGTATTGGAGCAAGTAATGGAAAATGGAATTATATACAAGGCTACAAGTCCTTCTGGGAAAGTATACATAGGGCAAACTATCTATACTTTAAAATATAGACGTCGCGCACACATAGGAAATTCTAATAATAAAAAACATAGGTTATATAACTCTAAATTTTATAGAGCAATTAGAAAGTATAAAGATTTAATAGATTGGGAAATAATACAAAGGGCGCCTAGAGATAAACTAAATATAATAGAGCGCAAGGAAGTGGCAAAATATAACTCCTATAGGCTTGGGTATAATTCAGATTTAGGAGGAAATGTAAGATCAAAAGATCAGCTTAAAAAACAAGCGCGTCGCGGAGAGAGGCACCATTTCGCAAAGATAAGCAGAAAGATAGTTGGCGAAATGCGCAGTGTTTATAGTAGAGGAGAACATACATATGCAGATATAGCCGAGATCTTTGGACATGTTATTTCTTCACAAGCTGTAGGAAAGATTGTTAGAAATGAGCGATGGGAAACATCCGACAATGTGGTTAAAAAGAATGAGTATTCTGGTGTAGGTGAGAGGAACTCACATGCTAAGCTAAATAGGGAGGATGTTATTTGTATAAGAAATAAGTATTCCTTGGGAAACTATACTCATAGAGAATTAGCTGAGGAGTATGGGGTTAAAGAGCCAGCTATATATAAGATAATAAATAAACTTACTTGGAAAAATATATGAATACCTCAATTGTAATACCAGCTTTGATCAGCAAGCAGCCTATTTTCGCCATGACAAAAAAGCTACTGGACGATATTTTTTATAAAACTAGAGGTATCGCTGGCGCAGAAGTTATATTAGTTGATGACGGATCTAATGTTAAATATATTGACTTTTTGCAAAAGTTTAATAAAGATCTTATTATTGTTAGAAATCCTAAAAATGTAGGTTTTGCCATGTCCGTTAATGCTGGGATCAGAAAGTCATCGGGCGACAAAATATTGATACTTAATAATGATGTTATAATTAAAGACGGAGGGTGGCTAAACAATATGATCAGAGGGATGGATACATTGGGATACGACATTGCTGCTCCAAAACAATCCATTTTGGATGAAACCTATGAATATATTCCAGATGCCAAGAGAAAAAATTATGTAGAGGAAAAGTGCTTTTCTTATTTAGTAGGATGGTGCCTATTGGTTAAACGAAAAGTTTTTAAAGAGGCTGGCATGTTTCCTACAAATTTTGGTATAGGGTTTTGGGAAGATACGGCTTGGTCATACGTAATTCGAAATAACTTTTCGCATTTTAAATCAGGTGTCATATCAGGTATAAATAATGAGCAGTTACAGCATTTAGAGCATCAAACATTTAAGGCAGAGAACATAAGTGTAAATCAACAATATAGCAAAAATAGAGAAATATTTTTGCAGTATATTAAGGGAAGAGTTCAATTAGACTTACCTCTTTTATAATAAGAAAGGAAAAATAATGTTACCGAAATTTAGAATAGACAGAGTATGGGGTAGCGAAGACATAGACGTATTTTTTGAGGATAATATAACCCCGGCACTATATGACCGAGTCAAGTCAGAGTTAAGAGGCAAGATAAGAAAATTATCAAGAGATGAAAGAACCATATATCATTTAGAACGAGTGGTGAACGGGGTCTTTTCAACAATAGCCGTAAAGGGAAACCTGGGCAAAAGAAAGGATGGCTGGACGCTTATTGAGGTAATAAAGGATGGCAATTGATATTATAACTACCACGTATCGTAATGCAGAAAAGCTTAAGGTTTGCTTAGAGTCTGTGGTTGAGAAAACAAAATTCGTAGATTACAAGTGGTACGTTTGGGCCAATGATCCCACCGACGAGATCAAAAAAGTTATTCATGATGCTATGTTTATAGATGACATTATGTTTAATGACCACATAGAGCCGATATATAACGATACCAATGATGGATCATTTTCGTCTAACAATAACGAGGCCGCTGCCGAAGGTGACTCTGAGTACATATTGTTTATGAATGACGATATAGAGCCTGTAAACGAATCATGGTTGGTTAATATGCAGACTATCTTGGACACAGACCCCAAGGTCGGAGCTGTCGGAGCTATGCTTATGTATCCCAACAAGCTAGTACAGCATATAGGCGTTATGTTTGATGAAAGAACTAACGGATTGCCATACCATATTTTTTACAAAAAGCCTGTGACAGAGTTTGCCGCGCACGATAGATATTACCAATCAGTAACAGCAGCGTGCATGTTGGTAAGGAGAGAGGACTTCGAAAAAGTTGGACAACTCGACACCAGATATAATTATGGATATGAAGATGTTGATTTATGTCTGAAGCTCAAGCATCAATTGGGCCTAAGCTCTGTGTATTGCTCCGGGGCACAACTAATACATCACGAGGGCATCAGTGGATCATTTAAAAACCACCCCCACCTTAAGGACAACATGAAGATATTTAGAGAGCTGTGGAAAGATAAGATTTACAACGACCACCAGTTCTATCTTTCGGATTCAAACTTCATGGCATATAAGAGAAAGCAACCCAAAATAGAAGAGGAATAATATAATGTCGGCTCCCACAGTTATAGGTGGCAATGGCTATAGATGGCGCGGACGTGCCATAAGAACCATAAGAAAGAATAATTCTACATGCGTAACCATGCCGAGGAAAGATTCTGTTATTATGATTCCATGCGCTTTACGAGCTGGAACCCAATACAAAGTAACTATATCTGCCTCTAAGAATAGTGGCAACGGCGCGCTACTGGTTAATTTCTTCGGAGGTAAGAACTACGACGGAGATCACATATCGCTATTTGTAACCGGAGCTGAAATGCGCGATTACACAATAGCAGTTACGGTTCCGAAATTTCCCTCAAACCTACCAATGTATCTGCGCGTTTGGAAGCCAAACGACTCAACGGGCAACGTATTTGTTAGGACCATTCAATATAAGATTATTGGAAAGGCGGCTAATATACCAAGAGAGCCCAAGCTGCCAACTATACCAAATACCAAGCATAAGATAAAGCATGCAGCTAGGATTAAAAATAAGAAACTCAGGCGAGCAGTTGTTAAGAAACCGGCGCCGCCAAAGGAAGATAAGACGATGAAGTTTAAACCATATGTTAGATATGGCACATCAATGGTAGACAGGGTGCTTATTCGCAAGCCAGAGGATGCTCCTAAAGTAAGTATAATAACACCCACTCGCGATGGCGTAGAGAACCTAAAGAAGTGCTATGTGGCACTAAACGAAAACACTAGCTACCCCAACTGGGAGTGGATTATAGGCGACAGTGCATCGACAGACGGTACAGCAGAATACGTTAAAGGGTTAAAGGATCCTAGGATCAAGTTGGTTGAAAGAGGAACGACAGACGGATCATTCTCATCTATAAACAATGAGCTTACTAAGTTCGGATCAGGCGATTACCTTTTGTTTTTGAATGATGACACTAGGCCACAGCCATTTTGGTTATATGAAATGATGGCCAAAATACATCGTCATCAGGAGATAGGCATTGTTGGTGCTAAGTTAATGTATGGCGAGAATAGAATACAACATGCAGGGATTGCATTTATTCCACAAGGCCCAGCTAACTTAGGAAAAGCAGTGCTATCGTCATTTCCCAAGGGATTTGCCAACCAGGATAGATTCCTACAAGCTGTAACTGGGGCATGCCTACTTATTCGTGAAAAAGATTTTCGAGCGGTTAAGGGTTTCGACCCGATATACTATTTCTGCTACGAGGATGTAGATCTATGCTTAAAAATAAAGCACGATTTGAACAAGAAGGTATTGTACGCATCCAATGCTATTGTGTATCACGCAGAGAGTGTAACCCAGCGCAAACATAAGACGGCAGGCGCAGCCCAACAAGAGGGCATAAAGGTTTTTAAAGAGCGTTGGATGAAGAAAGTTAAGAAAGATTTTGGTGTACTTCAGAGAAACTCCGGCGCCGGTGTTCATAAAGTTGATGTGTCATTCGTAACGTGCGTAAATAATATGACGCAATATCGAAACTATGTACTGGGATCGCTGTTTAAAAATAGTACAAAGAAGAACTACGAAGTAGTTCCGGTTATGAACTTTGGGAATCCTCACTCAGCAGCGGCAGCGCTAAACCTTGGCCTTGATAGGGCGAAGGCAGAGATAGTTGTATTCTGCCACCAAGATGTTTTGTTTTACGAGAACTGGGTGGATATGATGTTTGAACGCATTAAAGAGATTGAGCAATTACCGAATAAGAAAAAATGGGGCGTCATCGGCACTGCGGGCATAAGCAAGCGAGATGATACAATTGGCGTTGTTCATAATATGAAAGGAAAGATACAGTGGCAATCAAGTCGCCGTGCTCGTGTCTATCCAATACAGACTGTAGATGAGCACTGTATGATAATTAGAAAGAGCAGTAAGCTAAGGTTCGATGCAAAAGTATTTAATGGGTTCCATTTCTATGGGCCAGATATATGCTTAAGCGCACTGGACCGAGGGATGAGAAATTATGGAATACTGTGTCCATTGGTCCATGACTCTAAGTCAGGCAGCTTGGTCTCAGGCAAGAGAGAGTTTATGCGACTATTAAACGCGTTGGCTAAAAAGTGGAGAGCAAAGTTTTCACACATACGCACGCCAACTTCGGTTGTTAGGAAACGATCGGTTAGAACATTTGTGAGGTTTAAAACAAAATGAGAAGATTTATGTTAATAAATGACGAACACAGAGAGGGCCTGTGCTCAGAGATATTTGAGATTTCTAAAAAGCACTATAAGCTTAGGCAGGTTAAGAAAGAGTGGACTGCACTACTAGAGTATATATCAAAACACGATATTAGGCACGCCCTAGAGGTTGGTGCAGGTTTTGGCGGCAGTGCATATTCCCTTTCATTTCTTACAGATACGTTGATAAGCATTGACTCGTCTGCTCCACGATTTAATATATATGGGATCACATGTAACTATCACTACTTTACAGGCGATAGCGCATTGCCATCAGCAGAGAAAGAGGTGGAGAAAACGTTAGGCGGGCAACCACTTGACTTGTTGTTTATAGACGGAGATCATACATATGAAGGTGTAAAAAGAGATTTCAATAAGTTTCACAAATTTCTAGACAATAACTCTATTGTGGTATTTCACGACATTGCGGACACACAGTATCACCGCGACCGAGATTGCGATGTGTACAGATTCTGGAATGAGATAAAGGAAGATTACAAGTGGGCAGAATTAATTAGTGATGGAGAATGGGGCGGCATCGGGATACTTAGGATTGATCCCAGTAAGAATAAAACATGGGAGACGTCAGAATGAGTAAATTGATGCCAAAGCTAAAAACTAAAAAATTTGGCATAATATATAAAGCTATCTCTCCATCTGGAAAGGTATATATTGGACAAACTATACAGAATCTATCTGCGAGAAAATACTATCATTATAGAGTAGCTAATTATAATGGCCGCCATTTGTATAATTTAAAAATATACCGAGCTATAAGGAAATATGGTAAACAAATTATATGGAGTGTAGAGCATGATAATATCCCAGTAAATAAATTAGATGAAGTAGAAATAAATACTATAAAAAAGTATGACTCATATAATAATGGGTATAATGGAACACTAGGCGGATATGGCAGGGCTGGCAATCCATTAAGTGAGGAGTCTAGAAAAAAATTATCTCTCAAGTATTGTGGGTCTGGAAATCCTTTTTATAACAAAAAGCATTCTGAAGAGACAAGAAATAAAATGTCTAAATCTAGTAAGGGCCAAAAGGCTTGGAATAAAGGTATCAAGCATAATACCATCAGTAAGAAAAAAATGTCCGTGGCTCAAAAAAATATAGCAGAGCAAAAGGGAAAGTTGACCTGGAGGCAAGTTAGAGCGATACGCAAAAAATATAATTCTGGTAAATACACATACTCTGAACTTGCGAACGAATATAGTATTACCAAGAGTAATGTCGGACATATTATTAGAAAAAGGATATGGGTTGAAGATGACTAAAATTATGAGTATTGTATTATTATCGTGGAACAGACAGCATTACACCAAGCAAACGCTTGAGGGTATAGTTAAGAACACAACAATTCCGCATGAGCTAATATTTGTGGATAATGGTTCGGTTGATGGAACTCGCGAATATCTAAAAAGCATGGAGAAAAAAACCAATGCCGAAAAAGTTACTTATGTGTTTAATGATAAGAACCTCGGCGTCGCTGGCGGCAGGAATTCTGGGTTGGTTCATGCTAAGGGCGATTATCTTGTAACCATAGATGACGATGTTTTGGTTCCAGACAAGTGGGACGTACATATGGCTAGAGCGTGTAATAAGATACCACAGCTAGGTATTACTGGCGTAAACGTGGAGCCGTTTAAGTTCCAAGCTAGAGAAATTAATGGAGTTAAGGTAAGACCCAAGAGCGGCAACCTGGGCGGAGCTTGTCTTTGTTTGCCACGAAGAGTTTTCAAACGCGTAGGATACTACAATACATTTGGGCAGTACGGACATGAAGATGCTATGATGTACTACAGGTTAAAACACCTAGGCCTCATTAGCGCGTACATAGTTCCGAAGGGCGTTCACTTGGACATTGATGCCGATAAACAATACAGGTTAGCCAAGAATAAAGCGCATGTGAGAAAATCTCCTCATCTTATGGCACTGGCACAAGCTAGGGCACAATTGACAAAGACTGGAGATGTATATGTTCCATATATTGAATACGATCCAGATAAAGATCCGCCTAGCTTGGTAAAATTTAGCACAGAACTAATTATGGATGGAAGAGTATAGCTGCTATAATGGACAATGTATCAGACTATATAAGATTGCTTGAAAGCAGATACGAGGGTAGCATTATTATATTTTATGACCCAATGCTTATATATATGAAGATACCAAGGACAGGTGGAACATCAGCTCTAAGCGTCATAAAAAGAAATGCAAAGATTTTAAAAGGAGATAGTAGAAAGAGAGTGATAGCCTCATTAACAGATGAGAGCCTAGCAGATTATTTTATATTTTCATTTGTTAGGAACCCGTGGGACAGAGTAATATCTGTGTCTAAGTATTTTCATTTTAAGCCAAAGCACATAGTGGCTGGGAAAATAAGGAATGCTGAAATAAAGAAAAAGGCAGACTTTCACTCTGTGCCGTGCTCAGAGTTTACACATGTTGATGGAAAATTATTTGTAGACTTTGTTGGCAGATTTGAGCGCTTGCAGGAAGATTTCGATATACTGTGTGGCATAATAGGAATTAAAAAAACGAGCTTACCAGTGTTATCAAAATCTAGGTTTAAGGGAGAATATAGATCTCATTATGGCGATAAATTACAATATGCGGTGCGACAGAAGTACAAAGACGACATTAGAAATTTTGAGTATAAATTTTAATTTATTACGCGCAATAACCGAATGGTACGGTGAAAATGAAACTGATTAGGACTGCGTGGGGCAGATGGCAAATTATTACATTTAGCGCATTGTACGCTGTTCTAGAATCAGTGGATGAGCCTAAGCCCCCAGACAAGGTTCTTACCCCGGCTGGTGTAGCGGCTCTAGTTTCAATAGTTACACTTATATTTACAGTGGCTGTTCCGGTGGCGCTTGCCAGCAGAATATTTAATACTAGGGATATTGACCTTACCGACTTAATTCCCAATAGCATAGACGAATGGATGGATAAATATGGCACTAGCGTATATAACATGACCTATTATGAGAAATATGTATTCTATAAGTATTTCTTGAAGACAGCAAGGTGGTTAAATAAAAAAGAGTTTACTTCATACAAACACGGCTTGCTTGATTCAGTAGATGGGCAAAAAACAGAGTCGTATAGAAATCATATGATTTCAAAAGTACTGGGACTATAGGAGCCCGACGAATGACAAAAATAGTATTAGTTTCATTAGTTCACAATAGAAAGAGGCTCGTCGCCTTAGCATTGCAGTCGGCGGTTAACCAAACTCTATCAAAAGATAAGTGGATACATTTAGTGGTGGACAATGCCTCAACAGATGGCGCCGACAAAGTATGTGAGGTTTTTGAAAGAAAGTATCCGCATATTAAGTTTGCCAAAATGGATACTAACCTGGGGCAACAAAAAGCATTTAATTATGTGTTAGACGAATGGCTACCAGCTAATGTGCCTGAGGCAGAGATTATGGCAAATCTCGATAGCGACGACGAATTGATGCCAGATGCTTTGGCAGAGGTGGAAAAAATGTTTGACTCTCACCCAGAGATAGGACAGACCTATTCTGGGTTTCATATAATCAGCGGCGCCGGTAAAATAAAACACAAAAATCACGCAAAGGCCAAGAAGGTTCCAAATCAATTTACGCCAGAAGGACAGATGACGTTACGAAAAATGTTTGTAAAGGCAAATCCAATAGGGCATATGAGAGCCTTTCGTATCAAGTGTCTTAGAGAAATCGGGGGATTTAATACGAAATATCAGTACTCAACCGACTATAACGCGGCCGGCAGAATGCTAGAGAAATTCCCAGTGGTAAAGATAGATAGAGTTTTGTACAAGTGGAGGCAACATTCAGAGCAAGTGGAACGTCAGCATAGCCCACAACAAACTAAGGACTGGCATAACATGCAGGCCGAGTTTAGAAAGCGGTGGAAAGAGATAGGACTAATCTAATTACCAAGGAGGCGCATCATGAATCATTGGGAGAATGGGTACCCGCACAAAAAATAGGTTGACGCTGTGAGATGGCGAAGTAAAATGATAGCAAATATAGTTGCTAGGAATAAACATATAAAGTCAGTGTTAGAGTTGGGGTGCAGTGTTGGAGGGGTACTAAGAGAGATACAGCTGGTTAGACCAGATATAAAATTATCTGGTATAGATGTATCATCTAATGCAATAGGAATAGGTCTGAAAAAGAATAAAGATATAGATATGCGTGTGCACGATATTAACAAGATTGGCGGATTGTTCGCACCGAATAGTTTTGACCTAGTAATTACCTCTGGCGTCATGATATATTTAAACCCTAGAAAGTCCGCAGGGGTGATAAAAAATATTGCCTCAATTGCAAAACATAATGTAATTAGTATAGAGCTAAACTCTAGAAAGAGAAGGGAGCACATCCACCAGGAGCATAAAGGCTGTAAAATGTTTTCGTGCGACTATGTTAACAGATATTTAAAAGCCGGCGGCAAATCATCATACATACTGGACCTGAGGACAATGATGCGATCAAACAAAAATATAGGCGAGGCCCGGCATTTAATATGGGCAAACTTTTCTAATAAAGATTTGATAGTAGAATTTCCCACAGATTTTGAAACATACGAGAAGTAATGCTATCTATAATTGTACTAAATTACAACAGATTACAGTACACTAAACAGACTGTACAGTATCTTATAGATAGGACCACAGTAGAGCACGAGTTTATTTTCGTAGACAACGGATCTACAGATGGAACCAGGGAATACCTGATAGGCTTAGAGAGTAGCACCAATGCCAAAAAAGTTACTTATGTATTTAACCCGCGAAACTATGGTGTGGCTGGTGGAAGAAATAGTGGGCTAAAAGTTGCGACGGGTGACTATCTGATGACTATAGATGATGATATTCTGGTTCCGGCAAATTACGATCAAATGATGATACGCGCGCTGGGGTTGGTTGATAATCTAGGCTCTGTCGGAATTAATGTAGAGGGCCGTGATTATCCCATCGCAAAAATAAACGGCGCGGAGATAAAAATCAAGGCAGGCAACATAGGCGGCGGGTGCATTTGTATTTCCAGAAGCACATTCGAAAAGGTGGGATATTTTTCACCAGATTTTGTATACGGCGGAGAAGATTGTGACCTATATAATAAGTTACAACTATCTGGGTTGCGAAATGGATACATAGCTGTAAAAGGAAAGCATATCGATAAAAGAGATAACAAGGCGTACGAGGGGCTAAAAAGAAAGGCGCATAAAGCTGGATCTATAGAGAGTTCTCAGACACGAGTAAATAGATATAGGTATAAGAAGTTTAAAAAAATATATACACCATATAAGGAGCCAAATATAGATACGGCAAAATTTGATTCAGCTATTAAAAAACCAAAATAACGGGGCTAAAATGCTATCTATAATTGTACTTAACTATAATAGACTAAAATATACAAAGAAAACTATACAAAATCTTATAGATAAGACTACGGTAGAGCACGAATTTATTTTTGTAGATAACGGATCGATCGACGGCACACGCGAGTATCTGAAAAGGCTTGAGGAAAAAAATCTAACCAATGCCAAGAAAGTTACCTGTGTGTTCAACCCGAGCAATTACGGAGTTGCTGGCGGAAGGAATAGTGGGCTAAGAGTAGCGACGGGAGACTATCTTATGACTATAGATGATGATATTATAGTTCCAGACAAGTACGACAAACTGCTTATAGAGGCATGCGATAAGATACCAAAGCTAGGGCTTGTTGGCGTATGTGTTGAGCCCAACAAGCCAAAATATGTATATCCTGTTTCGGTCAGAGATGGCGTAAAGGTCAGGAGAAAAGATGGCAATCTGGGTGGAGGATGCTTATGCATGCCGCGCAGAGCGTTTGATAGAGTAGGATACTTCTCTCCGGATTTTGCATACGGTGGAGAAGACTGCGACATGCATATTAGGATGACGCAGATAAAACTCATTAGCGTGTATATAGTTCCATATGGGAAGCACATAGACAAAAGAGAAAACAAAGCATACGAGAGTTTAAAAAAGCACGCTCATAATAAAAAGTCGGCATCCTATAAAAAGATTGGCGATAATTCCGGAAAGTATCGCAAAACCAAAAACGTATATATACCTTATAGGGAGCCAGATATATACACCGATCATTACGATGCTGTGATCAAGGGAAAGAAATGAGAGAGATGACAGATAAGACGGTTAGGCATTTGTATTATTGCTATTTGGGCAAAACAGTGACCTACAGATCAATGAGCATAGTGTTTTTTGTTAAAAATAATGGCCCAGGATTTTTCAGAAAGTATAGCTTGGCGAAAGACAGTGTATCAAGGTTTATAGATAAGCTTTACGATAAGGGTTTACTGTAAGATGATAATCCCAGAAGATAGTATTGACCACTGTGTTTATAGGCTATATAAAATTATGCTTAAGGGAAATGGCAGGCTGAAACAACAGGGTAGATTTATTCACGCACACTATCGAGACCCTAACCGAGCCAACGAACTATTTAATATGTTTAGATATGATTACGATGGAGCAATTAGAGTTATTTATGGATAAGGGAGTTAGTATGAAATTCAAGGTAAGCAAAGGTATCAAGAGTGTATATGGCTGGGTCTTAGGCGCGGGCAAGCCGATTAAAGCCGATGTATATGAAAAAGAAGTTCACGGGTACCACATAAAAGGATATCATATAAGTGCGTGCTATAGCACTAGCGGAAGTTGGGTTAATGATACAGAGGAAAAGTGGCGCCACATAACTACTCTGGCGCCGAGGATATAAGATGGCAACTATATGTTTTAATCACAGAGGAAGTACAGGCGGAGGTGGTCCAGTAACCTTTATATACAAAGCCGCTAGGGAGATGGGCACGCGTGGACATAAGATCACCTACGACAAGCCACAAAACGCAGATGCAGCAATATGCATTATAGAGACTGGTAAGTTTAGGCGGTATTGCAAAAACGCGAATACAAAGCTACTACTGCGCATAGATGGAATTTACAATGCAGAATACAACAAGATATTCAATAGAAAAATACGACCAGATATGGCCGCGTTACATGCTAAGCTAACCAGCGACATACCAAATGTTCATCATGTAGTGTATCAGTCTAATTGGTCGAAAGAGCGCATTGATGATGAGATAGTCAAGCGCCCCGATAACAAGTGGTCGGTAATACATAATGGCGTGGACACTAAACTGTTTAAGCCAATTCAACGTAGCCCCGACGGTTTCATTAATCTAATGCATCTGGGTAAAATGCGCGACGCTTATTTGATGGAGTCATTGGTAGGCGTATATGATATACTTAAGAAGAGAGGCCATAAAGTCGCGCTTTTATTAGCCGGCACTATGGATGGCCACTGCGCCCGGGTACTTAGCCCATACAGCGGAGACAAAAACGTTAGATACATGGGATCAAAACCAAACACTGCTATAACCAAACTATACGCACACGGGGATATTTTCATTGGACCGCGTCAGGGCTCAAGCTCGGACAATGTTATAGCCGAAGCACAAGCATGTGGGCTACCCGTTGTAATTCCATCGTGGGGCGGAAACGTAGATATGGTTAAAGACAAAGATACTGGCATAATAGTTCCCACGGGACATTGGGATTATGGAAAAGATTATATAGAAAAATTAGCAAACGGTGTAGAATATATAATAAAGGATATTCCCGGCTACACCAAGAGAGCCCGAACACACGCTGTTCAAAATCTTTCCGTTGAGAAAATGGTAGATGGCTATCTGAAAGCACTGGGAATGTAAGGAAAAATTATGAGTCTATTATCAAATATCACTAGTAGTGTCAGTGGAAGCGGGATGTATGCTAAGGAAATGGCCTATGGTGTTACTGGAATTCCGGCACTGTTCTATAGGTTGAATTTTAGTAACCATAGAGAACATGCCTTAAATGTGGCGTCTGAGGAAGATCTTGAGATCGTATTAAAATATATAGATGACCCTAGGACTAGAATATCTATATATAGAAAACTTAAAGACAGGATATTTAGAGGAAAGCATTATAACTCTAAGCTTTTAAATGAGGTTGTGAGCCTTGTTGATTTTGCTCATACCATGCTTAGATACGGCAAACTTTATAGAAAAGAGCGTAGAGAGGCAAAGAGATTATAAATGCCAGGATTTATTGTTGAGTTATATTTATTTGTTTTAGAGAATAATTCAGATGCGCTTTATAGATTTTGTAATAGAAAATCTGCCAGAAGGTTCATGAGGAAATACACTGGGAAAAATAAGAATCTTTCTCTACAGTGTGTAGCGAGATACCCAGAT
>Ga0255048_10001287_pt1 | contig 17748 bp, 30 predicted proteins | sample JV7_2_2_MG_FD_183619 | JGI IMG/M metagenome (GOLD analysis project Ga0255048, IMG submission 183619) | Seawater microbial communities from Jervis Inlet, British Columbia, Canada - JV7_2_2 | ecosystem: Environmental > Aquatic > Marine > Inlet | place: Canada: British Columbia | collected 2016-10-06
CTCGTACTCTGGCTCGTTCAGGCGACCTGGTTCTCTCGCGGCTTCTGACTCGCTCTCGATGGATGGTTCTCTCAGCGCTCATGACTCGCTCCAGGCGGATGGTCCTCTCAGCCCTCATGACTCGTTCACCTATTATGGTTCTCTCACTTAGCTTGACTCGCTCTGGACCTTTGGCCCTCTCGCTCGTGCTGGCTACGGGTCAATCTTATGCGCGTGGCCCAAGATGCCAATGGGGTAAGGGAGAGGCGGTGGCGTCCCATAATGCAGTTGATAAGCTACCTCGTGGTAATGGCTCAGGAACAGCTTTACCGCGTAACGCTTAGCTCTTGCATGGATATGAGCGGGAGGAAGCCTCCCCACTGAATAAGCAGCATAGGCGTCGGTTGTCTTGCCTATCTTCTTCTTCTCTAATATCGCCTCGGCCTGCCCCTTGAGTGCCCCGGTTTCGTTACGGGTTATCTCCAGCAGCTTACGGTCGGCGTAAATTTTCCCATACCGGTCTTCCTTATGAGCCTGGACCTTCACAAAGGACTCGCCCATCTTCCAGCACAAAGTCCTTAAGGATGCGTTCCAGGGTCGCTTCTTGCCCTTCTCCCAGGATTGTGTGGGGTCCAGGCCTGCGAACCTCCAGATGTGCCCTACGGTAGGTGCCCGAGTAATGTCGATGTGTGCCAGCAACCCGGCGGATATCACAGGCCCAATGCCAACAACAGACCGTGCCCACTGCCCAAGCTTGTTAGCCTCTGAGTACTTCCCCAAAGCTCGCTTGATCTGATTCTCCAGTGATGTGGACTGCACGAGCAACCAATCCAACACGGCATGTGGCTCCCCTGACTCTGCCAGGGAGCGCACTTGATTGGCGGATCGGATCCTGTCGTCCTGCATCTTGTAATAGGTATCAACCAGGAACCTAGCCTCGTCTGCCGACAACGTAATAGCTGCTGACGCTATGTCCTTACTGAGTCGTTCAATTTGCTCTAATCCTTCCATTAGTCATTCCTTTTGGTTAGGCACTCGTACAGTCTGGTTCTCTCGCTTCGCCTGGTTCGCTCGGCGATCTTGGTTCTCTCGCGTGGTGTGGCTCGCTCAGAATCGTTGGCTCTCTCTCGACTTCTGGCTCGTTCTCTGTGGTTCTCTCCCGCCAGTCTGGCTCGTTCCTTCTCAGTGGTTCTCTCAGGAGTCATGACTCGTTCATGTTCATTGGTTCTCTCCTGGTCATTGACTCGTTCCCTCTCCGTGGTTCTCTCCAGTGTCCTGACTCGCTTACAAGCTTTGGCTCTCTCGCGACTTCTGGCTCGTTCTCGTGGATTGGTTCTCTCACCTGGTCTGACTCGTTCAAGCGCTCTGGTTCTCTCTACGGACGTGACTCGTTCTTTCTTCATGGTTCTCTCTCCGCTCGTGACTCGCTCTCGCCAGATGGTTCTCTCTGGGTTCGTGGCTCGTTCTGACCACGTGGTTCTCTCCCGGCTTCTGACTCGTTCAAGCATCCTGGTTCTCTCGTCGTCGTTGACTCGCTCGAAAGCTGTGGTTCTCTCTCGGCCTCTGGCTCGTTCGGGACAGATGGTTCTCTCGCGACTTTTGACTCACGGATAATTACCTGATCCAAAGCTTCATCGAACTCCATCGTGTATTTCCTGAACTTCGCTGGGATATCAAACTTCAGAACAGCTATCTCGCTCTGCATGCGGGTGGAAGTCCTTGGAGTGCTGCCAGTAGCTCAGCAGTCCAGAGAAGGCTGCGAACCAACGAGCGTTATGCTCAGGCTTCCACTGGTGAATGATGTTGGTGCCAGGCTCGCTGGTTGATATGAAGATGTTGATCAGGTTGGCTGACACGTTGCCCATGCCGTAGGCGTAAGCCACTAGCTGCATGGCATGCTCGTCATAGGGGAGCTTCTTCTTAGGCAGGTCTTCCAGACCGAATTGCTTGGTCTTGAAGTCCACAACGCAGATGACCTGATCGCCTTTGTACATCAGTGCATCTATCTGCCCGCCAAACCCTAGCTCACAGGCAAAGGACTTCTCTGCCTCCCACCGATCCCCTTCCATTGCCTCTCTAAGCTTGCCTAGCTGCTTTAGGACCGGGTTAATCAGCTCGGGATACCCGTAGCCAGTCTCTCGGGCTAGCGCCTTGCGTAGCTCATTGTGGATGGCTATCCCAGTGTCCCGTGCTTCGTTCATGTGGCTATGGGCATCGTCCAGTATCCGGCGCATCCGGCTATCGGCAGACTCTCCCTCAATCTCAGGCAAGGTCAGGGATGCCAACACCACCTGTTGCTCAGCGTAGTGCCGAAAGTCCTGCACACATTTAATGATGGATGTTACGGATGGATATAAGCCCAGTTTCCGGGCATCTCGTAGATTGGTAGGGCGCATGCCCTTGGACTCGTCCGCGTAGGGGACCGTATGGCAGGGTTGGCCGTCCCGGTCGTACCAATGCATTGAGCCGCTGTTCTCTGTCTTTTTAATCATGTGTCTTCTCCTCTGCTCCAGCGAACTTTCCCAATAACTGGTATCTCATCTTTTCTAGGTCTTTTCTTTGTTCCCCAATGCCGTCCTTTGACGGTAGCTTCTGCCTTGAACCCTGATGCCTTTAAGCTAGCTCCGTTTTCGCTTTCCAAGGTGTAAGTGATTAATTTTCTATAACCCATTCGTTTGACCTCTCGATAACAAGCGCCGTAGAGGCGTGAACAGGCGTTTCTAGCCCCCAGGGTACAAAGGCGGGTCACTTCTAAGGTTGTATTGTGATCAACCCCCCGAGCTACAGGACGTCCGACGATAGCGACCCCCATAATTTCCCTCTCATCAATTAAGGCCAATGAAAACTTATGACCTACAACAGGTCTTGAGTGCCGGTGATAGGTATAAACAAAACGGTTGGCGGCTCTCAAATGTATCCTGTGGATCTTCATATCTTCGCCCTGTAAAAGCGGAAACGAACACCGTTCATTTCCGCTTTCTGTTTAAATCAGCGCCCCCACTTCTCTGTCCTGCGGCTGGAGGCCCACCGCTCATTCCCTCGCTTATTAGAAGGGGATCGGATCGCCCTCTGTTGTACGCTCGGCCTCCTGGGCGGTTTGCATCATTCCCTTGGGTTGCCAATTGGTAGCCTTCTCGATCCGCCCCCTGATCCAATCAGGCAACCGTACCCAGGCCGCTGGGTCCATAGTCTCAAAATCAAATAGATACGGCTCGGAGGTGAGCGGCGTCATAGTCAGCCCCTTTGGAACGGCTGTGGCTCCCTCCACGTTGGTGTAGGTCTTCCCGTTTGACGCAACGTTCTCCATCAGCGTGAGCATGCAACCCTTCCCAAGTAGGTTTGCGATGTCGAAGCTCTTAAGGCCTTCAGCGTCAAATGGCTGTCCACGCCAGGCCTCAAGCGTCCGTTTGAAGATGCTATTCCCGGACAGCGTCACAAAATTATTGTATTCACGCCCCACAAGGAACACATCGCCAGCAGCGGTCCTCTCCTCGGAAAGCTCCCACTCGATCCGGACCTTCTGTTGGCTAGAATCGTAACGCTCGGAGTACTGCACCCCCAGGTCTATGACTGCTACGCACCAAGCCGCATGCGTACCAGCTGGCGCACGTTCCCAAACTTTATCTTCGCCCGTATTTAACCTCATCTCACTAACTCCTCGTTTATGAATGCCTGCGGCAAAATCTTTCCGCCAATCGTCAATCGCTCTGTCTTCTTCGCTGTGTGTCACCTGTTGCCAACCCTGCTCTAATGGTCATCAACCGCCCTCTTATTTTGGCAATCGATTCCCTACTCTGCCGGACCTCATACGCTAACTCTCGTAACCATTGAATCAGCGCCTCCGGCCTGTCTCGATACTCCAGCGGGTCCGCCGTCCCCGCGATAATGGCTTCCAGCCTTGGACTATGTTGCATGCTCGTGCTCCTAGTTAGTGAATCAGTAGGCCAGAGGGGGCTCTCGCCCCCCCGGACCTCGCGCCAATCAGCCTTGCTGCCACAATCCCCTTGCGAGAGCCCCGAGCAGACGGCAGGCTGAATCATTCCAGAGGCCCCGAACCGGGGGGCTTGCCGAGATAGATCGCGGTTAACTCGGTGGAGCATCGGGGGCGTTTTCTGTGTCCCGGTAATAACCCCCTACAATGCCTGGCGCGGCCTCCGGGAGTAATGTCAGGTCGTGCGTAAAGGCCTTGAGCGTGACCTCGGTGCCATCGTCGCTGGTAGCCATCATGGTGATGGTGCGAAAGGTTGGGGGGTATCCGGACCCTGGCCGGGGGAGGTCAGTGATCGATATCAGAACGCTAGAAACGTTGTGTACTGATTGCTCAACTTTAGCCATGATGTAGCTCCTAAATAGTGGCTTAAAGGCCTCTTAGAGGCCGGTGGTTGGACGTTCTCCCCAACCCCTAGCATGTGCCAGGGGTCAGGGGGTAGAGCGCTAGGCAGCTAATGCCTTCCACTCTTTCGAGCGGGTCCAGGCTGCTACCTGCTCGCTTCGAGCGATGCGTGTTGCGGCGTCATGGTCTCGGCCAGTGTTACGCATGGGTACGACGTTGTTATGCGTTGCGTAGCAGGTCATGGCCGAGAACAGCGCCCACATGTTGTGTCCGCGCTCATCGGCCTCTCGCACGTATTGCGCACGCAATTTGGAGGCAAGGCGTTTGCTCATTTTGGGCAAGGTTTGCAGGAACGCTTCGACGTTCAACGGTGAGTCGATGTCGGCGAGGCGCTTCAACCGGTTAGCTTCAATCCAAAAGTTTTCGATAGCTTTCTGGATAACCTCATCGATGCCAGATATCTGTAGGCCCGACGTGTGGCGGCGGTAGTGCTTCTCAGCTACACCCCAGACGCAACCGTTCAGGCAGTACCCGTCGAAGCCCCCAGCGAACAGGTTGACCGCGACCGTGCCATAACCGTTGCGGGCTACGATGCGAAACGAGATGTCCGCCTCATTGAAGGCAACGCGCATTTGCGGAAAGGAGTAGTCGTGCAAGCCCACTGCACCCCCGTATGACAGTTTCTCAGAGCGGGTAGCGCCATCCAGGTACTGTGCGGGTACGATGCGGGACATCGAATCCTCAACCGCGCCGAATAGCTCCCGGTTCTGTACGGTCTGGTACTTGTTGCCAACCGTTGCCAGGATGATCGGCTCATCAGTGACCGGATCCTGCCGGAGCAGTTTCTTTTGAGTCGGATCCGCGTGCCAGGTGCCGTGCTTGTTCTGCCAGCCGTCCACGCGCTCGCAAACTTTAAAATAGAGCGGTGAATCGGGCGAGAAGATTGAAGCGGAAGGGCGGATTTGGGTGACGTTGTTCATGGTTAGTGCTCCAGTTGTGCCCCCCCGGCACAATTGCCAGGGGGTGATTCAAACAATAGGCTAAGGCTATGGCGGCGTCAAGGTGATATCGGAATTATATTTGAGCGACTGCCAGCAACAGCCGGGTGACGTGCCGCGGATCCGCGAAAACGCCAGCCCGACAGCGTGGATGCGATTTGAAAAGCCGGGTTTCCCGCGCCGGTATTTTGATCGGAGCCAGTCCCAAGAGATCGCGGTCCCTCTTTTCCCTCTTGCTTGGGGGCGATGAGATCCGGATTCCAAGCATGCGTAACCGCGCCGTGTCACGGAAGTCGATTAGCGGCTCAGACCAGCCACCCGGTCGGCGTGGTGTATACAGATCCGATCTTCGCAGGGCGTAGTCATGCCCTCGCAGTAGCTCAAGTGCGGCTATCTCACCGGTCGTGAGCTTTAGGGTGTGGCGTTTGCCCTGCAGCGTGATGGTAATCGTGGTCATGGTAGTGCTCCTTATCGCTCGTCTAAGCCCTTAAGCCCCCTGACCCTACCGAGTGCATAGGGTCAGGGGGCCGCGTGGCGTGGTGAGGCTGTTAGAGGCGTTTAGGCGTAAATCGTGATCCATAGCTCGCCCGCCACGCCGTAGCCTCCCCCGGCGAACGGTCTTGGCCAGACAAAAGTACATTGATACGTCGATGTCCCAGACTCGGTCCAGGATTCGAGCCGTGACGTGTAACAATCGGTACCGGTACGCCGGGCTATGCTACGCTTGACGGCGGCTAACGGCGTCTCGTCGCCGAGTAGGACCGCGTAAGCGGTCGCGGGTATTGAATGGCTTAGGCGACCACCTTGAACCATCATCGGGATACGGGTTTGCATTGTCATTACTCCTAAGGGTGAAGGCGCATCCATGCGCCGTGGTTGGGAATCGATTACTAAACTAGGCTGCTATGCCTGCGGACTTGATTGCGTTCGACACCGGCCCGTGAATCTGGATCGTGATGGACTTGGGACTATTCGAGCTAGTACCAGAGCAAAGCTTGCAATTCTCGCAGGTTGTTTTACGCCCGGCTTCTTCGCTCGCGGGACAGCTGATCTCGTTTGCCCATATCTGCTCATTGCTGCCACGCGGTCGGAAGGTCCGGAACCCGCGAAGCTTGGCTTCTGCTCGTTCGCCTACGCTGTCCACTGATGCCATGCATAGGTGCGCCAGGCTCTGATGCGTGCGCCACTGATGCGTGTACCCAGTGTGATGTGCGCATAGTCCAGCCATGGTATCCCAGACCGATACTGGTACTGCTGCTGGATCACCGTATGAGCCGATACGCAACACGCGGTCATACAGGTCATGGCCGTTGTCGATCATGTCGTCGAAATCCGCCGTGGCATAGTTGCCGCGCTTGTAGCACTCGTAAACGGCTCGCGGAGCGTTATCGATGCGCACGTAGCAGGTGCGAACTGTTCTGGTCTTTAGGACACCACGGATTAGCTCGACAATGGTCTTAGGCCGATGTGGGCAGTCCCCGCAAATGCTAGCGTCTGCTCCACTGTCGAGCGCTGCTCGGGGGCTGATATCAGATCGGATGATCCAAGTCTGTAGTTCGGCTCCGGTTTTACTGTTCGCCGATTTGGTAGTCAATCCCGTGACAATTGCCACGATTGGCATACCGTCGAGTAGTGATGGGCCTTGATAGATGATTAGACCGTTTTTGTTCAGTGTCATGTCATGCTCCATTTCGGTTGGTTGGTAGTGGCTCACCCAAAAACCCGCAATTAAGCGGGTTTGGTAGGTTTGGATTGCGGGAAGGTTTAAATGATCTCGAATGTGTAGTTTTCGTTCGCCCGATACAATCCGGGCTCATGGTTCAGCTCTATTACAAACCCGCGTTGCAAAGCCAATGCTAGTAGCTCATCTTCGTCATATTCAAAGTTAAATGCGGGCGCTTGGCTAAGCCAGAGACTGTGTTTAGTGAAAGTAGGCATTCTGTAATGCTCCGGTTAGTTGGGTGAGTTGTGGTTAAAAATACGATGGCAGAATTACAGCCAGCGTGATGGAAATGGTGCTTGCGAGCAGGGTGATTAGAATGGTGTCAAGGATTTGCATGTTCTGTAATGCTCCAAGTAGTAACTCAGTAGTAAGGGTTTTTATGGTACATCCAAACACTAGTCCAGGATTCCAGGTAGTCAAGGTAATCAGTGAAATTAATTTCAATATCCTTGAATAACAGTTAGTTACAGCCGTGGGATAGTGTGGACAGTGGGACAGTGGTCTGTGGGCTGTGGGGGCTGTGTTGCTTCTTAGTCGCTACCACCAAAGCCCCTGCCTCAGGCGCACAGCGCTAGACTCCCCGACGTCCAGGCAGTCCAGGGATGCCAGGTAGTATCTGGCCTACTGTGCATGCACCCAGCGCTGTACATCTGCACACTGGGTATCTATCCACAGTGGATCCATACAGCGCTGTGTATCTATCCACTGTGCATGCATACAGTACTGTAGATCTATCCACTGTGGATCTGACCACTGTGGATCTGACCAGTACTCCCCATGCAGAAAAAGGATGCTTATTGGCTAGGACGCTGGGGGGGGGTAGCAGGCTTTGGCCCCCCCCCTCCCTCAGCCAATGTCCCTTAGGTCACTCTGTAGACCAGGAGAAATACCCAAAACAGATCCCAATAGCCCCTCTGTGATACCAGAGAATCCCAGGAACACTAAGCCCGAGGACTGTTCAGTAGTACTGAGACCCCCGGTTCCTTTGGAACCTACTGGGTCTTCTGTCTTGCGGGAATTATGTTGGTTATGTTGTAGGGGTGGTGGGGGGAATTTGAGGGCGTGTTGATCAAGAAGGTGGGTTATCTACATTTCTGTAGTAGTATTACAACCTAAGTCAACGGTATTTTAATTTACTGGAGATTCCGCTAAGTGTCAAATCCTCTGTCAAGCTTAATGCCTACAGGGGTCTTGGGGGATTTGCCTGCTGAAAATGGGGGAAGGAAAATGGAAATACAGAGACCAACTGGCACGAGGACTCTTCATGTGAGCGTCCCTGTGGACCTGCATGTCCGGTGGAAGGTTGTCTGTGCTCGGATCGGGATGCCAATGGGGTTAGCCATCGTTAAGGCTGTTGAGGCTTATGTCATCAAATGCGAGGCAGAGTTTGAGGACCCACCCAGATTTATCGAGGAACCCAGCGTGACAAACCATAAGCCCCAGATAGCGCGGACTTGATATTCCATAGGGGGAGGCTATACTCAGTGAATGAGCGAAGAAAACGAAGCAGTTACGGATATGCTGAGGATTATCAAGTCTGCGGACCGCTGGTATCTGGAGTACGAGGGGGCTTATGAGATCGAAGACTCAGAAGATGCTGATGAAGCTATAGCGGCGATGGAGAAGGTCCTCAGGGACCCGAACCGTCTTGAGGAATATGGATCAATGGGCCTGGACTGCGATGCTGTCCTGAAGCCAGATGGAACCCTGAGGCTTAGAGTTTACGACTGATGGCTCAGATAACCCCGTATGCCAGGAAACGAAGTGAGTAGACGCAGAAAGAACAACACCCCAGTGCCCGAGGACGTGTTTGAGAAGACATTGACCGGGAGTTGCGCAGCAATTCTCGATCCCATCACCGAGACAGTCCCCAACAAGGCCAATTCGGATTCGCTAAAGGTGGCTGGCGGGGGGAAATCTCTAGCAGGGAAAATCCTTTGCGAAGCTTTTGAAAAACGCTCTTCCGAATCCACTCCCCACGACAAACCCCCTCTCACCCCAGCCGAGGTGAATCGGGTGGTGAGCGCAGCCTTCCAGGATGATGTCCTGAAGTGCCCTGCGATGAAGAGGGCCATTGAGATAGCGGGTAAGGCCCATCTAGCCAGGGAGCTGGGTGTGGCTTATCAATCTATGGATAAGTGGCCGATACGGGGAATGCCCAGGACCGAGTGGACCGGGGAGACTGAGTACTGGCGGGTTATCCAGTTTGAGACCGGGGGACAGGTCACTAAAGAAATGCTCTTTAAAAGGTCTTCATGAGAATCGTGACGCTACGAAGTTGGGGGAGGGATGAGCAGGCGCTCTCTTCGATTCTCTCCTGAGAAAGGGGTCTCTTTGGATTGGATCCCTGAGGGGAAAGGGTCCTGGCAGGTTGTTTTCATGGGATTTAGTGAATACCACCCGTGGTGGTTAACGGGTGTTTGGGTGATAACCCCGTGGGGCTTGGCGACCATTGGGACTTTTGATTTAGGGCGTAGGGGGAAATGATGAATCTAGCACCACAAAGCGAGGCTCCGGGCCTCCCGGCAGTCACTGGGGTTAATTACGGGTCAAATTATCTATCCATTGATCCAGATCTTCCATTTGAGGACTTTCAGGCCGTATGGGGAACTTTGGTAGGGATCCACGGGGCTTGTCCTTGGTGGATCGGGGATGCAATTTTGCAGGGGGAGCAGGCTTATGGAGAAACCTATGCGCAGGCCATTGACGTAACAGATCTAAAATACGACACCCTCAGCAAATACCGCAGAACAGCTCAATTCTTTGAGAAACGGAATCGATTCCTAAATCTATCATTCACGCATCATCTAAATGCGTTGCATGCACCAGTACCAGATAGACAGGAACTCCTTCAGAGGGCCGAGGACGAGAGCTGGTCCACAAGGGATGTCCTTGCTGAGGCCAAGGTCCTAAAACAGCGTGATGGGGCCATAGAGGGCACTGCCGAGGAAAAAGGTCCTGCCTTTGAGGCAACATTCCGAGCTAGCCGTGAAGGAAATGACTACATGGTGTGGGAGGTCTTGGATAGCCGGGAGGTTCTGGTGGCGAGATTTTATAATAGGGACACTCCGGGGTGGGCAGGAAAGTCTGTTTCGGAGTGGTACTACGGATTCTTTAGAGATGCTCTTCGGGGGGAAGGGATTGCCAAGTGAAGCCCCTGCCAGGGTCATTAGCCGAGGCGCATGGGCTGCATCTGAAGGCTTTGAGCGACGCGGGGCAGCTTTCACAGGATACTGGCTTGAGTCGTAAAGAATTGGATATATCCCCTGCCGCCCCATGCCGGGTGGGTATTGATCCGGGTCTGACAGGGGCTGTGGCTTTCCTGTGGGGTGGTGGCAGGGTTGATGTATTCGATATTCCTGTTCTGCCCAGGCTTAGTGGGAAAGGCACGCAGGTGAATGCGAGGCAGTTGTACCTTATTCTGAATACTGCTCCCCCAGGGGCCTTGGTGTACTTTGAGCAAGTCAACCCAATGCCTGGACAGGGTGTTACCAGCATGTTTCACTTTGGACGCACTGTGGGGGTGATAGAGGGCGTTCTGGGTTCTCTGGGCCTTCCTTATGAGATGGTTCGTCCACAGGTCTGGAAGAAGGGTGCAGGGTTGTTGAAGAAGGAAAAGGATGCTTCTCGAACGTTGGCTTTGCAGTTGTACCCGCAGGTTTCGGATAAGCTTGCTCGTAAGAAGGATAACGGGAGAGCTGAAGCCATTTTGATTGCTCGTTATGGGGCGGGCTAGAGCTTCTGTAGGTGTTGCAGGTTGCTTTCCTCCTGGGGCACTCTCCTCCTCAGCACGTACTTACCCCAGGAGGTTTTTTTCATGACTGACAAACCAAAGCACAGCAATCAGCCTAAAAGGGGCCGCAATCCTGGGTCTCAGCAGCATAATCACGAGGGTAATCCAGATCTGGAGTTTATCGTTCGTCGAAGATACGTGACTGGCAAAGAGGAGTATGGTTTGTGCGGTGCGGTGTACTATGTTCCTCAGTTTGAGGATTACATTACTTGTGATCGATATAAGATAAAGCCTGGAGGACGATGTGGCAGACACGGGGGACTTTCAACCGGCCCAAGAACTGAAGCGGGTAGACGCCGTTCTGCCCAAGGCGCTGCCCGATACGCGGAACAACAGCGTTTACTTAGAGAAGCGGGCTCCGGAGTTCAGAAAGGATCTGGCAATGGAGTTTCTGACGTACATTCGGCTGGGGATGACGATCAAGGAGGCTTGCCGAAAGAGGGGAATGCCTGAGATCCTGACCATCTACGATTGGCTTCACGACCCTTCTAAGAAGATTGACAAACGCTCTTTTGAGACTTTATTTAGAGATGCCTTACAAGACAGGAATCTATCCTGGTTGGATGATGCCTTGTTGGACATAAAGGGGCTGTCCTTGTCTGGCACGAGGGAGGATGCGTCCCGGCTACGCAAGGCTGAGATTGTCAGCAATATGTATTTAAAGATTGCAACCCAGGGGAAGCAGTTGACAAAGGTTGGTACGGACTCTGGCACTGACAAGGAGATTACGGTTAATATCCAAATGTTTGGCGTGCCTAAGGATGAGCTATGACGATTGAATCGACCCTGGTCCGGCGGTTGGAGAAGAAGCTTCGTGCGTCAGTAACTATGCCTAATGTCAATTCCACTATGACTGCTTCTGAGCGGACGGCCATTGCGGTGGCTATTCGGGCTGGGCGAACGAAAGAGATTGGGGAGCGCGTTGCCAGGATTGCGGATAGGTATGTGCGCAAGACGGCAGCGACCCGTGTCACTGAGATGCTGGCTGATAACGCCTTGTCTTCTGTGGACTTGGATGAGTTGTTTACCTGATGCCTCGGTTGTCACCTCCGCCAATAAGCCGATTTGGTTTGACTGGAGGCCAGCCTCTAGCGCCGTATGCTGATTTGCCTGTAGCGTTACCACCACCGCCTAGATACAACCACCGCCTGCCTGGGTGGGCCATGCTGGACATAGTAAGCCGCGAGGATGCTCTTGAGCGGGCTGGGTTTAATAAACCGTTCTGGGGGTTGACAGAGAGATTGGAGTTACCCTCGCTTAATCTTCAGCCTTCCAATAGCAATTGGGGTCAGGATTATCCTGGAGGCCCTGAGGACCCGGCTAAACATCAAGAGTTAACCGATAGAATGGTCGAGATGGGGGAGGATGCTCTGTTTCCGATATCTTCCTTTGTCCGTGGCAGTTTGATCGGAAACACTGCAAAGAACTGGAATCAGGATGTTGCGGATCTGGCTAAGAAGTTAAAGGCTGATGGCGAGACGGATGATGAGATTTGGAAAAAGACTGGGGATTATCTCAGGGAAGAGAATAGTCCTCTTGCAGCTTCTGTAGTTGAGCCTAAGACGGGGCAGGTCTTCACGGAGTATCCGGATGTTGGTGCTCGGTTCAATCCCGAAGGGTTTACTTATGGGCTTAATGAGCGATTGATGGAGGCTGATGACGCTCTGACCTTGAAGCGTCTTTCTGATGAAATGGGGAATGATCAGGTGAATGATATGCCGGTCTCTGAGGCGGTCTTGGAGGCTTTCAGGCAACGGTATAACCGAGAGCCTAGCCCAGGGGCCTGGGCAGCTTCTGCGCGGGCTTCTGATGAGTTAACTGATGTCGCTTTGAAAGAATTTAATGTCCCTGGTCCACTTAGCGCTAAACAGGGGGATGTGTTTGACCATCCCTTGATGTATGAGGCTTATCCTGAAGCGCGGGATATGACCATTAAGGTTGTGGACAGGGGTCCAAATACGATGGGTGGGACGGTCTCTGGGTGGGGAGAGCCTCCTCGAATGACCTTATCCCCGGCGACTGCGGTTAATACTTCTTTAGATGAGAATAGTGCGTTAGGTGTTCTTGGGCATGAGAATACGCATGCATTTCCTCAGGGCGCTACTGTTGGTGCTGCGACAGGGGCTTCTCCCAGCAGGGATTTATCAATGCAGTGGGCCGAGTCTGAAGCTGATCGACTAGGGATTGCGGCGGATAGCCCTGAACAAGCGGAGTTTCTGTTTGAGATGTGGCGTCGGCGGTTGGAGAATCCATCTCAGCTTGATCAAGACGTTTATCAAAAAACAGTTGGTGAAGAGCAAGCCAGGGCTGTTCAGAAACGAATGCTGCTTCCTTTAGAGCAACTCCGTCAAAATCCATTCCATCGAAGCATGGACACGCCGATGGCTGAGCAGTGGGTGAGCCGGTTGAGCGAAGGGAATGCCCCTCAGATAGGCCTTCCTCCGCCCCCCAAGAACCTTACTCCGGATGAGATGCGTGTTTGGCAAGGCTCACCGCATAAATTTGACGCACTTGATCCCACCAAGATAGGCACAGGTGAAGGCGCTCAGGCTTATGGGCATGGAATGTATGTGGCCGAGAGTAGGGGCGTAGCTCAAACCTATCAGCCTAGAGATTTCGACGCCGAGGAAATTATGCTGGCGCGATATAAGGAGGCCGAAAGCGCAGGAGACTACAACCGCATGGAGCAATGGGAAAATGCCATGATGCATGACACTCCAGATGACTTGCGCGAACGATCACTAGATATGGATTATGACGAAGATTATCGGCAAGCAGCGGCAGAAGTAGCCGAAGAGTTGGCGGATATCCCATCGGCTAGCTTCCTCTACGAAATAGATGTCCCCGACGAAGACATAGCCAAGATGCTGGATTGGGATGCGCCGCTGAGTGAGCAACCGCAGAGTGTTAAGCAAGTAATTTTGGATTCCCCGGCAGGCAAGCAATTTGAAAAACAAATGAATGATGCTAGGGAAGCGTTCGGAGTAGATGCTGCCCCTGATTGGATGGACGATTACACAGGACAAAGTTTTTACAGACAATTAGTTGAACTAGAGGCGAACAAAGTTCGGGCGCTCCCTGGCAGTCGATTTCAAAACATTGCAGATTCGAAAAATCCGGCAGAATCCGCTAGTAAATACCTTAACGAACTAGGCATCCCCGGCATCAAATACTACGATCAAGGAAGCCGAGCAGCCGATGGCGGCACCCGCAACATGGTGCTATTCGATGAATTAGCCAGACGTGCCAAAGTCCTGAAACGCAATAATGAGACAATTACGAAGTAAAAACTATGAAGAGGGATTGACATGGGTTCGTCATTTTCAGGACTGCAGGGGTTCCGAGGGCAGGATGGTCAGCAAGGCCAAGGAAGCTTCGGTGGTTATTCTTATGACCAAGGGGTGCCTACTTATTCCGGGCCTCCAGGGGCTAATCAGAGTAACTACGGGACTTTGGGGGGTTACCCCACTATCAGGCCGTATCCCTTTGGGGCGTTCTCTGGTGGCGGGGCTGGGGGAGGTTTCCCTGGTGGGGCTGGGGGGCCTCTGCCGGGAAGAGGGGGTGGTTTTGAGACCCCTTTAAGTTTTGACCGTCCGGCACCTCCACCGGCTGTAGCTAGCATTGCGCCTCGTGTTGCGCCTCAAGCAGCGTCTAGATCGTCTGCTAATAATGGCTACAACTATGCTCGCAGCACACCAGAGGGGTTGTTCCTGCCGCCCGGAAATCCCAGGTATCAGGGGCCGGGCTTCGCTCATAACGCGACACCTGTCGCGGCAATGGGGCATTCTTTGCCGAATGGGAGCCCAAATCCCATGTTCCCTGGAAACCGAAAATAGGAGAGTGTTATGGCTACATACGGAAAACTGATAGGATCGATTTTAGGTAGCGCCTTGTCGTGGGCAACTTTACAGTTCGGGTTCGACATGGACCCAGGCACACAGGCAACGATTGTTGGTGGAGTTTCAGCCCTGCTGGTCTGGTTCATTCCCAATAAGTGATGCCGTGGGTTTCTCTCGCGACTGCGTTGTTGAAGCTCTCAGGGGCACTGATGGATTATGCTGAGCGCCGAGGGCACATTAAGCAGGGACAGTTGCAAAGTTACCATTCGGCCTCACAGCGAGCGGCGAATCGGGCTTACGCGGCATGCGAAGCGATTCGCCGTGCTCGCGTTGATGATGATTACAGGCAGCGGCTGCGTGACAAATACGGTCGTGAGCGAGTTCTGCCTGATAGCGCCGCTCCCGCCGATTCACCGGGAGATGGATAATCCAGCGACAATTGCTTGGTTGGATGAGTATAGAGCTGTTTATGATGTATCGTGTGATGACCTATGAAGTGGTTTACCATCAATGCCTGCCAGGGGGATGAAGTTTGTGCAACCTTCTGCCGAATCGCCCACAGACCCCTTTGGCGGGCACCATAGGTCATGAAAGGATCTACATATGGATGGCTTCGGTCAAACGGCGCTCTACATGGTCGAGGTAGCGGAAGAGCATCCAACTGGATTACTCGTGGTCGTGCTCGGGGCGGCCTGCTGGTTCCTCTGGCGGCAGCTAACCCAAACCCGACACGACAGAGATGTGATTATGCGTGAGATGTTTCGAGCGCAACGACACGGCCATACGCTTATTGACTCCTCGGAGGCGAGCCAGACGATGTATCGATTAGATCGCAGGCGCGAGACGCGCCGCCCACCTGGTGATATTGAGCGTCGCAGATGATCACGAGGCGCAGGTAGATGGAACACGATCCAAAAAATGGATACATAAGATATCCGGTGGCGATAGCCGGATTTCTAGCGGCATTGAGCCTAACGCTGGCGGTCAGCGCGTTTGTCATGGACAGTCATAAGGCGCTGCTGGTGATCGAGATAAAGCATCTCAGCGAACGCCTCGTGGCCCAGGCCGATAGAGACGCGGCTATAGCTGCTCGGTTGCGGGTGCTGGAATCTAACGCGCTGGGGATGCCCAGGGCAGATTATCAACCGGACGAGTAGCTGAAAATGGCAACAACGAACGTAATCAAAGAGAACCGTTTTCAGCCTCCGGCACGTAGAATCGTTCGCGCAGAATTTACGCATACCGAATCGGGGCTTGTGTGGGAATTTGGCCCGTTGTTTGTTGTTGATGGGACGGATGTTCAAGCTGACTTGGATGCCCGCTCTGTCGGCATCGAGGAGAAAATACTATCGAGGGAGCGTAATCTGCTAGTGCAGGATGTTTATTCCGGGGCAGATCCTGCCGTTCTCGAATCACCTGCATATACCCGCGCCGAGATCGATACGATTTTAATGAAGCGGACCTGCAATTTGGTTAACTCCGACGACGAGGATAAGGCAGCAAAGCTCGACCTTATTGCCCCGTGGATGGATGAGTATTCAGATGCCCAGGTTGCCGCTGCCATTGGTTGGACTGAGCCGCAGGTACTTGATATTCGTGCGCAAATCACTGCGCAACGTGCTGCAACTGACGGTCTGGGACACTCACAGCCGAGGTTTGAGGGGGTGGACTGATGGCTAATATTTACGTGTATGACGCCTCATCTGTCGGAGTGTGGACGGCAGGCACCACTTACTCTACAGGAGATTTTGTTTATCCATCAGACTCCACTGTAGTAAATATGATGGAGGCCACAACCGGGGGGGTAGCTCATGCGGCAACTGAACCGACATGGCCCGCCGCTGAAGGCACGGTCGTAGACAATGGTGTCACATGGACAGCTCGCGCACCGGATTCGGTTGGCGAGGCGTGTGAAAGTCTGCTCCGGGCGGTCAATGCGTGGACTGCGGGTGATGTAATTCTGATGGAATATCGGCACCGGGAAAATTTGACATCAACTAGGGATTATTATCTTGCTGGAAGCTCAGATGCTAATTTTGCTTTGTTGCGTTCGGTGGATACGGCAGACTCAGACGCATACCGACGCCCAACGGATCATCAGATTTATATGGATGCGGCGGCTAATACACAAGACATCAGGTGGAAGGGGGTTTGGGTTGTAGAAGGGTGCTGGCTTGAAACTATCGATGATATGAGTTTTTCCAATCCTACTTCGATGAAGTTTTACGACTGCGATCTTAAGCACCCGTCCAGCGGCAACGGGAAAGATGCTTTTTCCGCCTCCACCTACGGTCGTAGCGAGCTTATTAATTGCCGACTCAATTTCCCCGGTTACGCCAACAATAACCGCGTGTCGAGGCGGTGGCACGGATGTACTTTTGAAAATAGTGGTGCCACTCCAGCGATTAACAGCAGTGGTATGTTCAGTTTTATAGGTTCAATAGATCTTACCGGATGTGACTTGTCTGCCGTAGGCAACTCTAACGGTATTGTCCAGACTAATGCGGCCACCAGTGGTTACGGGACAATGAGGTTCGTGCAATGCTCCATGCCGACGTCCTTTATTATGTTGGATAGCACGCTATCGTCATCGGCTCGGGTTGAGGGGCATGGATGCTCCGTCGCGGGGATTCATGAAGATTTTGTCTACGTCATGGGCGGGGATTGTCTTCAAGATTCCGGGGTTTACGCTGACGCAGGGTTCGATGAGAAAATTGATGGACGATTCTCGGTCGCAATGTCGCCCAATTCAACTTGTAACCACTGGACTGATATACGCTCACTCCGCTTTGGGAGCGTATATCTCGGCGGCACGGGCAGCAAGACGTTTACGGTGAGCTGCGTACACGATTTCACTGCACTCAATCAAAGCGATGTGGGGCTGTTTCTGTACTACTTGGGGACAGCCGGCACTCCCGCGTGGGACTTGGAATTGGGTCTGGAGATTGGTGGCCCGACGACAGCTCTCGCGGCTCATACGACCGCTTGGACCGGAGCGTCAGGTAAAACCAAGGTCAACCTAACCGCTACAGCGACAGTTAATCAGACTGGGTTCTACGCGGCAGAAGTCGTTTTGCGCAAAT
>Ga0255048_10001288_pt1 | contig 17739 bp, 27 predicted proteins | sample JV7_2_2_MG_FD_183619 | JGI IMG/M metagenome (GOLD analysis project Ga0255048, IMG submission 183619) | Seawater microbial communities from Jervis Inlet, British Columbia, Canada - JV7_2_2 | ecosystem: Environmental > Aquatic > Marine > Inlet | place: Canada: British Columbia | collected 2016-10-06
CTAGTGCCCCCCTCTACAACGGCGGCAGCACGCCCTACGATACGCCCGACGTGGAGGGCGACGGAGGCCCCGGGGAGAACGACTTCGACGTCGACGTCTCCTATCGACGTCGGCGCTACAACACGGCCGACGAGCTCGCCGAGCTCCTCGCGGACTTCGCGCCAGACGCGAGCACCGAGTTTCAGCTTCGAGTCTTCGCCGATCCGGACGGCGGAAATACTGAGATAGCGAGCTCTCCGTTCGCGTGGCAGACCGGGACCGCCGCGATCTCGGTGTCGCGGCTCGAGATCATCGACGCCGGCGGCGACGACACGAAGCAGGTTCGGTTCCAGATCCAGTCGCGTCACGACATCGGCAGCGAGACGGACCTGACGAGTCGAAACACGATGGTCCACGACGTCATCCCGACGACAGTGAACAGCGGTCTGACTTTCCTCGGCGCCAACATCGGCACAGGTCCGTCGAGTGCATTCACGGTGGTAGATGTCGGTGTTCACACGATCTTCATCGGAGCGACGGCGTCAGGTGGCAGCGCCGAATACCGGATCAACGGTGGATCCTGGGTGGCGATTGTCGGGACGAGCGGGGCGACTGGTAGCCTCTCGGCGACCGACACGATCGAGGTTCGCTACTCGACGGGCGGGGTAACTCCTGATCCGAACTTCGTCTACATCGAGAACACGGCAACGGCTCGCGTCGCTTATGGTGCTCTCTAATGGAACAAGTTCTCTTGACACTGATTGCGACACTCATCGGAACGCAGACGCTGGTTATGCGTTGGTTGCTCAAGCGTTCCGATTCTGTTTTGAGGAGTCGTGACCAAACAGTCGAACATCTCCTCCAACAGCTCACCCGAGCAGTTGGGGCGTTTGAAGTGTTCGAGAAAGCTGAAGATGAAATTCACTCGAGGATCATTCAGGCAGTAGACAAGATGGTCACTCAACTGAATCGAGTTGCTGATCGTCTCGACAACATCGACAACAAGATGAAAAAGTAGGCGAAACAAAAATGAAGTACCTAGCCCTTCTGTTTGTGTTTCTCCCATCCTGCACGCTGCTCCGATTCATCGAGGAAAACCGCGATCAGATTCGAAGCATCGGTACGAAGATCGACGGGATATCCGGCAACATCAGCGGCGTCGTCGACGACGTGAAGGCCGTGACCGGCGAGGTGACGAAGATCACGACCGGTGCGATCGACGCGGTGAAGGAGGACTACGCTTCGATCGTCGCGAAGGCGGACAAGGACGGTGACGGTAGGATGTCGTGGTCGGAGTTGATTGGATGGCTGTCGGGAGGAACCGTTCTCGGTGGAGGCGGCATCGGAGCTACGCTCGTCGCTCGTCGAAATACGAAGAGCACCGAGAAGAAGCAGCAAGAACGCGAGCGCGCGATGGAAAAGGAGGCGGAGATGAATCTGAACCACCAGCTCTTGGCCGCCGAGGTGAAGCGGATCCAGGAGCGCAACTTGATTCCGGGTACCGTGATATCGAACATCAGTCAAGCTCAACCGACATGAAGCCGGAGGGTTGGGAGGAGCTGAGGCAGATCTTCGGAACCGTTATCGGTCTTGTCCTCTTCGCCGTATTTTTGATCCTCATCTTGGGCACGTGCGCCGGCTGCTCGACCTATAAAGCGGTCACCACGGCGCCTCCCGAGTTCTGGGAAACAATCGAGAGGATCCTCCTCGCGCTGCTCCAAGACCTCCATGACATCGCGGACTTCTTGCTCTAGCGAGCGCGTTTCGAATACGATTCGGCGCGTGGATCATTCGGACTTGACTATCGGAGAAAAGCTGCTCCTCTCGCGCCGCAGACTCGGCGAATCTCAGAGGGTGGCTGCCGGGAAGTTGGGCGTCAGCCTCTACCGCTATCGGGGGGTGGAGGTCGGTAGACCACCGAAGGAGCTCGACGTGACTCCTCGCCGTGAGAAGGCGCTCTCCGCGAGGCTCGACATCGACGAGGTCGCTCCTCACGAGGAGTGCTTCATCCTCCGCGTGCGCGCCAGGCTCTCCGTGCGTCGAACCGCCGAGCTCATGAACGTGAGCCAGTGGTGGTTCATCAAGATGGAGCGAGGTCGTGAGGACGCCTCCCTCCTCGTCTCCTTCTGGAGGCGGAGGCGCTCGGCGTAGTTGGTTTTTATTCGATTCGACCTCCATGACGGCGAGGTCTCGGGGTAGTCTTCGAGTCGATACACCCTGCCGGGGGTTGTCGTTCGCGCGACGTAAAAACTCGACTCTCCTTCTTCCCCCTTTTCCCGAAGTTTCCCCCCGGCGTTTACTTCCACCCCCCGAGAGGTCCAGTGCCGAAGAAGACAGAGAAGAAGAAGAGGAAGCGCCGCGACGAGGTCGCGATCGTCGCCGAGAAGATCATCGCCATGCCGTTCTCGAAGCTCTCGAAGCTCCCCGCCGCGATCGGATCTTTGGACCCTGATACGGCGAAGTTTCTGTTCGAGAAGCTCCGCGATGAGTTCATGGAAGAGGTGTTGTTGCCGCCGACTGATCATCAACTTCGTCCGGCTTCCGGCGAATGAAGCTCGTCAAGTACGACGAGAAGAAGCACGACCCGTCGGGCTTCGTCTTCAATCTCTGGGAGCCGACTCACGTCGCGGTGCGCGACGGCGAGGTCGTCGCGGTCCTGACTCGTCAACCGGCCAACTCCGCGATCGGCTCGCTCGAGTTCCAAGCGAGGGAGAATAAGGGGAAGATCTCCGGTCGACTGAACGCACTGCGAGTGAAGGTCGACGATCGCCGCGGGACCACGATCATCTCCTATCCCGACACCGTCGCCGAGGCGAACCTGAAGCTCACCGAGAGGTTCGCGTCGTCGTGAGGAGGAAGCGGCTCTACGAATCCGCGGGGAATCGCCTCCACGCCTACGTCTGCAAGAAGTGCTCTCACGAGTGGCAGGGCGACGAGCACGACTTCGTCTGTCCGAGGGGCGTGACCTACGCGGACGACGGCGGCGTCGACTTCTTCACCGAGGAGGAGCTTTGCGGCGCCTGCAACAAGCGGACTCAGCACGACGGAGCGAACTGCCGCGGCCTCTTCTGCAACGAGTGGCCTTCGCGCAAGGTCAAGCCGAGCCTGGCCCGTCGCGTCGCCTGGTGGGCGTTCGTCGTCGGGTCGCTCTATATGGTCGCGGCGTTCATGGCGTTCCAGTTCCGTTACCCGGAGCTCACACAGACCCAGGCGTTCCTCCGGTTCTTCGACGCGATGGCCTGGCGCTAGACGAAGTTCCAGTACCAGGCGCCCTCGCCGGCGGCCGCGATCACTGCCCGTGCCTCCGTGGGGGACAGCTCGGAGGGCCAGGTTCCGATCGAGTCCTCCGGGTTTCGCGTGGTTCCGTGTCGGCGTCGCATCTCCTCGAGATTCGTCGAGTGCGGCCACTCGATCCCGTCAGCATTGAGGTTGAAGTGACGAAGGGCTCCGATAGTCGTCTCTCGAGGATGAAGGACGACGTCGACGTAGTGGACATAGTGGAAGGCGTCGGGCCTCCTCTTGGTATTGCTGCAAGCTGCCCAGAATGCCCCCCAGGCGCGCGGCGGGATCTGCTCGATGACCGCGCGGTAGATCGCGTTCTCCGGCTGACGGGCGAATCTGCGCCAGGAGGCGACCACGTCGCGGGGATCTCGGATCATCACGACGCCTCGGCCCTCGGAGCTATCCGCGGCGAGCTGGTGACCGCGCTCCGTCGCGCCGGCGGCGAACGCGTCGACGGACTCCGCCACTCCCCCCGAGTTCGGGATCCCGAGCCCCTTCCCGCCCCGGTAGAAGAAGAAGTCGGAGGCGACCGAGGGAAGGATCGAGACCTTCGGGTGGGCGTTGAGCAGGAGGGACATCAGGTAGGACCCGCAGCGCCCCGGACCGTAGACGTTGAAATTCATCGCTCTCCATAAGCCTCCTCCTCGGGGTCGACCTCCACGCCGGCTGGAGGGTTACCGAACGGGGTCCTCTCCCTGGGCTTGGTCTCCTCGTCCTCGCCCACCTCGTCGTCCTGATCCCCCTCCTCGTCCTGGCCCTCGGAGAATCCCTGAGCGAGGCCCTGGAGGGACGACTGCAACATCATCAAGGAGAGCACCGAGTCGAGCTTCTGCTCGACGCGTTCCAGGCGAAGCCTCAGGTCCTCCATGCGGTCATCGAGCTCGGCGGTCATCGGCAGTACCAACCTCGAAGCTGGGGCAGCGCGTCGAGGACCAGCTTGATCGTCTTCATCGGGACCTTCGCCTGGTGGCTGATCAGGATGATCACTGCCTTCTCGTTCAGCCTCGACTCCCGGAGCTTCTCCATCCCTCGACCGATCCGGACGATGGCCGGCGAGGATCTCCTTCGACTCGGGGACCCCACTCTTCTCGACCCGAACGCGGTTGGTCACGGCTTGAAGTTCTCGGGGTCGGCGGGTTCCGAAGCCTTCATCTCCTTCGGTTCGGGCGCCGCGGCGACCGGACGAGCCCTCTCGTGAAGCATCGCGAACCACGCCTCGTCGCCGGCGAGGGCGCCGCGACAGAAGCCGACGTCTGCGTCGCCGACGTAAACGAAGACGCCGGTCTCGGGCTCGATGTCGCCCCGGATGCCGAGGGCCTTCATCCCGTCCGAGGACCTGAAGATGACCCCCTGAGTCTGGGTCGCGCTGGGAACGTCGAGTTCAGCGGCTACGTCCACGACCTGGAAGAGGTCCTCGCACTGCTCGGCGGAGAGTCCTGTCTCGGCCGGGGGGTCTCCGAATCCGACTAGGATATAGGTGAACTTCATGGCACGAGATCGTCGCGAATTTCTTCTCGCTGTCTAGTTGGTTTTTCTTCGATTGTTCGAGTAGGCTCCTCGCATGACCGACCTGAAGAGGACCCAGGGGGAAATCTACGCGAGAATCCGCCACCATCAGGCCGAGGACGAGGCCCTCTACGGTCGCACCGCGGCGTCCCACCTGACGCTACTCTTACCGCGCGAGCTCGGCGTCACCGCCGGAACGCTACGACCCCTTCAGGGAGGCGAGGTCGAGGCCTTCGAGGTGGAGTGGGAGGAGAAGTACCGGATCCACGACGACGAGGCTCTCCTCGACGTCCTGAGAGAGAAGCTCAAGACGGCATGGATCGCCGCGAATAAATGTCGAGGTGACATCGCGCGAGATGTCCTGGCGTCTATTCGCGCGTTCGTCTGGGCGTCAGGTCCCGAGCACGGCGAGCTCGTCGAGAAGCTCGACGCGTTGCAGTCCGAGTTTGCCTACTACGGAAAGCAGGGACTCGTCGCCGCGAGCGAGGCGTTCGACGTCGACTGGCGGGGGTTGGACAACGACGAGTGGAGGATCGCGACGAAGGCGGTCCTGACCGACGACGAGGAGAAGCCCCGGACGGCGGATCAGGTCCTACAATTACAATAGACGGGTCGACGCGAACCTTCGGCGACTCCTAGTCGGTCAGTTGCTCCTCCGGGGCGGTGAAGCGAAAAGGTGGCCGAACGGTCGATGCCGTCGGCGAGTCCTCCTCACGGACTCGCGGGCCGTGCTCGTCAACCTCCCAGGCGTCGAGTGCGGCCCCTTTTCTTCGTTGGTTTTTGTTCGAGTCTCGGTGTAGGATTCTCCTTGTTACCCGCGGGGGTCAACTCCGCGCACCCAGAACCGGAACCGGACCCATGACGGAAGTTACTCTAGTCGAACTCGTGACCGAGCTCGATCGAGCGAAGAGGGATGAGCTCGAGGCCAAGGCCAAGCGAATTATCCTCGAGTTGAAGGTGATCGAGATGACGGGATTCGCGAAGGCTGAGGGGAGCGAGTCCTTCGAGGATCAGCAGAACGGCTTCTACACGAAGATCGGGATCAAGCAACCGGTTACTCGAAACGTGTCGGCCGACGGTTGGCTGAAGGTTCGACGCGATCTCCCGAACCGCAGCCCGTGGAAGAAGATCATGCGGCCGAAGTTTGAACTCGACGCGAAGATCGCGAAGCAGTGCAGGGAGAACGACCCCGACGCATGGGCGAAGATCTCGGCTTGCGTCACCACGAAGAACGGCAAGCCGTCCGTCGAGATCAAGAGCCTCACCAAGAGCTGACCCATGGCCTACGACCTCAAGAGCATCATCTCCGGCACCGTCATCAAGCCGCCCAAGATCGTCGTCTACGGCGTCGGGGGAATCGGCAAGACGAAGTTCGCCCACCACGCGCCGAAGCCGTTCTTCATCTTCACAGAGGACGGGCGAGGAACGTTCGACCTCTCCGGCTCGCCGGTCTGCAAGACCTACGCGGACGTGATGAACTGGATCAAGTTCCTCTACGAGGGCGAGCACGACTACAAGACTGTCGTGATCGACACGATCGACGAGTTCGAGCCGCTGCTCTGGGCGAAGGTATGCGCGGATCACGGCCAGAAGTCGATCGATAACAACTCGAAGGAGTTCGGCTTCCAGAAGGGCTACCGCCACGCCGCCGACAAGGGTCGACTCCTCCTCGACGGGCTCGACCTGCTGCGCGACGAGAGGAAGATGGCCGTGATCGTGCTCGGTCACGCGAACCCCGAGAAGTTCGACGACCCGATGTCGGAGAGCTACCACCTGTTCAATCTCCGCGTCCACAAGCTGTACTCGGCGATCATTCACGACTGGTCGGACTGCTTCCTGTTCGCGAACTACGAGCACTTCGTCGTGAAGGACGACGGCAGCTTCGGGAAGGAGCGAGTCCGCGGAGTCGGTCAGGGGAAGAGGATTCTCTACACGCAAAGGAGGCCGGCGTTCGTCGCCAAGGAGCGCTACGGCCTTCCTCCAGAACTACCGTTCGAGTGGTCGGCCTTCGTCGAGGCGATGACGCCGAGCGACCCGAAACCCGAAATCGAGAAACCGAAACCCAAGAGCGAGAAGAAGAATGGCTGAACTAAACTTCAAGGCCGACGACTATGAGGCTCCCGATCCGGATCGCCCCGCCGGGGGTGACTTCCAACCACTGCCCGAGGGCTGGTACTGTTTTCGCGCGATTGCCAGCGAGCTTCGTCAGAACAAGAGCGGAGCCGGATCCCACGTCTGGTTCGAGTTCGAGATCGTCGAAAATGCCCATCCGAAGCTCGCCGGCCGGAAGACCTGGACGCGATTCAATTACGTCAACGCGAGCGAGAAGGCGCAACAGATCGGTAGAAGCGAGCTGCGCGCGCTGCGCGACGCCTGCGGTCAGACCGGCGAGGTGAAGGACTCGGAGCACCTCCACGGATATCCGGTCGCGCTGCGCCTGGTCGTTCGCGCGGCCCAGGGAGGCTTCAAGGCTCAGAACGAGATCCTCGGCTACAGGCACCCGAAGGAGCAGTGGCCGGACGGCGTCGTTGCAACGCCCGAGGCAGCGGCTACGGGCGCTGAGAGCGTGCCCGCCGAGGCCGGAGCGGAGCCGGAGAGCGAGGCGAAGAAGGCTCCCTGGGAGTAGCGTGGCGATCCTCGAACAGGTCCACCCGGTCGCCGCGGCGATCTTCGAGCTCTACGAGCGCGAGGCTCGGGAGAATCCCGAGGAGGACTGGCGTCGAGATCACCTCGGCGCGAGCCTCCTCGGGAAGCCGTGCTTGCGTGATCTCTGGTACTCGTTCCGCTGGACGAAGTCGCCGAGCTTTCCGGGCAGGATCCTCCGGCTCTTCGGTCGCGGCGACCGCGAGGAGGAGCTGATCATCTCCGAGCTGAGGCGGCTCGGTTGGGAGGTCTGGACTCTCGACGAGGAGACCGGTGAGCAGTTCCGCTTCGAGGCCGTCGGAGGTCACGTCGGCGGCGGACTCGACGGCGTCGCCAGGGGCGTAATCGGTGCTCCGAAGACCCCCCACGTCGTCGAGATCAAGACGAGCAACGATAAGCGATTCAAGGCGCTCGAGCGCGACGGCGTCGAGAAGTCGAACCCGCAGCACTTCACGCAGATGCAGCTCTACATGAAGGGGATGAAACTGAAGCGCGCGGTCTATATCTGCGTCAACAAGAACACCGACGAGATCTACGTCGAGCGCGTGAAGTACGACGCGAAGAAGGCGCGAACAGCGCTCTTGAACGCGGAGCTCGTCGTCACCTCTAAGGAACCGACGACACGGATCTCGGAGGATCCGTCCTGGTATCAGTGCAAGTTCTGCGATCACGCCCCGGTCTGCCACGAGGGACGCTACGAGCTCGTCGAGCGGAATTGTCGAACCTGCACGAGTTCGACGCCGACCCCCGACGGGAAGTGGCTCTGCGACCATCACGGGATCGAGCTGACATCCGAGGCCCAGCGCGCGGGGTGCGAGGACCACCGGATCCTACCGGCGATCCTCGACAAGTGGGATGCGGCCGGATTCGACGCGTCGAGTCGGACGGTCTACTACGCGAAGAGTGACGACCCCGAGGACGTCGCGTTCGACGACGGAGGACTGAACTGAGATGAGAAACGACACCTGTATTTGGATTCACGGCAAGCCGGGCAGCGGCAAGACGACGACGCTCGGAGCGATTGAGGCCCTCTATCCGGGACTCCAGGTCTTCGACTCCGGCGCCCTGCGAGAGCACGTCTACCCGATGCTTCCGTTGACCGACTCGGGGAGGTGGGCGAACGTTCGAATCATCACCAAGCTCGCGCGGACCTGCCTCCGCGCGGGACGGAGCTGCGTCGTCGCGGCGGTCACTCCCTACCTACTGATGAGGGAGGAGATTCGCGACGCTATCGCGCCCGATGGTCGATCCGTGTTCGTCGAGCTCGTGGGACGCGAGCGAGAGTTGTGGGAGGGCACCCGCTACGAGTCGGGAGCCACGAGGACGACGCACTTCGTCTCCTCGGATCAAATGACTCCCGACGAGATCGCTCACAACGTCGTGCGCGGAGCGCTCGAAACCAACCGTCCGAGGAAGCTATTCATCGGTCGATGGCAACCGCCTCACGCCGGGCACTTCAAGATCATCTTGGACGCGGCGAGGACCGGCCCGGTAGCCGTCGGAGTGCGCGACGCGCCGCTCGACGACGACAATCCCTACTCTCTGGATCGCAGGATTCGCATGCTCCGCGACGGTCTCGACGGACTCGACGCTATTGTGTTTCCAATGCCCGACATTGACTCGATCCACTACGGGCGCGATCCCGGGTTCACTGTCGTCGAGCACCCGGAGGTCGAGGGATTCAGCGGAACGGAGATCAGGAGGGAGACGTGATCCGCTGCGCGAAGTGCGGCGTCGCGATATCCGGCGGACACGAGGTCGTCGTCGGTGGCAAGCCCTACCATGTGGACTGTCGGCCACTCGCACCGGAGGATTTGCCGGAGAAGATCGATGACTGAAGAACAGATAGATCCAGAACTGACGGCCGCGATCAACGACCTGACGGCCGCGATCAACGACGCTGCGGCGACCTATCGCGCGCGCGAGGTTGATTCCGAGACGAACTACGTGAAGGGAGAGATCAGTTTGAAGAAGCATCACGAAGAAGTTCTCGAAGCTTCGAGGGATCTCTCATCCGGAGTGACGAGCATTCTCACTCGCTTCATAGTGAGACGGCTGGTCGCGAATGCTGTGGAGAAGGTGATAAAGGATGGGTTGCTGTGAACGATTCCCCGGTGGGCTTCACGGACAGGATGCTATGAGACCCTACGACGCGGGAGCGATCTGGAGATTCAACGGCAAGCTGCTCGTTCTCCTCGCGCCGTCCGGTGGCGGTAGATCGGACGGGAGTACCACTCGATACTCCGGAGGAGTATTCAGGAAGCTCGACGCCGAGATCGACGACGTGAATCAGACGATCAATTATCAACGACTCGACGCTTGCGGTAGTCACGTCGGATCGGTCACTGAAGAGGAGTTCGAAAGACTCGTCGCGGAGGGAACCTGAAGTGCCCCTGACCCTCCGGCCCTATCAGCGCGAGAGCCTCGACGAGCACTACGAGTTCTTCGAGCGTCACCAGGAACCGGACGCCCATCCCCTCTTCGTCGTACCCACCGGTGGCGGCAAGTCGTTGATCATGGCGGAGTTCATCCGCGAAAGCCTGAGGCGGTTCCCGAAGAACCGATTCCTCGTGCTCACCCACGTGCGCGAGCTGATCCGACAGAACTACGAGGAGTTCCTCGGTCAGTGGGACTCGCCGCTGAACTCGATCGCCGGCGTCTACTCCGCTGGCATGAAGCGGCGCGACCTCGGGAGCCCCGTGCTCTTCGCCGGCATCCAGTCCGTCTATAATCGCGTCGAGGAACTCGGTCCCTACCACCTGGTCCTGGTCGACGAGGCTCACCTCGTGCCCAAGAGGGGGCAAGGTCGCTACCTTACCTTCCTCGACGCGATGCGTGAGCTGAACCCGAAGGTCCGGAGAGTCGGCTACACCGCGACGCACTACCGGATGAACGGCGGCTACCTCCACCGCGGAGACGATCGGATCTTCACGCACGTCGCGCACGAGGTCAGGCTCGAGGATCTCGTCCCGGATCACCTCTGCGAGCTCGTCGTGAAGCAGCCGAAGGAGTCGTTCGATGTCCGCGGCGTCGCGATCTCCGCGGGCGACTTCAATCGGAAGCAGCTCGAGTCGAAGATCATGCCGAAGACGATCGCGGCGACCTACGAGGCCGTCTCGATCGCTCGCGATCACGATCGGAGGCACTGGCTTGCGTTCGCCTGCACGAGGAAGCACGCGCTCCAGATCCGCGCGACGATGATGGACTGCGACGTCGACGCGGAGGTCGTCTTCGGAAACACCCCGAAGGTCGAGCGCGACTACCTGACCGACAAGTTCAGGGCTGGCGAACTGACGTGCCTCGTGAACGTCGGAGTCCTGACGACCGGCTTCAACTCGCCGCTGATCGATCTACTCATCGTCATGCGACCGACGCAGAGCCCGGGGCTCTACGTGCAGATCATGGGGCGCGGGATGCGCAACTCTCCCGGGAAGAAGAATTGTATTGCCGAGGGTCAGCGCGTCCTGACTGATCGCGGTCTGGTGCCGATTGAACAGGTTCGCGGCGATGATCTCCTGTGGGACGGCGTTGAGTTCATATCTCATGACGGCGTTATGTGCATGGGTCCTCAACGCGTGATCTATTACGATGGGCTCTGGGCTACCCCCGACCACGAAGTGGTGACTGACTATGGTTGGAAGACTCTCGGAGAGTGCCGTTCGCTCCAGATTCAAGTTCAACGTGCGCGCTGGTCACTACGAGCCGGGGAATCTTCGATGGACTACGAGGTCACAGCAGCAGCTCAACACGAGGAAGCAATCGCGACGGTCTACGACGTCCTGAATGCTGGACCTCGACATCGATTCGTCGTCGAGGGCTTGATCGTTTCAAATTGTTTAGTTTTAGATTACGGAAGTAACGTCCTTCGTCACGGGCCGATCAATAAGATCCGCCCGAGGTCGAAGCGCGCGTCGGTCGCCGAGCCGTCGGTTCGGGTCTGCCCCGAGTGCGGAACGATCTCCCTCGTCGGCGTCCTCGCCTGCCCCGGCATCCCGCCGATCCCCTGCGGCTACGTCTGGCCGACCTTCGAGATTCGGCCGAACCATCAGGCGGAGGCCTCGACGCTCGCCGTGATGGACTTCGACGGCGATGGGAAGAGGATCTCCCTGCCGATGCCGAAGGAGCACCGCGTCGACTCGATGGAGGTCTCCATTCATCGGAAGCCGTTCCAGCCGAACTCGATGCTCGTGGTCTACTGGTGCGGTCGCCGGAGGATCCGGGAGTGGGTCCACTTCGAGCGCGACGGCAACATGAGGAAGAAGGCCGAGAAGTGGTGGCGGAAGCACGCCGGCGACGCTCCCTACCCGAAGACCGTCGAGGAGGCCGTCGCGGCGATCGAGCTGTCGACGAACGTCCTGGCCGATCCGAATTCAGAATTCAAGACTCCCGACGTCATTCGCGTCGTGAAGAACGCTCGCGGCTTCGAGGAGATCATCGCGCACCTCTACGCCGAGGGTAGTAGGGAGAAGCTAGCATGAACGGACACCAATGGATCGTCGTCTGCTCCTACCGCGTGTCGCCCGGCAGCGGAGACCTGAAGCTCCGCGCGAAGAGTCTGCTCAAGGTCTCGGCGCCGGGCTGCGAGCGCTGCGAGTTGACCTGGTCGCCGGACGTCGCGCGGGAGCCGTGCGCGGCGGATGTGAAGCCCGGACCGATGCCGAACGTGGTTCACAGCATGGAGGACGGATCAGTCGACGGTCACGAGGACGGCCACGACTGCTTCGAGGCTACGTCATGAAGTTTCGAAACGACGTCGTGCCGAGGGAGTTTCCCCAGGCGATAGCTCTCTTTATAGGTGCTCTCGAACCCGCGGATCACTTCAAGATCGGCGACCGGCAGTTCGCGTCGCGCGACGTCGCGAAGGCCCTCTACCTGACCGCGGGGAGGTGGATGAAGCATCACTGGGGACTGAGCGAAGGACCCGGGCACGCGAACTCCGCGCTGCAAGTCGATTGCGCTCGTCGGTTCGAGGGCATCTGCCACCCGGGCGACGTGGTCGGGCTGGTGATCGACTTAGTCGTCGGTTCGCTGAGGAGTGAGGCGGTCGACATGCGCGTGCTAATCGCGAAGACGAAGAAGCACTGGAGCGACCGTGGGCTGAACCTGGACGGGAGCGTGGTAGGCCCGTGAGCGAGAGTCAGGAACTCAGCGAGGACGACCTCGAAGTCTTCGCGCGCCTCTCTCGCATCTTACTCGAGCGGTACCGGGAGGGTCACGGCGAGGACCGGGACGTCGTGATCGCGAAGGATCTCCTCTCGCGGGCGCTGAGTACATACCTACCGTTCAAGCAGGAGCGTTCGTGCCGAACGTGCGATTACTGCTCGACATTCGATCATCGTCATCACTGCACGAAGTTCGGTAACCGGGTAATTCCCGAGACGTTCGTCGTGGAGGGTTGCGACGAGTGGCTCGACGGGATCCCGTTCTAATGACGCTGAAGATCGACTACGAGAAGGTGCTCGACGAGGTCGAGTTGAATGGGGTGACCGCCATTCCGAGGGCGGCCGTCTGTCGTCGAAACCTCTACAATCTCTACCAGAGATCGACGAGAAGAGGTCTCCGGGGAGTGATCTTCAATCGCTGCACTTCGGGTGACGTCCTAGTCGGATTTTCGTATCGTGAAATTACGCGTCGCGAGAATTCTGACATGAGTCACCCCCACATCTAGCGGGGTCGTCGGCGCGACGCTACCGGCGCGCGACGCGCGGTTCGGGCGCGAATCCTCCGCCTTCATTTTGTTCGAAACGAGGGTGGGACTCGCCGGAGTCGAGCGGGTCTACTGGTGGATCTCGATGTCGAATCTCGTCTGGGCAAGGAGGTACGCCGCTCTCGGTTGGAGAGTGTTTCCCGTGTACAGCATGCTCGAGAACGGCGAGTGCTCGTGCGGGAAGGTCGGCTGCCGGGACGCGGGGAAGCACCCGCGAACGCCGCGGGGATGCAAGAACGCGACGACGGACGAGAGCTGGCTCTGCACCTGGTGGTTGGAGAAGTTCCCCGACGCTTCGATCGGTCTGGCGACCGGCGCGGGCTCGGGAGTCTGGGTGCTCGACGTCGACGAGCGCGGCGATAAGTCGGGCGGTCAGGAGCTCGCGGACCTCTGCGCCGGGCGGGAGTTGCCCGAGACGCCGCTGGCGGTGACCGGGTCGGGCGGAGGATCCCACCACCTGTTCTTCACTTGGGACCCGGATCGGCCGATGAAGAACCTGGCGCGGCGGGAGTCTGGTCTCGACGTGCGCGGGGAGGGCGGCTACGTGATCCTGCCGCCGTCGAACCACGCGAGCGGGAACCTCTACGAGTGGGACTTCCCGCCCGACCTACCGGAGATGAGCGGTCAGGCCGTCGCGCCGGCGCCGGACTGGCTGATCGACGCGCTGAGGGTCCCGGCCCGGTTGCCGGATTCCCGCTCGAGTACTCGAGGGGTCATTGCGTCGGAGCCCCTCGCGGCCGGAACTCCGGTCCCTGGGCCGCCCGGGCTGACCTTCGCGCGGGACCTCACCGGTAATCGGGGGGGCGTGGTGCTGGATTCGGTGGGGGAGGCATCCTACCCGGTGGCGGCGCCGACGCACTCCGACCGGGTCGACGAGGTCCGGGAGGCGCTGCTCCACGTGGAACCCGATCTCGGGTACGAGGACTGGGTGAAGGTCGGGATGGGGATCCACGACGAGTTCGGCGGCTCGGAGGAGGGCTTCGGTCTGTTCGTGGACTGGAGCTCGCGGGGCTCGAAGTTCGGCGGCGACGCGGATTGTCGGAAGCACTGGGCGTCCTTCGCCGGGGGACGGGGACGGACGATCAAGACGGTCTTCGGGATCGCGGCGGAGAGTCCGGCCTACCGGGCGGCGCTGCGGGAGCGCGGGCGGCATCTTCAGCTCGTCAAGAGAGGAACGACCGCTACGCCTGGGACGTCCCCACTTTCTCAGGAAATCCCGATACTTTCTCAGGAAATCCCGATCGAGGAGCCGGAGATCCTCTGGCCGTCGGACCTGATGGCGCTGCGACCCCCGCCGGCGCTGATCCATCAGATCCTGAATCGCGGCGAGCTGGCGATGATCTACGGCGCCCCGGGTTCGGGCAAGAGTTTCGTGGCACTGTCGATGGCGATCGCGGTGGCCTCCGGGCGTCCTTGGTTCGAGCTGCCGACGAAGCCGGGCGTGGTGCTCTACGGGGCGCTCGAGGGCCTGGTGGGCATGCGAAAGCGACTGCTGGCGGCCTGGGACGGCGACCCGGCGGAGCTGGACGGTCGGCTGGCGTTCACGGAGGGGATCCGGCTGAGCGACCCGGCTCGGCTGAACTGGATCCGGCGGAAGATCGAGGAGATGGAGGAGAAGCCGGCGTTGATCGTGGTGGACACGCTGAGTCGGGCAATCCCCGGGGTGGACGAGAACCAGGCGCGAGACGTGACGGAGATCGTCGAGCGGTGCCGCGGTCTTCAGCGGGACTACGAGGTCGCGGTGGCGCTGGTCCACCACACCCGGAAGGCGGGTGACTCGGAGCGGGGGTCGACGGTGATGGCGGGCGCGGTGGAGGCGAAGATCCGGGTGCTGAAGACGCCGGGCGAGCGGCGTCCGCAGGTCCACGTAGTTGGGGAAAAGGCGAAGGACGACGCCGAGTTCGAGGGGATCTCGCTGGAGCTGGAGACGATCCAGCTCGGACAACTCCCGCCGGACGACTTCGGTAATCCGCAGAGCTCGTGCCGGCTGATCAGGCCGGAGACGGACGCGGAGAGCTTCGCGGCGATCAACGCGATGACGCGGGACCCGGCTCGGAAGGCACAGATCGTGGCGGTACTCGAGGTGCTAGAGCCGTTCAGCGAGTTGGAGGCGATCACGTTCTCGCAGCTACTCGAGGAGGTGGCGCTGCGCGGCGTGCTGAGGTCGACGCTTCAGCGGATCGTGCGGGACCTGGAGGGCGCGGACCTGATCCGGACGGAAGTAAAGGGCAGTCGGCGGTACGTGTGGCCGACGCCGAAGCTGGGGCTGGAGGAGCGGTTCCCGGAGGAGGAGTGAGGGCCCTAGATCTATTCTGCGGAGCGGGTGGGGTCTCCATGGGACTACATCAGGCCGGCTTCGAAGTCACCGGGGTCGACCTCCTCCCTCAACCAAGCTATCCGTTCGAGTTCGTTCAGGCCGACGCGCTGACCTTCTCGCTGGACGGTTTCGACCTGATCTGGGCCTCTCCACCATGCCAGAGATACATGACGGGAGGCAACGTCAATCGCGAGGGGACTCCGGACCTCATCGGAGACGTCCGCGATCGACTGGGATCTGCGAAGGTCGAGTGGATCATCGAGAACGTCCCCGGCGCCCCTCTCCGGAAGGACGTCACTCTCTGCGGGTCACACTTCGGGCTGAAGCTCAGGCGTCATCGGGTATTCGAACTCTCGTTTTCGCCTCCAGAACCGCCCCCCTGCGATCACACCTACCCCGTTGTGGGCGTCTACGGCCACCCCCACGGGGGGAGGGGTGCGTACCCGACTATGCTTCCGGGAAGTCTTCAGTCCTGGCGAGAAGCCATGGGAATCGACTGGATGAGCGCGAAGGAGCTCTCTCAGGCAATTCCTCCGGCGTACTCGAAATTTCTCGCCGAGCGGTTCCTGGGGGAGGAGTGAGCTTCGGGATACGGGCTCCGCCGACTCGATAATCGCTCGATATCCGTTCCGGAACGACCGTTCCGGCCGGGACTCGAAAACCGTGCCAGATCGGCCGATTCGGAGTGTTAGGGTTTCGTTCATATGTGGGCTACGCTGGGCTACGCCCGTTTTTTCGGTTGGAAGTCCTTACCGGAACGTGGTTTATGTAGCCCACGGTGGGAGGCGGGTCTCCGGCCGATTTTGGGTGATCTGGGCTGCTTTTGGGCCCGGGGTAGCCCAGGGTAGCCCACTTCGAACGGTCCTAAGTTACTATATAGCGTCGAGCAGCCCAGAGTAGCCCAACCCAGCCCAGAGAGAGTCCGAGGAGAGTGGGGCTTCAGCCCACTCTCTCTCTCTTAGGGGGTTGGGCTACTGGGCTGGTTTGGCTGAAATCCGGCAAATGTTCCCTAAAAAACCGTCATGAGCGATCAGAAATCAGAGCTGCACTTCACCGTACCCGGAATCCCGAGACCGGCGCCCCGAGCGCGCGTCGATCGTGGGAGGGGGAGGCCCGACGCCTCGGCCGACGAGTGGATGGTGGCCGTTCGGACCGCCGCATTTCGAGCGCTGAAGGTGACGCCGGCGGGAGGACCGAGTCGGCAGCGGGCGGGCTCGCCGATCTGGACGCCGCCGGGCTTCGAGGTGCCGTTTCCCTACGGGCCGGTCTCCCTGGAGTGCCGGTTCTTCTTCGCTATCGGGGACGGCCCCGCACTGATGGACCTCAATTCGCTCTCCCACGATCAGAAGCCGGACCTGAGCAACCTGGTCAAGGCCGTCGAGGACGCGCTCGGCGACTGGCGCAAGCGGGGAGCGCTGGTCTGGTCGGACGACTGTCAGGTGGCGAGCTACGTGGACGTCGAGAAGCTCTGGGGTCGGGAGGACGGCGCCTTCGTTCGGATCAGGCCGCTCTGAGGTGGTGGACAAGAAAAGAGGCCCACCTCTAGTTCGCGTTCCAGAGGGGGCCTCGCAAGCTGTAACAGCCAGCTTGCATTGAATAGAAAGTGCCGCGGCTCCCCTGGCCGCCAAGCCGGGAGCCGCGGCGTCCGCAATCGCGTCGTGGTACCCCTCCCAGGGTGACCGCCCAACACGTCGTGATCATAGCCGGGTCGAGATTCCGGTCCCGGCCCCCTTCAAAATCCTTCTCGATGGGGTAGACTTTCGGCACTTGGTTTTTGTTCGACGTCGGCTCTCGCAGAGTTTTACAGGGACGTCGACCGGGAGCCGAGTCGGCTTCCGGGGTTGCGGCCCCGCGGGCCGGTCGAGACGGAGCCAGTTCCGCCCGCAAGCGGACCGCGCGCTGGCCTACTTATCCAGTGGCGGCGGGAATCGACGTGGTTCAGACCTGTCCCCGCGCTCCCGTTCGACGAATTCCTTCCCGAGAGAACCAGACCATGAACGATCCTCGAGACTTCCTATCAACCGTCCCGGAGCCGATCGCTCGGATGTTCGGTCACGCGCGGTTTCGCTGCGCACCACCGTCCGAGTTCGCGTCGGAGCCGCCGCTCGAGGACTCGGACCCAATGTACCCGGACGGTTACCCGGACGAGGTCGTTCGCGAGCGTAAGGTCGGAGACGGGAGCGGCGAGACCGATCAGGTTTGGTACGACGATCTAAATGCTCCCCACGCGCGGTTTCGCTGCGCACCACCGTCCGAGTTCGCGTCGGAGCCGCCGCTCGAGGACGACCGCGATCGATGGCGGAAG
>Ga0255048_10001289_pt1 | contig 17713 bp, 39 predicted proteins | sample JV7_2_2_MG_FD_183619 | JGI IMG/M metagenome (GOLD analysis project Ga0255048, IMG submission 183619) | Seawater microbial communities from Jervis Inlet, British Columbia, Canada - JV7_2_2 | ecosystem: Environmental > Aquatic > Marine > Inlet | place: Canada: British Columbia | collected 2016-10-06
TTCGTTCTCATCAAAGACTAAATCAGAATATGCAAGACCATGTCTAGTAACCCACGTTATAAACTCACCAATCCATTTAGTAATTTTACGAGTAACAAAGTTTTCCCCACGCCTTTCACTCTCATGGTTAAACAAAATACCACAGCATCCGAATACTTTATATGCGTCTCTATATATACGCACCGTATGATGAGCTGAAGTTTTAGCTACAGCATAAGGAGATTGAGGCTCTAAGCGTGTTAATTCATTTTGATAATATTTCCCATCATCATCACATTCGTCATATTGCGATCCAAACATTTCGCTAGTCGAAGCTTGATAAAATTTAGTATCAGGTGAAAAACGCCGAATAGCCTCTAAAAAATGCAACGGCCCTAGCGCATTTACTTGGAACGTAAAATAGGGCTGTTCAAACGAAGTACCCACATGTGACTGTGCTGCAAGATTATAAATTTCGTCAGGCTTATATTTATTTACAATTTCATAAATACATCCAGAGTCAGCCACTTCACCTTCTATAATAGAAAAATTATCATGATTTAAAGACTTAGACAATCTATTAAGAGTATTCGTACTAGTTCGACGCTTAAGTCCTACAACTGTATACCCTTTATCCAATAATAGCTCAGCTAAGTATGAACCGTCTTGTCCTGTAATACCTGTTATTAAAGCTGATTTCATTATACGCTCCTCATATGTTGTGCAGCCTCTTTTTCAGTCATATTTTCAATTTCATCCAATAAAGAATCTATAGATGTCTCTTCTTTAGAATCGTCTATAGCACCAGATAGATACCCTGACATTCTATTAATAGTAGGATAGTTAAATGCCACGGTTACATCTAGCTTCTTACCGCTAAACTCTTCTAAATCATAACTAAGTTCTACAGAAGTTAAAGAATCTAAATGATAATCAGCAAAGGGTTTGTCTAAGTCTATATCTTTGCGTAGCACGCCAGCTTCTGTAATGAGCCATTCTATTAGCCAAATTTCAATATCGTCTCTAGTTCTAACCATAATGTCCATATAGCCTTGTCCTTATTGGGGGTTGAAAAACGGATTATGTTCATTCTCCTTATTCATCAATTAAAGTATCCGAATTTAAAATAGGTTGGTCCACAACACCATCTTCATATTCATGATAGCCTGAGAGACGCCCTACGGCCTTCTCAGAGGCAACACGATGTACTTCCATGTCAAACCCTTCTTTCTTTCTAAGATCCTTGTCTCCCAATTGTCTTAACCATGAAGTAAAGTTAGTCTTAGCATCGTCCGCATTGCGCTTACGCTGCTCCCTCGTTCCTTTAAGATCTTTCAGCAAACGTTCTTTTTTTGTAAGCAACTTTTCGTGCTCGTTAATGTACGCAGACTTAGATGATATAGCTGCACCTAGCTGTGTTTGAAAAGAAGCAAGCGATTGCGTATCTTGTGTTCCCGCTGGCTTATCCATTTCATCTTCAATAAGCTTATTCAATCTATCAATATTCTTAAGAACTTCCTGCCGATCTTCCATACCGCGATTAATAAGTACCTCAGTTCTTATCACCTCTAGTATTTCCATTTCCTCCGTATGAGTAACATCCTCGGAAAACTGTTTAAAGTAGTCAATCCACTGATGCTCGAAAAAAATTAATTCGGGATCACCAAATTGTTTTTTAAGTTCCTTGTAATAATAGCGGTCCCGTAGTCCTACTAGAAGGTGTTCATCATCACTCATATTCCTCATTTTTAGATTTTCTTTATCAATAAACTTTTGTATCGGCGTTTTGGTCCTGTTTAAAGTTTCAGCAATTTCTGCTATGGAAATATTGAAACAGTTCTGTCGAATGAAGTTCATTTCGTCTACAGAGAGTTTACCACGTTTCTTTGTCAATTCCATTCTCCTTTAGTATTGCAAATATGGTTTCAAGTACAATATCCTTACGCGCCTTAGATAACTTGCTATTATTAATCAATCTTAACCAATCTTCTCGATATCTGGTTGGAAGTTCTTCGTCAATTAAGCTAAATATATATTTTCTATCTATCGCGTCTTCTATGCGATTTCCTCCATGTATATCTATCTCTAAATGGGCCGCGTTCATAATGTTGCGTTTGGATAAGTTGCGATTTAACCAACCCATATATAAACTACATTCTTCATGATTATCATAAGCTTTACAACCATAGCCTCGCGAATTTTCAAAGTCGTTGCTAAAAAACGGACAAACATCGCAAGGTTTATCAGGCCTGCCAAAATTATTCCTTTTGAAATTATATAGGCGGTTTCTAACATGTGTCCACAGAAAATTTTCTAACGGTCTTATTCCATCGTAATTTTTAAGACCTTCCCATGCAAAAAGACGGGCTTGCTGTTTCATATCGTCAATTTCGTGATATCCAAACTTAAATTTTGCAGCCAATCTATTTGCAATATTATCAATTGTCTGTATTACTTGTTGTTCCGTCATATTGGATGGGAGTGTCATTTACCTGTACCTCTTGTGCCTCAATACCATCTATCGACAATTGTGGATTGTTTACTAAAAACGCAGCTTGTATATGGAAAGCATCCATACTAATTTCCAAATTTAAAATATCTTCTACTATCTCGTTTGTTTCGGCATTAACTATCTTTGTGCTCTCTATGTTGCCATCCGACACTATTTTTAACTTCATTTTCGTCTCCTAAAAGTTGTTGAATGTTTTTTTCTTCAGATAAATTAGCTTGCGCAATTACCTGCTCATCCACACCGCTAGCAGCAGTTACTACTGGTTCTGTAGATTTAATAATTTTTTTCATTCTTGGAGTCTCCTTGGCGTTCTCAAACACTATAATATTATATACTTAAATGGCCACTTTATTATACACAAATGGGCAAAATTCAATGAATATAAAATGGACAACAGAAGACAAGCAATTCGTAAGGGATAATGCTTCCAAGGTCAAGGATAAAGACTTGGCAGTAGAATTAAGCATGAGAAACCAAAGAATCGTCTCTTTAGACTCTATACGTAAACTACGTCAACGCTTAGGAATTATTAAAAAGAGAGGGCGTGGAAGGTGTGAATTGGAGGAGCCTCATGAGTGAGTGCGAACTAAAAAGAAGTAATGTACATGGAAAGGGTGTCTTTGCGTCGAAAGATTTGGGGGCAAACCAAGTATTGTTTGAAACGCATAAGAAGACGAGCGGCGATTTACAGTGGATGAATCTAGTTCCGAATTGTTCCTATAATCATTCGAGTAGTCCTAATTGTCATTCACTTACCTTGGGAGATTTTAAATACTTAGTGACTCTTAGGGAAATTAAAGAGGGAGTGGAACTGCTTGTCGATTATACAAAAGATGAGGATCTAGAACAACCTAAAGAAGGATGGAAGGAATGAAACATCTCATTACTGCCGCTATCATTATACTAACGGTATTGATTCTATTAAGTTTCTCTAACTATATTAAAGTGGACATTTAGATTGGTAGGTTTTAGTTTGTCTGTACCACCTGCGCTTTTCGTGCCAATCCGATAGATAATGGCCCAGATTAGAAAAACCCCACCTCTTTCCCCTAAGTTCTTGCTATATATAGAGTTACATCTGTTCTACCCGGCCCCGCTCGCCCTAACTCTATATGTGCCAACGACTTATAACTATTTTAAAAACTTTGTAGAATTGTTGGCGTATGCTATTGACAAGTGCCGATAATACTTATATACTAAGAGCATAACAAACAACAACAACAACACAAAGGAAAACAAAATGACTTACAACGCACTGAGCAATACAATCAACTTTGGCCGTTCTCAAAAAAGGGAAGTTATGCAAGACGATTTCACAACTCAAATTCAATCAGACGAACTGCAAGACAATCGACCTAGCGTAGAAGATTGGGCCGAGTATATTGAATGGATGGATAAGAATGAATAGGGGTTGACATTACTTAAGGATATGGTACAATGAAAGAAAACAAAAGGAAAGAAACAATGCGAAACTTTTTATGGTGTGTAAAAGAATTGGCTATCATGTTTGCTCTAGCGAGTATGGTTTTACTTAGTGCTGCGATTGGTACTCTGTTACTACTTAGAGATGTAATGTAAAGGAAATAAAATGATTAACTTAGTTCTCGCTATCGCAATCGTTCCAACATTCACAATACTAGCAGCGCATATTTATTTCTTTAATTTTAAAAATAGCTAACCCCTTACCCTGTAACGACTTACAGCAATGCGCCCCCGCCCCGCGCGACGTAACCCCTTTGATACCAACGACTTATAACTATTTTAATTACTTTGAGAAAATAACCGGAATTAATGGCCTACACCCTTGACAATGGACGATATATAGTATATACTAAGAGAATGATAAGAAACAATGATACTAAGAAAGGAAATGAAATGACTAACATTAAATTAAACAACAATGGTACGGTAGCTGGTATCGAAGTAGTAAAGCTAGGCTTTCGACAGTTTGTTGCAAAGTTTGAAGGTAAGATCATTGAGGGTACTCAATGGCATAATGAAACAGGTTCCAAAATGGAAGCTAACAAAATTCTTAAGGAGATGAAATGAGAGTAACTGAAATGAACTATAACGAATACTTAGAACGTGCTAAAATGTATCGTAATGAAAGGTTTGCTGTGATTGAAACATTGAAAGAATTAGGTTGTACTGATATTAAGATTGACGGCCTTGATAGTTCTAATGTGGTTCCTATGGGTACATGTTGGTCGATGGTATTGCCGAACGGTACTAAATGGGCTGGCGGCTTTGGTGCTGTTAGGTTAATGATTGAAAGAAAATGTAAACCATTGCGTATGACTAGGCGTGACGTGTTGCGATTGTCGCACGATGTGAACGGTAAGCAATGGACTGTTTCAAATGGGGGTTGACATTGGTTTATTGTGTGGTATAATTAAAGAAATGAAAGGAAATAAAATGGAAACCGTAGTAGAAAAGGCTTACGTTACAATACATAAAAACGCAGCATGTCCAGTGGGAATGGTTCCATTGAGCATCAATATCAAGGATCACACTTGGACTATGATGGTTCCAATAGATGAGTATTTTGAAGCCTTAAACAAAGGAAACAAATGAGAATTTTAAGCGTTGCAATGTGGTGGATGGTAACTATAGTATGCTGCTTTATACCGGCAACTATTGTATTGATTACGTCTGCTGCTCTCACACATTACATTTTACACGGTTAAGGATTAAGATTATGAGTAAGGTTATCTTTAAAGCTGGTCACTTGGTATCGTTTCGCTATCGCCAGCCTGTAACGAACGGCACCGAACGTAGAACGGGCAAGGTGTTGAGCATTCGCAACGTAACAAAGTATCCAGTAACCAATAGCTACTATCGGTGGTTTGATAAAGACTTCCGTCGTAGTGGTAATCTGTTCACTGTTAAACATGCGGATAGTAGTGTACAAACGTACTATGAGAATCGGTGCTTCGCAGCTAAGCGCCCTAACCTCTTACAGCGCCTATGGTTCCGCATCGTATCTAATTGGCCTCAGTACGTTCCGGCTATGTGCTGTATATTGGCCTTTACTGCTGGGCTGATTGTAGTAAATACGCTATGTAGCTAAACAGTACTACCCTATATAGCTCTCTGTAGCTAGAAGGGTATAGGGGTAAGTGCTTACGTGGTAACGACTTACGACGATCCGGCCCCGCCCCGAGCGACGTAACTCCTTTGGTAGTAACGACTTACAACTATTTTATTTATTTTAATGAAATTAACGGAATTATTGGCCAACAGGGTTGACAAATGACGATATTACTATTATACTAAGGGCATGATAAGAAACAATGGTAATAAGAAAGGAAATGAAATGAATAACGATTTTCAAAAATTGGTAGAGCACTTAATGGGTAAGGGGTTTTCAAAATTGGAAGCTAAACGATTGGCCCAACGTGTGAGCATTGCTAGACGAGTTAAGCGATGGTCTGAATTAACACTTAAAATGAAGGAAGTAAAATGAGTTATTATCCGAAAACAGTTGCAAGTAAAATGACCAAAGGTTTGGAAAATGAATTGCAACAAATTTGTGAAATTGGTAAAGTTTTGCGAGAGCTTGGCAATTCTAGAACTGAAGTAAATTATTACATGAGCATGGACGAAGATTTTATTTCTGATGTTTTAAATTGCTATAAGGGTTGACAAACGAAAATTCTCTGGTACAATAAGGGACATAATGAGACTTTTGAAAATTACAACAGACTGGATTATTTACATCGGCTTAGTTATCATGGTAATTAGTTTTGTTATGGCGGTCCATCAGACAGACGTATTTTTAAATTTACACGGTAATCTTTGGAAGTAAACGTACTCAACAAAAGGAAAAAAAATGGACTACGACGAAGCATGTGAAGCGACTGTATCACGACAGGAAGCAACGCTGGAACTAAAGGCACACGGTGTACCGTTCCATGAATTTGCTCTAGAGCGTGGTGATCGTGACGAATACTATGGTTACGAAGTTTTAAACTTCTTAGGATATTAAAGGAATATAAATGTACTCAACAAAAGACCTACAAGACTTTATTGGCTTAAAAAATTCCCAACAACAATTAGCCAATCAAACGCAGATAGTACAAAAGGAAATGAGTAAGCTACAAAAGAATCTTGATAGTATTAATAATAAGATTGAAATAAATAAAACTAAGCTGAAACAGTATAAAGAATTAGAGAACGTAAAAGGAATGTTTAATTTTATAGGGCCTGAACCTATAGAGGATATTAAGCCGAACTATGTAACAGAAGAGCAAAAAAAGGCTTTGCTTCTTAAGCTGTTTTCGGACTATCAAACATTAAATTCGGGTGCAACCCGCGTACCATTCTATTGGTTGAAAAAAACTTTAGATAATCAATATAATATAAAAACCAGAAGTGTAAGTAATTTCTTTAATAAGCTTCTTCCTCAATATAAAAAAACAGGGGGAAATAGAAATAAGTGTGTTGTTATTGCGTAAACCGTTACCCTGTAACGACTTACAACGGCGCGGCCCGGCCCCGCGCGACGTAACTCCTTTGATATCAACGACTTACAGCTATTTTAATTACTTTGGAATTCTTTTCGGAATTAATGGCCTATGCCCTTGACAAACGCCGATAATACTATATAATGGGGGAGTACTAAGAAACAACACTTAACACGAAGGAAACAACATGAGTATTGAAAATTTTGATCTTTTGGATAATGCGGAATTTGTCGAGTTTGACGATGATGGACAACCGGATGAGTACACGGAATATCAAGACCTCTACGGTGGTGACGATTGGGACCATGGCCAATATGATGAGTATTAAAAAAAACTGATTTAGGGGGTTGACAAACGAAAATCCTATGGTACAATGAAAGAACAACAACAACTCAACTGGAGCTTACAAAAGTAAGCTAGGATTAAGAATCACTGAATGAGTTATAATACAATGAGCCCCGGTCACAGCAGACGATGTTTGATAGGTCAGTGGATATGGCGTGGTAACCTAGCCACAAGTAGACACCGCAAGCATTCTCGGTGCAAGTCCGAAGCGGGGTAGCCTACACGGGTTTAACCCACAAGCCGAGCCGCAGTCGCTCGCATGGTTTCAGAGGTTCCATTCCAAAAATCTCAAATACAAACAGGGGAAGATTCGGGTTCGAATCCCGTAGATTAGGTTCGACCTAATTGCCCAAAGCTAGCGGGTGCCCTATGGATGATGGGGCTTAGTTTAAGTCTGGCGAAAATATCCCCTTATTTTTATATTTAACTGGAGAAAAAAATGAGTCGCTTTATCATTACATTAAACAACATTAGGCATAGTAAATTATATCCTATATTCGGATTAATTGCTTTGGTACTATATTTTAGCGGTTGTATTTATACTATGATTCTTTATCCGTAAACCCTTACGCTGTAAGGACTTAGGGCGAGCGCGCCCCGCCCCGCGCGACGTAACCCCTTACGTGGTAACGACTTAGAACTATTTTAATTATTTTGGAATTCTTTTGGGAATTATTGGCCAGCGGGGTTGACAAATGCCGATAATTATATATAATGGAGGAGTACTAAGGAACAATAACACAAAGGAAAAAAAGATGGCTTACAACGCACTAAACAATACAATCAATTTTGCTAAACCAAAAAGGAATGAAGTGAGTAACGAATTCAAAAAAATCGTCAAACATTTAATGGCTAAAGGCTACAGTAAATTGGAAGCTAAGCGGCTAGCCCAACAGGCTACCACACAACTAGCAATGAGTAGACTAGCCATGGAAAAAGCTATTATTCCCGACGAGAGGGGTTGAAATTGATTGTTCTTGTGGTATAATAATAGTAAAGGAAAGTTTTTTTTGTAAACCTAGTGGAGAAAGAAAATGTTGAATGTAAGAGAAGGCGATGTTGTTCAGTTTAAGTATCATGACAAAATGAGGCAAGGCCGCGTTGAACGCACATGGCCTAGTAAAAAATTCAGTAGTTTATATAAATCTGGAGGATTTTGTTTGGACCATGGAGGATCTTATAAATCCTATAGCAATAGCAAAGTACAATTTCTAGCAAAGGTGTCTAGCTAAACAGGTATATAAATGTTGAATGTCATTTGTCAAGCGATTCGCCCTACAACCGACAGTACAATCACGATCATAGTCCCGCAACGTATTGGGACCGATCCGCATGACTGCGCACAATGGGTAGGCGAAGAGTTTGACTGGCAATTTATTCCAATGAGTTTTAAGATTGAACCGGAAAAAATATGAAAAATTTCTTGATTGGTTTGTTCGAGTTTGTATGTATGGCGTTGTGGGTTAGTGGCTGTCTTTATGTAATGATGCAATATCCATAAACCCCTACTACTAAACGACTTTGGGCGCTGCTGCCCGTGTATCGCCCAAGGTGGGCTTCTGCGAGGTACGGTAGGTGCTCAAGGCACGCGAGCTTTTTCGGTGCAAACCCTTACGTAGCAACGACTTAGGGCGAGCGTGCCCCGCCCCGCGCGACGTAACTCCTTTCATATCAACAACTTACAACTATTTTGAAAACTTTTCAGAATTAGTGATGATAGGTGTTGACAAATGCCGATGTATATAATATACTAAGGACATGAAAAGGAGAGATGTTATGACGCTGGAAAGATTTTTACTGTACATCAGGTTTGGAACACAACGACCGAAAGACATTAGCGCTGATCGTTGGAATGCAATGTTAAAATTTGCTCAGACTAAAATTAACGTTCGTGATGCTGCTCGCAAGCGGGATGGAGTTTACACTGTTTAAAAAATAACATTTCAGGGGTTGACAACTCTAAATAATATGGTACAATAAAGAAGTAACACAAGAGGAAAAAAATGAAACTAATATCAGAAGTATTTAACGAGATGGTTGGTGATGATCCGACCGGTTTTAATGTTTTGGAATATATCCAAGTAGAAACCACAACCGACGCTTACCAGATCCTGTCTGATGGTTGGTCGTTAACCAATTATATTAAACAGTATGGTGATGTTGAGGTTGAGTATGATAGCAAGTATAAGGTTTACCGTGTACCTGCTTTTCTAGCTGAGATTGAAAGATTCACCGCAGCAAAAGCTGCACATTGTAAAATTTGGGGTTGCGAATAAAGATGGAAAGTGATAAACTAAAAAAACAAACAGACGAATGGGCCAAGCGTAGAATGGCAGCATGGAAAGCGTTACCAGAACCACGAGTACCGTGGGAACAATTCAAACGAAATTGGAAAGATAACAAATGAACGATTACAAATTTGAGAACACTATCGGCGGTCAATTGTTTGCAAAGTTAAAAAAAGCTACCGATGACTGTATTGAGTACAAGGGTAAGAGTCTGGATGAATGGAAAAATGAAACAAGGAATAATCAAGCCATTGAAAAGGCTAAGCAAGAGGCTCGACATGCCAAAATGATATATGAGAAAAAACGAGAGGAAAACCTCAAGTCCTATTGCGATCAAGCCGATAAACTTTGTAGGTACGACAGTATTGGACAGTTCACGGATTTAGCCGGTGGCTTTGATAGGTCCGAAATGCACATTGATAAAGATGCGCGATATCGGGCCAATATGGCTTTTGCATCGGTAATAGACATCGACTTGGAGGAGTAAAACTCATGGGCAAATCGCTATGGATGGCATTGCTTTGTAGTATTATTGGAGGGTGTGTAGCTACAACCAAGGTAATCATTAAACACCAATTCCCCGATGAACATATTCAATACGAATTTACTAAAGAGTGGACTAAAACATACTAAAGGAAAAGTTATGAAACTTACTTATGGAAGCAAGATTAATTTTGGTGGTGAAGAGTTAACCTTTACTAAAATTGAAAACACCAAGAGTAACGGTTTTGTGTGTTTTTTCTCAGATAAAAATGGGACAATTGCCATACTCACGCAACAAGAGGTAGAGTTGGCTGTGGGTCTATAATGTTCCAGCTATACGTTGAGCTTGACAATGGAGACCGTAAAAGTTTTATTTTTAAAAGTCTTGAAAAAGCAAATAAAATTAAAGATAAACTAAAAGGTTTGGGCTATACTATTATCTATATCAAATCGCTCTAAAGCGTTACGTGGTAACGACTTAGGGCGACGAGGCCCCGCCCCGCGCGACGTAACTCCTTACGTAGTAACAACTTACAACTATTTTATTTTATTGTAAAGTTTGGGGTTGACAATGCCGATACTTATAGTATAATCAAGATATGAGGGCGTAGCTCAATTGGCTAGAGTACCGGACTGTCTATCCGGAGGTTGCGGGTTCAAATCCCGCCGTCCTCGCTTTGTCTTAGCCCTTCTAGGCTGCTGTGTGAGGTACGGTAGGTGCTTAGGGCACGCGAGTTTTTCATAAGTCTTGTAATACCAAGGGTTTACGACATTTAAAATTTCTATAAGTTTTTCTCATGCTAGGGGTTGACATTGGACGATAATATAGTATAATGGAAGCATAACACGAAACACAAAAGGATAAGGAAAGCAAAAATGGTAAAGTGGTCTAAGGCAAACGCGAAAATCGAAGCACTACAAACGGTAGAGTCGTTAAAGCAATATCTGGAAGGAAAAAAGGTTTATTCCTTTGATCTGCTATCGGGTTTCTCGTGTCCATTTGCGAAAGAATGCCTTAGTAAAGCTACGGAAAATAGCGAAGGTAAGCGAACTATAAAAGATGGGCCGCATACAAAGTTTCGGTGTTTCTCTGCTAGTCAAGAGGTGCAGTATACAGGTGTATACAATCGGCGTAAAAACAATTTTGATAGTCTGCGTAAACTGGATGTCATGGGTATGATTGTCAAAATTCTGGAAGCAATGCCCAAGGATGTTGGTGTCTGTCGTATTCATGTCGCGGGTGACTTTTTCAACGAAGCGTATTTTTTAGCTTGGTTGACTATCGCCAAAATGTTCCCACAAAAATTATTTTATGCCTATACAAAGTCCCTCACCTACTGGGTGAAAAATCGAGCGTTGGTGGATAGTCTGCCCAATTTTATCTTGACAGCAAGTTATGGCGGGCGTGATGATGCAATGATTGCAGAGCATGGTTTGAGAGCGTCAACGGTCGTTTTCAGTGAGTCAGAAGCGGAAAGTCTAGGTCTGACAATTGACCATGATGACTCGCACGCTGCTGACCCTGAATTGAAGAATCAAGATTTTGCTTTGCTGATTCATGGAACGCAACCGAAAGACACGGAAGCGTCGAAAGCGTTGCAATTGTTACGGAAAAATAAAGTCAAACATTCTTATTCCCGAAAGGTCAAGGTATGATTTATGGCGAGTTATTAGAGTTTCTATATGAAAAAGGACTAAACGAACCGGATTTTTTACAGGAAACAGCAACGGTATATGATAAAAAGGAAGGAGAGTATTACCCTTGTGATACAATTGAGTTTTGTGACAGCGATTCTGTTTTAGACAAGGATCAATTTTTTCTAAGTATTGAAAGGTAAAATGATGACAACAAAGACGAGAGCGGTAGTGACTTTACAAGATTTTTTGCGCGTCACTATTAAAGAGCGTAACACATTTAACAGTATTGGCGATGCTGCTAGTGAATTGGGAATGACTCCCGCTAGTTTTAAGCAACGACTTATTACAGAAAAAAGGCGTTATCCTGAGCTATACCACGAATGGCAACCATACGACAGTGATCAACGCCGCATTCCTACTCCAGACGAAGCCGCAGAATTGTTAGCCGCACTCTCTAAAAGGAAGGGGTAGGTTTTGATTGGATACGTACTTGTTGCTGTGGTCGTGAGCATAGTAATAGCTCTATGGTTTTTGAAAGATGTAATAGATTAGGTTCCTGCTAGGGTGGTGTGGGGTAAATCCCCGCCACCCATTTTTATTTTTCTTAAACCCTTACGTAGTAAGGACTTAGGGCTACGCGGCCCCGCCCTCCTCGACATAACTCCTTTCATATCAACAACTTAGAGTATTTTGTTTTTTCTAAAGTATAGGGGTTGACTTTGTCGATAACTATAGTATAATGGAAGCATAAGAACAAAACCACTTTTTACTTTTTTTACTTTTGCGAAGGAGAGTTGCTATGAAGGCTGTACAAGGAAACATTCACAAGATCGCTCGCGTGGTTCTTAACACGACTAACAAGGATCGTCATCAGTGGGCTAAGATTGTTGTGGACGGTGTTATTTGTCACACTGGGCAAACCACCTACATTAAGAAGCTCGCGAAGGAAAGATACAATCTGAGTGTCAATATCTAAGGAGCCTCTCCTTTCGTGTTGGGGACATCCGGCTTGTTGCTGGGTGTCCCTTTTTTTGTCTCAGCCCTTCTAGGCTGCTGCGAGGTACGGTAGGTGCCAGTGACCCGCGAGTTTATTGACCTAAGTGCTTATTACGTAACAACTTAGGACGATACGACCCCACCCCGCTCGTTGTAACCTCTTGCTATATAACGACTTATAAAAAATGTAATAAATTTTAGTTAAAGGGGTTGATATTTAAAGTTGTTATGGTATAATGACGATATACTAAAGAGGAGCTAACAGTTAGCTCAGCAAAAACCACTTAACACGAGAGAGAGAGCTAAGATGACAGCAACAACAAGTTTCAAAGAAGCACGTTTGGGTAAAAATAGCAAGTCTCAAGGAACTGGAAGCAAAGCAGAACTTTTGTTTTTTGAACAAGCAGAAAAGCATGGTTTTGAAGTTATGTCTCCAGCCTATGGAAGTGATACTGGTATAGATTTTCAAGTAACCAGCAAAACTTCGTCAGATCCTAAAAAGCGTAGAACATACAACGTCCAAGTAACTAGTTGTACTGAAAATGATCCGGGTTGTTATGGTGATGGAACTAGCCCAAGTTGGAGAGTAGCAAAACCTATTGAAAAGATTAGGGAGGATGTTGATATTATAGCAATTTTGATCCGCAACTACAATAGTGGTGAAGAAACAAATATTAACACAGGGATTGCTGGAAAACAAGATATTTGGTTTATAATTCCTAGAGAGGTCTATGGTGATGAACGCATGTGGAAGAATTATGGTAGAAAAACCTTTAACTCAAACTGGTGCATAAATATCAAAAAAGCTTTACTACCGCCATTAGATATGGCACGAGAAGCATGGGCTTTATTTCGACGCCCCAATATCAACGGCAAAAGCTCTGTTAACGGTTTCTTTTCAGAGACTGACTGACTAATTACCTAACCTCCTTCGTCGTAACGACTTACGGCGAGGGAGGCCCGCCCCGCGCAACCTAACCCCTTTCATACCAACGACTTACGACGATTTCTTTTTTTTAAAAAAACTAAAGGTAGGGGCTTGACTTAGCCGATATATATAGTATAATGAAAGGACAACAAACGAAAGGAAAAAAATGAGCACTCTTATGAACAAGCTAAAAACTACCATACGTGCTACTTGTCTGCGATGCGGTGAAACCACCGTTATCAAGGCGAACGTGTCTGATGTCGTCGCATGGCAAAATGAATGCAAAAGCAATCAATATGGAGAGGACGGAGAATTGATTCAAGACTTTTTAGGCTATCTCAGCAAGGCAGAACGCGATCTGTTAATTAGTAAAACGTGCAAAAAATGTTTTGATAAATGGAATTGACATTGCCAAATTTTGTGGTATAATTTAAGAGTATTCAACAGTTTTGTTTTTTTGAAAGGATTAGGAAGTATGTCTCACGAAGTAGAAAAAATGGTTTTCGCAGGTGCTACCCCTTGGCATGGTTTGGGGACCGAGATTGACGACGCTACCAATTTTTGGGATGCGTTCAAGTTGGCTGGTTTGGATTGGGAAGTTGAAACCGAACCGTTGTACCGCATGGGTGCGGCTGCTCAGGTTGTGGGTGAGCAAGTAAAGGCTCAAGCTGCCGTGCGAACCTCAGACGATAAGGTGCTTGGCGTTGTTGGTCCTCGTTGGACTCCGTTGCAAAATCGTGATGCGTTCAAAGTGTTTGAACCGTTGATTGATTCGGGCGATATGAGGTTACATACTGCTGGTTCCTTACGTGGCGGTGAGCGTGTTTGGGTGCTTTGCCAATTAGGGTTGGAAAATACCGAAATCGTGCCGAATGATGAGATTGCAAAATTTGCTTTGCTCTCAAATGGGCATGATGGAAAGTTGGCGGTTCACTTTGGATTTACTCCGATTCGAGTGGTTTGTGCTAATACGGAATCAATGGCCCGTAGTAGTAAAGCATCAAAACTGATTCGGATACGCCATCACCGATTTGTCAAAAATAATGTTGAAAAATTGCGTGACGTTATGAATCTGGCAGATCAGGAATTTGAAGCAACTGCCGAACAATATCGGTTTTTGGCTTCAAGGCAGATCAACGCTACTGACCTGCACAAGTACGTTAAAATCGTGCTGGACGTGCATCAGCAAGAGGAAGATGAGCTATCAACCCGAACGAAAAATATCATCGGGAAGGTGGAAGAATTCTTTCTGCTTGGTAAGGGCAACGATTTGCCGGGCGTAAACGGTACTTATTGGGCCGCTTACAATGGGGTTACTGAGTACCTTAATTATGAGAAAGGCCGAACCAATGAGAACCGTATGGACTCGTTATGGTTTGGGCAGAATGGGAACCTAAGCCAGAAAGCGCTGGATACAGCGGTTGCGCTGGCTGCATAAAAAGGTGAAGCAGGGAAGGTAGGGTAAAGCTCTGTTGCTCAATGCCCTATCTTTCCTAGCCCTTTCCCCCTACGCTCGCGCGTGGGGGTTTTTTTATTTTAGGAGAAAAAAAATGAATGATATAATTGTTGATTTTTCTGGTTGGGTTCGAATGACCCCCAAAAAGACTTTGTTTATTTGTATCGGTGACGATAAGCCAGATATTGACGGTGAACAATGGCTTGCTCTTGACGATGAACAGCGTAGCGATTATATCTTGGACGATATTATTGCTGCTCAACGAGACTGTGACGATGGCGATTATAGCTTGATCGAAGTTTTTGAGGATGATTCGACCTAACCCCTTACTACCAAACGACTTACATCTTCGCGGCCCCGCCCCGCTCTCCCTAAGTTATTGATATATAAAGACTTATGGAGATTTTCTCAAGTTTGGGGGTTGATTCTGCCGATCCTTACAGTATAATGAACGTAAGTGCTTACGGTGTATAGACTTACGTAAAAACTCAGAATAATAAAGCAAAAAATCGAAGAAAGTAGGGGCGTCTTGCCCCTTCTAGCTTCATGCAGTCTAGAATAGTCAATAGCACGCGAGTTTTTCCAGAGTTATTAATATTCAACATTTTTTACCACAAATGGGGGATGTCCTTTCTAAATTAGATCCATGAGTCCGAGATAGTCAATAGCACGCGACTTTTTATAAAGGAGTATTGCAATGCACCAAACACTACAAGAAGCAACAAAAAGTAAAGTACAAAAGACTCAAGATATAGACCCTGATTTACAGAAAAAATTAGTATGCGAAGAAGTATTAGAAAAATTAGGTAGAATTAAAGACTTTTATCAGATTACCGCAAGCAATGTCTATTACAACAGATGGAGGGTTAATGTCTGGACTTGTACATGGCCGGAAGAGATGTATGGTCCAAGTTATCAAATAAAATATAGTTACTTTTGTACCGTACAGGATAACTGTATTGCTAAATCAGATCCTGAAATTATACCTGATATACTCATTTTGGGGGTATAATATAGAGAGAGAAGAGTGCTAGCACCCAAGTCTTTTTCAGAATTTATGTGACCAAGTGGGTGTTGGCGGCAACTAACATTTAAAGGGGAGAACGATGCTTAAAAATTTAATTTATGTTTCAATTTTAGTTTTCTGCTCAACATTAGGTTATGCTATTGGTTATAGCGTCTCCGACAAAGATTGTCAATGTGATGAAAATTGTAAATGTTGTGCATCTTGTTCCTGTAGTCATGGAGAAATTTGATGACAAATAAGATTCAGACGTTGGTTACATCTCGCAGGTTTTTGGTAGCAGTCGCAGGTGTAGCTGTGGTAACATTTGATGGATTGGGACTTGGGCTCACGGCAGAGCAAACAACTAATGTGATTATCGTACTTGGCAGTTGGATAGTTGGAGATTCTATTCGCAAAACTGATGATGCTTAAATAAAACTCTTCTTTGCTTCTTCTCTTAAATCTGGTGGAAAAATTCTTAGAGAAATAAGAAGAAATAAACTTGCAGTTAAATATAGCGGGGTGGCTAAAAAAATTCGTATATATCTCAGCATTGTCTTATCCCTTATAGGCCAGTGTCGTCCCAATGAGTGTAGCACGCGAGTTTATACAATCCACCAGTAGTCATCCCGCTAAACTGCTTTGTTCTTTAAAACCAATTTTGATTAGACTTAAGTTTGAAGTCTATGAAGTGGCATAAACATAACTTTTAAGGTACTTAAGAAACCTATATAATTGTAAAAATTTCCCACCAACCAACCCCGCTAAACTATAAATAGTCTGCGTCAACTTAAAAACTTTCCAAAGATTTTACAGGGCATTTGTAAAACCTAGAGTATTGCCCGTATCTTATACTAAATCAGCATAAAGTATACAACTCAACAGGAAAGTTATGTACTAAATAAACTATTTTTGCTGGACCTTAATTTTAAGAGTAATAAAATAGTAAACTTATCTTATATGGTAATCAAGAAACCATCCGCTTTTGTTATGTCTTTAATCTAGAGTATGAAGCGGAACATATCTATATTGATTAAAGGTTATTTTTCTGTAAAAAAAGGGAAGTAGTGCTAAAATGTAAGGTATTGAATGTTATTTATAATTATTACACTTTAAACACTCTTCCCCAAAGTTAAGAACTTCCTTATCTATTATACCTCCGAAAGTATGGATATGAGGCTACTAATACAGTGAAATCCAGAAATTAATGTAGCCATAATAACTTTTTCTGTAAAAGAAAACTCATTGAAATAGAAAAAGAATAGACAAATTGAGATGTAGAACACAATTAAATATAACAGAACTGATAAGTACTTCATATGTCCCTCTTGTTTATTGTAATCACCTTGTACTTATAGTATACAACCGGCGAAACGGTTTTTCGGGAACAAAATTTCAAAAAAGTCAAAATAGTTTAAGTTTCAATTAAATTGCCGCATGTTTTCATCTTTTTTATTTTAGGTCTTGACTTCGATCCTATTGTAAGTATAATGATATAGAGGGATAGTATCCCAACCAGTACCAAAATCTACCAACATTTGTGGGGAATGGACCCAAAATTCAACAAAATTAAACTAAAAGTCTACTTATTGTAGGTAAAGGAGGTACAAAATATG
>Ga0255048_10001290_pt1 | contig 17706 bp, 17 predicted proteins | sample JV7_2_2_MG_FD_183619 | JGI IMG/M metagenome (GOLD analysis project Ga0255048, IMG submission 183619) | Seawater microbial communities from Jervis Inlet, British Columbia, Canada - JV7_2_2 | ecosystem: Environmental > Aquatic > Marine > Inlet | place: Canada: British Columbia | collected 2016-10-06
CAGCTTGTCGACCCAGTCCGTGTACCAGCGATCGAGACTCCAGCCCTCGAAGCGATCGCGCAGTGCCTGTAGCCCACCCACCTTCTCGGTGACGATCCGGGCGTTGACTGCGGCGACGGACTCTTCCAGCGGAGTCTTCGGCGGCTCGGGCGGCGGGGCGGGGGCCTCGGCCCTCGGCGGCTCGCCGGGCGGCGGCTTGGGCGGCTCGCCGGGCGCTCGTCCTCCGGCACCGCCACCAGCATCAGGCCTGCCGGGAGCAGCCTCGCGAAGTTTGGAGGCGGCGCTCTCCAGGGACGCAGCAGCAGCCGCTTGGTCAGCGGGGCTGGTGATGTTGTCGAGCGACCTCTGGGCGTTCTGGAGTTTCTCCAGCAACTCGGCTCTCTCAGCATCGGAGATGCTCTCGCGCAGAGGCCTCTTGCCTTCGCCTCCCGGCAGCCCCCGCTCACCGGGTGCTCGCTGCGCGGAGCCGACGGCCAGCTCCTCCTCGCCCAGCCGGATTCCCAGGTCCGTCACTTCTTTCTCGGCGGCGGCGAGGGCTTCCTTCTTCGTCTTGACCTTCAGGCCTGTGCCCTTGGCGACGGCCTCGTTCCCGATCTCGCCGTTCTCTACGAGCTTCTTCGCCGCAGTCGCCTTGATCCGCGCCACCTCCTCCCGCGCCTTGCCGAGTGCGTCCCGCGTCTCGTTCATCTCCTGGATGGACTTCTCGACCTCTGCGACATCGGGCTTCTCGGCGGCCTTGGCCTCCGCCTTCACCTCGGCCTCGGCCCGCTCGGCCTTCACCCCACCGCGCTCGCGGATGCGAGTGACGGCAGACTCGGCCGAGTCGACCAGCACGTCGCGCGTCTTTGCCAGGTGGGCCTCGGGCTTCGGGCCGACGATCTCGAACTCCTCGAGCCTGCCGAGGATCCGGTCGGCCTCTGCGGCGCTGACCTTCAACTCGCGCTGGATCACCGTCCGGGTAGCGGCCTGCTTCTCGGCCACGACCTCGGCGGCGCGCTCGAGCACCGGGTCCACCTCCCGCTCGGCCAGGGGCTTCACGGCGCGCGGGATCTCGTGGTTCGTGGAGAGCACGTCCTCCTTGATCGAAGGATCCCGAACCGCCTCTTCGATCACCTCGGCGGGGCGCTTGCCGGTGCGCGCGTAGATGTTCCGGAGCTTGGCGGCCGTCTCCTTCACCGCAGGCTTCAGGTTCGTGCCACCTGCCCGGATGGTGCGGACGGTGCCAGGCACAGCCTTGAAGCCGCCGATCAGGATGGCCGCGTCGATGAACTCGTCAGCACCCGGGACGTGGCCCTCGAGCGCAGACCCGATGCCCACCATGGCGCCGATCTCACCTGCCGTGGTGATGGCTGCGGGGATTGCCCTAGCGGCGCCGAAGGCACTCACCGCCCCCACCGCGGCCCCCGTCGCGTAGCCCTTGCCGGCTGCCATGAAGGCAGCGGTGAAGCGGTCCCAGAACTCCTCGAAGTCCTGCGCCTCGCCGTCTGCGTAGCGGTCCATCAGCACCTGGCGGATGCCAGCCGGGAGGGCGAAGGCCGCGGCGGTCCCGGTCACCGCCCCGAACCCGGTGGGGCCACCGCCGATGGCGAAGCCCGCGACCATGGCGGGGAGGTCTCCAGCGAGCGTTCCGATCTGCGAAGCGATCCGGTCGGCACGCGGAGCGTCCTCGGAGAGTGCGGACTCGGGCAGGCCGCCACGCATCAGCAATCCCGACACCGACTGCTGGAAGCCCAGCTCGAGCGACCGCACGAAGCCGATGCTGTCTATCTCCTCCTGCGGACGGCTCGAGGCGTAGCGCCGCGCGGCCTCATCGTAGGATCCGAGGTTCGGGTCAGGGACGCCGAAGTGGTCGCTCACCTCGCGATTGCTGAAGCCAGCGCTGCGCAGCCGCCTCGCACGCCGATTCCGCCAGCGAAGAATCTCGTCATCGCTGAACCCGGCAGCGCGAAACTGCTCCATCTTCAGGGCGCCAGCGGCACCCATTACTCGTCATCCCCGGCGAGCAGGCCCTTGAGGAACTTGCCCGGCGTCTTGCCGGTAATCTTCTCGAACTCGGCGGCCGGATCGAGAGGCTCCACCCCTTCGAGCCGCAGCACCTTCCCAAGCACTTCATCGGCGGACGGGAGTTCGATGGGCTCTTCGAGTCCCAGCCCACGCTCGAACGCACTCCTCGGATCTTCGTTGCTGAACTCGCGCACAGCCGGGGGAGGCCTGGGTGCCTTCAGCTTGTCCAAGGGGCCGACCAACTCGGCCGCCTCGAATGCTTCCGTCGTCTCTGCGGGCTCGCGCTGGCGCGTCTTCGGGATCTCGATCAGCGGGAAGAGATCCTCCTCGGCGTCGACCTCGAATAGCTTGAGTCGCTCCATCTGCGTCATGCGGAACGGGTCGATCTCGCGGACGATGTAGTCGCTAGACCCCGGCAGGAGCATCCCAGCCATCGGGTCGGCGCCCTCGGCCTGTGCGTTTCTCACCTTCGCTCGGACGTGGATGCTCCATTCGGCCGCGCGCTGCTTCAGGATCGGATGCACGGGGCCAAGGTCCGGGCGCGTGATCGCGGTCATGGTCGACGCCAGCAGGATGTCCATCGTGTCCTCGACGATCCGCTCCTCACGAGAGAGCGTCGGGCCACGTCGAAGGCGTTCCTCGGCCGCGATGCCACGGTCCACCGGGATGCCGTGACCGACTTGATCCCAGATGTTCGCAACGGTGAGGGTGTCTTCGCCGCGGATGGTTGCGCTGACCCTGCTCTCCAGCGCGTTGATCTTGTCCCAGTCGGGCGCATTGACATCGCGTCCTTCGGCAACATTCCTCGCCAACGTGATGAGCCCAGGCTTGGAAGACCCGGGGATCGTCGTGTCGCGGATGATCTCGTCCGGTGTCATCTCACCCGCAACGACTTTGTTCGTGGCGGCGTTCACGGCGCGGTCTTCGGCCTCTCGGCGCTGCAAGCGGGCCTCGGTGACTCCCAGGCGCAGCTCCGTTCGAATCGATTCCTCCATGAACTCGCGCTCGTCGCCGGGGAGAACCTTCAGGATGCCGTGGTTTGGATCCGCCAGTTGGCGCAGTGCCTCGGTGGGGTTCTCGTTCTTCAGGCGCCGGATGTACGCGCCAGCGATGTCCTGGTTCCACTCGTCGACCTCCTTGGTGAAGTCAGACTCGGAGATCGTCCCCTGCTCCTTCGCCTCGATCATCATGTCCATGAAGTCGGAGATGACTTCGGAGCGGCTGGCGTTGTCCGGGGCGAGACCGAACTGGGCGGCGAACTGGTCCTTGAGCGACCCGCGGACGACAGCGATGTTCTCGCTCTCCTGCCCGGCCGCCTGGACGCGGAACTGGCGCGACTGCCGCTGGGACATGCGCGTCGCCGAGGCGACGAAGGCCTCGCGGACCTCGGGATCTGCGATCTGTGCCGCCTGGGTCTCGATGACCTCCTCCACCGCGGCGTCGTGCTCGTCCGGGTAGCTCTCGAAATCGGTGCGGTTCAGAAACTCCGTGTTCGTGGTGTTGAGCACCGACACGAAGTCGGACTCCGCCTGGTTGAACTGCGTGCTCTGCCGCCGCTTCCGCGTCTTCTCCTGCTCCACGAGCAGCTCGCGCTCGCGACGCTTGGCGCTCTCTTCGTCCCGCTGCGCCAGGTCCCGCCGGATCGGCTCCAGTGCTCGAGCCGCTGCCTGCCCGGGGGCCGCCGCAGCAGCGGGGCTGGGGAGGGCCGGGATGCCGAGCCGGCTGACGGCGCCGCTACCGGGAACCTTCGGCATCAGGCAAACCCCGTGAAGGCCGACGGGCCAGGTCCGCCCGCGGAGTTGTTGCGCGAGAAGGCGCCGACCTGGCGGGTGGTGCCGCCCGAGAACCCGGTGGAGCCCGCCTGGGGCTGCCCGAGGACCGACGTGGCGGTGCCGAGGAGCGTCCCCGCGCCTCCCACGATCCCAGCGATGAGCGCCGCGCGGCCAGCCTCCTCCTGCGCGAAGGCCGCGGAATCGAAGGCGAACTTGGCCCGCAGCGCGCTCCTCGCGGCCTTGCTCGCCGTCTCGGCCTGGATGTCGATGAACGTGCCCTCGTTCGGGTCGCCGCCGCTGGCCGCCATGGCGGCGCGCTGGGTGCCCACGAGCTTCTTGCCGGCGCGGAGTTCATCGGCTGCGGCGAGGATCCCGAGCTCCTCGAGCAAATCCGCGTTCTTCTCCGCCTGGCGCTTGGCCGCGAACCCGGCGCCGATCTGCCCGGCAGCCTGGCCCACCCCCGCGATTCCGGCTCCGGTGCCTGTGCTCATGGCCGCGTCCTCGCGTAGAGGTGTGAGTCACCGATCCCCCCGGGACCGTAGTTCACCATCAGACCCTCGCGCTTGAAGCCCAGATGGCGGATCCACGAATGGGCGGTGGGGTGGCCGACCCTCACGATGGCCTCGATCCGGTGCATCCCGTCCCGCTGCTCGATGTACTCGAGGCGTCCCTTCACGCTCTTGTAGAGCGTCTTCCCGAAGTGGCGCCGGCAGTCCTCCGAGATCATCGACCAGGAGCGCCCTACGCCCGCCCAGAGCGGCCAGACCCCGAAAACGGCCATCACCTCGCCCCCGTGCTCGAGCGACCGCGCGTACTGGGCGAGGATCTGCTTCGCGAAAGGCTCCTGGGCGACGGCCTCCACGGACTGCTGCCGCTCAAGCTCGTCCAGATCCGGGACCTTCACCTGCTGGAGGTGGTGCTGTCTGGCGATGACCATCCTCATGCCCGGTCTCCCCGCCCGCTCTTCTGGAGAACGGGTAGCACCGCGAGCACGGTGAAGGGCAGCGGGTGGTTCTGGCGGATGAAGAAGCTGGCCTCGGTCTCCCAGGGGCCGTCAAAGGCCACCTCGATGTCGCCCGTGAAGGGTGCGGGCACCTCGTCGAGGAGCTGGTCGGGATCGGTCAGGTCGAGATCTTCGAGGTGCGCCGCGTCGGGCCCAAACTGGCCCCCCATGCTCGCGTGGAGCCGCAGTACGAGGTGGTCGATCCGGCCGAGCTTGGCCTGGGAGGTGCCCTCGGGGTCCGGCAGCGCCAGCCGCAGGGAGCCGATGTCGGCGTTGTACCCATATCCGATGTGGACGAGCGAGGCGGCGTTGGCGAGGGTCAGGACGCCAGCCGTACTCACCACCTGATCGAAGAGCGCCACGCCATCAGCCAACACGTTCACGGTCTCGCCGGCCAGGTGCGTGAGGCCCGAGATCGAAGTCGTGGCCGTGCTGTTGTAGGTGATTCCGGCGTCCAAGTAGAAGGCGTCGGTGGGGTCCTCGTCGTCCTCGAAGTGGTCCTCGACGAACTCGACGTAGCGCTTCACGGCGCCGTTCACGGTCCGCTTCACCAGCAGCCAGACCTGATCGTGGCTGCGGTTGACACGCCCCACTGCCGAGGCATCGCCATCCGGCGAGGGGATGACAGCGACGCTCTCGACCACCGCGGCCGATGCCGGCCCGAGCGTCCCCGTGCCCGTGGCGGTGAGCGAGATCCGGCTCTGGTCCTCGGTCGCGTCCTCCTCGGTCGCGTGGATCGAGAGGTCGTCTGCGTCGGCCACCCGGACGTAGTAGTCGCGGTGCTCGACCAGCGGCGGCGGTAGCGTGGCACCCAGGAATCGGATCCGGTCGCCCGTAGTGAGCGCGTGGTCGGTCGTAGTCCGTAGCGTGTTCGCGGTGATGTCCACCGAGTCGATCGTGAGCCCGTAGGCCGCGACGTAGCTGCCGCCAATCTCGTGCTCGGCCCAGCCCAGGATCTCCTGGTTTCGGACGATCGTGAGCGCTGCGATGTGGCCGTCCGCGCGGGGGCACCATGCCGTCGACCACGGCTCGTGGGCGAAGTCGATGTCGATGATCCCGCTCCGGGTGATGTGCTCGGCCAGGAGCGTCAGATCCTCCGAGAGGTAGGCGTCGGCATCGAAGCTGTACCCCAGCGTGAAGAGCTTGAGCCGCGTGTCGGAGACGTAGAGGACCCGGTCGTCCACCACGATCGGGTGCAGCGGGGCGCTGCCGTGGGCTCCCGAGCGGCGCACCTGGAGGTTCGTCGGACTGATTGCCTCACTGACGAGCGCAGCCGCCGCGGTCCAGTTGGACCCGGTCGTGCCCATCAGCAGCGTGCGGACCGGCGTCAGCCATTGGATGACGTTGACCTGGGTGGCGCCGATCGTGAAGACGATCGCGTTGTCGTCGTCCACCGAGTCGTCGAGATCTGCCACCTCGCCGGTCACGTCGCCCGTGGGGCTGAAGCCCTCGAAGTCGGCGCTCTTGCTGGCGTAGATGGTCTGCGGCGCGCCGGGGTTGCTGGTGAACCAGAGGCGCTGCTCCTGAAAGGCGACCGCGCGGGGGTAGCCCAGATCCGGCGAGTCGCCCCACGACCAGAAGCGCCAGACCGTAGTGGCGGTGGTGTCCTTGAAGGCCGCCTTGACCGTCGCCGTGCAAGTCTTCGAGGGCAGATTCCCACCGCCGAGACTGTGCGTGCCTCCGGCCGTGGCTGCCGAGATGTGCTGCGGGGGCCCGGTGGCGGCGAAGGCGAGGGAGAAGGTGTCCGCGTCGTGCTCGACAATCCAATACTGCTGGGTCGCCACCGGCGCCGTGCCGCCGAAGGTCGGGAGCAGGACGGTCGAGGAGGCCTGGAGCGGCCCCTCGCCGCCCGAATAGCCGTGGCCGGCGATGGTGATCCGGCTGCTCGTCAGCGTGAACGGTCCCACGCCGATGGCGGTGATGTCTTCCTTGTTCGTGTTGGCTGACGCATCCGCCTCGGTGGGGTGCAGAGAGATCGTGTTCGCGTCGATCACGCGGACGTAGTACGGGTCCTGCGGCGTGATCGGGGATCCGTCGATGCTCATGTTTGTGGTGGCGGCATCGAACGTGACCAACTCGCCGGTCTCCAGCGTGTGGGTCGTGATGGTGATCTCGTCCGTAGCGGTGTTGATAGCTGCGGCGAGGAAGGTCTCGGTCTCCACGGCGGCGTCGAGGAAGGTCACCGGGTTGACGGAGGTGATCTGCGCGTATCCGAACTGCGGAGTGGGGGCGGGGTCGTTTTCGATCCGGATGAGCCGCCCCACATCGAGTTGATCGAAGAGCGTCTCCGAGGCGGTCAGAACGGCGGTTCCCGTCAGGCTGCTCGGGGTGATCGTCACAGCGGACACGTTCTCGGCTAGGTAGGGGCCGTCGATGAAGTTGAGTGGGTTGATCTGGAAAGCTCCCGCCGCGAAGCGTTCGAGCTTCTGCGGTGGGTGGTTCCGGTGGACGAGGTAGAGAACATCCGCGGACTGCGCGAAGCCGATGCCCGATAGGTCTGCGCTCGTGAACGGCGAGGCGATCAGCAGAGCGCTCGGGCTCTGCGGCGTCAGCGTGTGCGTGCCCTGCCCAGTGCTCTGGAGTTGCACGATGGGTCCGGTGGCGGTGTGGCCGAGGCGAAACTTCGTCCGGACGTACTCGTTCGTCGGAGCCAGTGTGTGCGTTCCGACCCCGACCCCGGTGATCGTCTCCGCGCCGTTGCCCACCGAGGTCTCCAACTGGAAGGAGTCGTCGTCGACCTTGATGATGTAGTAGTCGGTGTCGGGGGTGAGCCCCGGCGGCAGCGCCACGCTGGTCGTGAGATGGAAGGGCCCCATCTGGTCGCTGTAGCCGTGGTCGACCATGTCGATCGTGTTCGCTGCGGTCGCCTCCACGTCGCCGTGGTGAAAGACGCGCGTAGGCGGAAGGATGATGAAGTAGTCGTCCAGGGCGTCGATGCCGGTGGGCAGGGTGTCATCGGTGCTGATCCGCACCGGGCCAGCGCCATCCGAGTAGCTGTGCGAGCTGCCGCCGGGGATCGTCCACTGCTCCGAGTGGATGTCGACGCCGCTACCGGCGCGGAAACCCGGGATCGTCTGCTCGATCAGCTCGCCCTCGTTGCGGAAGATGCGGATCTGGAGGTGCTCGAAGAGCAAGACGTAGGCCTGCTCATCGCTGAAGACGAAGGGGATGAGGCGGCCGGCAAGCGCTGAGTTGGCCTGCTCTGCGACGTAGCGCCCGCCAGGCCGGACCATCGCCGCGCCCTGTGGGGTGATCTGGTAGTTCTTGAGCCGTGCCGCAGCCGAGGCGTACTTCGAGATGTCGGTGCGGCCGAGCATCCGCGGCGACCACTCGCCAGCGTTGAAGCTCTCTTGGATGGGTGCCAGCCGCGGCATCAGTTCCGGCCCTCACGACCACGCCACCGCTCCCACTCTCCGGGCTGGGCTTCGGGCGTGTCGTTCTCCTGGCCGTTGGCGACCTTGGCGCTATCGAAGAGCTTCGCGAACTTCACCAGCACCTGTGAGAGTTTGTCGGTGTCGGACGTAAAGGCCTCGGCCGCGTTGACGGCTAGGCCGGCAGAGAGCGTCTGCCGGAAGAGCGAATCCATCTGGATCGGGTCCTCGATGCGGGCCGTGTACTCGACCCGGATCGGGGACGGGCTCTGGGTCACGATCTTCTTCCCCTCCACCTTCCAGGGCCAATTATAGGGGTTGTCGACATCCATCACGCGGATGCAGTCGGCCGGCAGGGTGAAGGCGCTCGCGAAGCCCCATATGGGGTCGGTCGCATCCGCCTCGAGTTGCACCCGCTTCGTCGCGAACCGCCATGGCAGCGCCCGGAGTAGCTCATCGCGGGTATCGCCGAAGAGGCCCGAGAGGATCTGTGCCGCGCGGCTGGAATCGTTCAGCGAGTTGATCCGCCGCTCGCCCAGCGCGATGAGCGCCCCGTTGGCGATCGAGGTCTCGGAGGGCATCCGGAGATCGCCCACCGTGACCACGGCATCGGCCGGCGCGGGGATCTCCTGAGGCGGCACCCAGCCGGGGTTCAGGAAGCCGTAGGGATCTCGAGACCAGGCGGCCACCTCGTTTCCGGTCCATGCCCGGGTCGCCATGCCGATCAGGTTGAAGTAGCCCGAGGCCACGAGGTTCTGCTTCCGGGACGCGTCGCCAATCCGCACGATCCCGGTGATGTCGAGCGGGGTCAGCGAGCCCACCTCTCCCACGAAGCCGCCATCGAAGTAGATGCGGTGGACCCCGGCGGCGGTGTCCTGCACGAAGGCGATGGCGGAGGGCTCGGCGTGGTACTTGATCCAGCGCGAGGATATCCCCATCGTCTGCGTGGCGCCGTTGATGATGATCTTGAACTGCGCCGAGGACGGGCCCTTGATGTACATCCAGCGGCTCTGCGCGCCGGCCGTGCGTTCGAGCCCCAGGATCTGACCCACGTCGTTGCTGTTCTGGTGCGTGTAGCGATGCACCATGAAGATCGTGAATCCCTGGTGGATGCCGGCGAGCTTCGGGAAGGCCACGCCGAAGAGGTTCCGCAGGTGAGCCGAAGGGGAAGTCGCAACGTCCGGGAGGTCCATGCGCAGGGCGCGGCCGTGAGGCGTGCTGGCCGTGCGGATGTCGGTGCCGCCGCCGAGTGTCGACGCCATGACGCCGCCGCTGACCATTTCCCTGTAGCCCTGGTTCGACGCCCCGGTGGGGTGGGCCTCGTCGAAGTGCATCAGGAAGGCCAGGTCGCGCCGCACCCACTGGTGCTGCACGGGCGGCGGCCCCCAGAAGCCTCGCGGCGGCAATCGGTTGACGGGAAGCGCCTGGCTCACGCCGCGATCCCACCGTTCTTCCGCGTCCGCACCTTCACCGTGATCGTGTCCGTAGAGCCGACCTTCGTCATCCCCACGCGGAAGAAGGGCGGGCCCATGACGAAGAACGAGACCACGTCAGCACTCGGGGACGGCTCGATCTCGAACTCCACGAGAGGCTCCGTGTCGACCGTGACGCCGTTGTCGATCGAGGCCTCGGCGAACACCTTGAACGAGTCCGTGGTGCCCGCGTCGGTCCGCTCCACCTGGACGTGCGCCACCTCGTAGGGGAGCAGCGAGACGAGCGGGATGTAGTCGCCCTCTTCAAGCTCCGGGTGAAGCGTCCATGTCGTTTCCCACGCCATCAGGGAGCATCCCACGCCTTCCCGGTGTGCTTGTACCGGCGGCGTAGCTCGCGGACGAGGTCGGAGGCCTGGTAGGCGATCTTCAACTTCGGGACGATGGCGGGGAGGCTCTGGAGGTCAGCGGCCGTGACCCTGACGGTCATCTCTTCCCACGCGAGCGCCCCCGCGTCGATGTCGGTGATCTGGGCCTGGGGGATGAGCTGCTGTGCCAATACCTCGCCGGGGAGATTCTGCGAGGGCGTCGGCACGATGACCACGCCGCCGTCCGTCCGGAGCCTCGGCGTGAGCGGGTGCAGGAAGATGCAGAACACGATCCCAGTCCGGTTCCGGCGGTGCTGGATGCGCTCGATCTTTACGAGCCGGATCTCATCCGCCACGCGGAGGCCTCCATGTACTGCTTCAGCGCCCTCTGCGCGCCAAGGATCGGCCCGTACTTCGCCTGGGCCACGATCTCGTCGACACCCGGGAAGTAGCCGGCGAGAATCCGGCGCTTCAGCGCGTCCACCACCTCGGGCGGGATCAGCAGCGGCTCTCCGGTCGTGTCCTTGTGGTAGGCGGCGAGTTCCTGAAAGAACCCGTCCACGCCGCCCAGGGCACCGATGAGCCGGCGCTTCTCGGCCGCGTCGGTGACGAACACCTCGATGAACCAGGCGAGGAACCACATGTTGTCGCGGTGGTAGGCATCCGCGATGAGGCGGTCGTCGAAGAGGTAGCCGCCTTCCGGGCAGACGTGGACGAAGTCGGCCACGATCCCCATCAGGTCCCGGATGATGCGACCCTTCACAGCGGGGTGCCTTCTCCGGTCGGGACGCGGTTCAGGTAGCCAGCCTCCTCGCGCGAGTCGAGCCACTCGGAGGCCTCGATACGCCGCGGCGAGTGCTCCTGGCCGTCCGGGGTCCTCGATGCCTTCCACTTCTTGTCACGGATGTCGATCATGGCGGCGACCTTGGTGGTGCTGCCGGTTACCGCCTCGGCCACATCTGCCGCGAGGGCCGCCGCGAACGACTGGCGGAACATCACGTCCATCTGCATCGGGTCGGTGACCTGGGACGTGTACTCGACGTTGAGCGGCGCACCGATGTCGGTGATGATCTTCCGCCCCTCGATCCGGTAGGGGTAGCGCGCGGGGTTGTCGAGTTCGAGCACCCGCAGGCAGTCCACCGGCATCGTGAAGGCGTTGTCGAAGCCCCAGAGAGGCGCCGTGGCGTCAGCCGCGAGGGACGCGCGCTTGGTGGCGAAGTTCCAGGGATGCCGGCGCAGCTCTTCGTCGCGGACTTCGTCGAACCGCTCTTTCAGCAGTCTCGCAGTCTTCGACGATTCCTCGAGCGAGTTGATGGTCCTCTCGCCGAGGAGTACGAGCGCGGCATTCGCGATCGAGGTCTCTGAAGGAGTCGATGCCATGGGGTCCTCCGAAGGTCAGAGGCGCCCCTTCGCCACCCCCTGTGTAGTGTCGGGGCGCCCCGTCCCCTCAATCACTTCCCAGCCGAGGTGAACAACGCCTCCAGAACGATTTCGACGCCTGCGGTCGCAGACTCCGCGCGGATGATCCCCACGATGTCGAACATCGCCGGAGCCTCCTGCGCGTTGGCGTAGGAGGCGCTTCCAGTATTCGCCAGCTCCCATATCGACAACCCACGATCCCAGTCGTCGATGAACGACGAGATCATCACATCGACACGCTGCCGCAGTGTCGTAAGCACCAAGTCGTCGTCGAAGAAGAGATCCTGGTCGATGAGCGCGCCGCCCTCCTCCGCCGTGGCGTAGAGGCCGATGTCCAGAGTCAGCGTGGTGCCACCGTCTCCTGGTGTCGAGATCAGCAACTCGATCAGGCGATCGTCCCGCTTCATCGGGAAGAAGTAGAGGAGATCGCCGGCCGCGGTGCCGGTCGTGGTGGTGATGGTGCAGCGCCTGTAGCGGATCGACGCCCCATCGACCCCCGCCGGGACCTTGACGCGCGGGATGTCGACCGTACTGCCACTGACCGTCGCCGTGTAGTGGTCGCTATAGATCAATGCCATGGCTTACTCCGACGTGTACCAGGCCTCCAGCACCAGCTCGGCCCCCACCGTCACCGCGGTCTCGGTGTTCATGGTGATGACGACATCCCACTGCTCGTGCGGGTCGTTGTCGTAGACCGTGGACGCCAGGCCCTCGTCGGCCATCTGGAAGAGCATCTTGCCCCGGTCCTCGTCCTCGAGCGCGCCGAGGATCAGCAGATCCACATGGGCAGCGGCGGCCGTGAGGTCGGACATCGGCACCGTGGCGGCGGCGCAGAACAGATCGAGGTCGATGACCGCTCCGCCGTCCGAGGCTTCCTTGTAGACACCCGCGTCGGCCGTCATTGTGGTGCCGGTGAGCCCGGGATTGCTGAAGTACAGGAACAGCAGCCGGTCGGCGGTCTTCAGCGGGAAGAAGCGGCACTGCTCGCTGTCCGTGACGCCAGCCGCCACGGTGACGCTGCCACGCTTGTAACGGACTTTCGCGTGCGAGAGGCCCGGTGCGACCTTCGGGCGCGGATCCTGAATCGCGGTCCCGCCGACGGTCGTGGTGTAGTGCTCGCTGTAATAATCGGCCATGGGGTTGGTCCCCTTTCGGTCAGTGCGCCCAAGGCCGCCGGCCGGAATCTCCGCTCCGGCGGCCTCGAACTCAGCTTGGGATCACGGGCTCTGGTCGTTCAGGATTTCGACCACGCCCTTCTCGTCCATCCGGGTCGCCCCGGCGTCGAGCTCGTGGCGCACCTGGACCGAGTGCCGCTTCTGCGGCAGCACGTCCATGAAGCTCCGCGGCTCCTGGCCCACTGCGAGGGTCATGCTCTGCTTCACCCACGCGAAGTCGGACCGGATGTCTCCGGACGAGACCGACAGGCGCTGGCTCTTGATGAAGTCGAAGCCGAGGAACGTGTCGATCGCACCGTTCACGAGAGCGCGGACGGTGTTCGTGTCGATCGACTGGATGGCCGAGTCGGCCAACAGGTTCTGGCGACCGGCAGCGGCGGTGACGATGCTCCAACGGTTGTCTCCGTCGTCCTCGTCGTTCTCGGCCGCCTCCAGAATCGCGCGCGACTCGGTGAGCTTCAGGATCGTGAGATCCACGCTCGCCGTGGCGATCTGGTAGTTGGTCGTGTCGAACGCTGCGGTGCCAGCTCCGGCGACACCCGTGGACGCCGTGGCGTCGAAGGCCGTGATGATGATGTCGTCCAGCCGCCGGTTGGCCGCTGCCGCCATCGAACGGGTGTACGCGTTGATCGGGTCGTTCAGCAGCCGCCTGCGGTCTGCCCGGTCCACGAGGTCTGCGACTTCGTAGGTGGCGAGCGTGACCATCCTGCGCCGATGCGGAGTGTCCGTGTACTCCGTGTCGCCGTGGCGGTTGGTGACGAGGTTCATCACAGTGGCGTCGGTCTGATCGAAGAATGCGCGGTCGCCCTCTACGTCGGCGTCGAGCATCACGGCGTCGCGGAGACGACTCGGGATCTGCTGCTGGAGCAGCCTTACCCCGGCGTTGTACTCCCGAACAAATGCGGTGGTGACTTCGAGACTCAATGGATAGCCCTCCATCCGAAATCGGTTGATTTCAGCGAAGAGCTACCCGCGTGCGACGCGGACTCGTTCTCACCTTGACGGCGTGTGGCCGGCCCTGCTTTCGGGCGAGCACCTGGACCGCCTATGCGGCTCCCCAGGAGTACGCGGAGAATCTATGCCTACTTCGGTCCTCGCGTCAAGCGGCCGGGGTTTCGGGATTCGCGATGGCGTTGAGCATCCGCCACTTCGCCTTCACGATCTTGTGGTCCGGGTGGCTCTTGGTGACGATGGCCTTGGAGGTCTCGCTGCCGGGGTGCTCCATGATTTCCAGCTCGGCCTGCGCCTCGGCCGGCGACATCAGCGCGCCAGCGGTCGAGGTCTTGTCTGCGAACATCCCGTGTTCGCCCATCTGCTTCCCGATTTCGATGAAGGCCTTGTTCATGGCGGGGTGGTTGCCGAGCAGCGTCCCGTCTGCGAGCGGGATGTTCTCGACTTCCTTCAGCAACTCCGGGCCGAAGCCTGCCAAGGCTGCCCGGCCACCCATCTCGATGGCGCCGTCATAGCCGTCTCCGAGCTCGGCGCGCAGCGCCTTCTCGGAATCCTCTCGCCCCTGTGCCACAGCCACCTGGGCCTGCATCCACGCTTCTCCCTGGTGCTTCGCGAAGGCGCGGATCACGCCGTTCACCTGCTCGTTGGAGAGCCCCGAGGCGTGCATGTCCTCGACCATGTTGGTCTGGAGGTTCGGATCCCACGGCATCCCCTGCGGCGGCGCGAAGTCGCCGAGGTCATAGCCCTCCGCGGTCTCGGGGCGGCCGAGCGCGTTGTAGTAGCGGGCCATGTCCTCGGGCGTCGCGTCCTTGCCGGGCTTCGTGACCTTCTCGCCGCCCACGAGCTTCTGCACGTCGACATGCGAGCGGACCAGGCCCTCGAAGCCGGACGGGGTCTCGCCCGAGCTGTAGGGGTCGAGGATCGGGTTGTCGCGCAGTTCGGCCGGCAGCGACGCGCGCATCTTCGCGAAGTCGTAGGACGCGGCGGGCGGCTCGACGACGGGCGGGGTCTCGACCGGAGGGGTTTCTACCGGGGTTTCCACGGGCGGTGTTTCTGAACTCATTGAGGGGACTCCTACTTGTTTGCGAGCGCGAGATCGCGCAGGCGGCCGATGACCATGAAGTCATCGAATTTCAGCGTCTTCATAATGTCCACGACCATGCTCCGGCGGCCCTCTAGAAAAGCCGTGTGGGTCGGGTCTTTCCCCTGCGAGTAGGTCGACTCCAGTTGCCGGCCCTTGACGTAGAGGTCGTGGAAGACCCGCTCGCCGGCCGGTGAGGTGAACGTGGCGATGTAGTCCTCACGGATCCGCTCGCGGATTTCCGTGGCTTCGTCCGATGCCGCGAGCGCAGCCGCGCGCTCCTCGGGGGTGAATCCGAGGTTGTCGAGGTCGGCCTCGCTCACGCGGCGTTCACCTCTTGCAGCTTCGCGATGCCGGGCAAGAGCTTCGAGACGGTCTCACCTGTCTGCTGCAACTCCTGCGCCTGCCGGTCCTGCTCGATCACCTGTGCCTGCTCGCGGCGGATCTCGATCACGTCGGCCTTCGGCCGCAGCACCTTCACCGGGGTGCCGTTGCCATCGAAGATCGCCCGGATGGCCTCGTCGAGATCCACGTTGTCCATCACCGAGGGGTCGACCTGGGCGATGGCCTGGGCCGCCGCGAAGGAGTCGAGAATCGCCTGGGACTCGCTGGCCTTCTGTGCGCGGGCCACCGGAGAGACGTAGTCGACGCGCAGATCCTGGCCCTGCAAGAAGTCCGGTGCGGGCGGGAAGTCGCGGCGGCGCGAGAGAATCCCGTAGACCCGGTCGATCAGCGGGTTGAGCAGATCCTCGGCCATGCGGCCCAGCACAGGCGAGAGTTGCCGCTGAGCGAGCCTCGCCAACTCGATCACCTGGGTCGCCGTCATCCGCGGGTCTTGGAAGGCCTGGATGATCTCGGAGTGGAAGCCCTTCTCGATCTTCTTGGAGCGCGTCTCGATGAGGTCGGCCGAGAGGTTGAGCTGTGCGCTGCTCTCCAGGTAGCGGACCGGGTCACTGTTGCCATCGCTCTGGACGACGATCTGAGCCGAGGGCGTCACGCTGATCTGGCTGCCGGGCATCACGCCGTCGCTCTCGACCAGCAGCGGCGGGTCGGCGGCCTTCTCGATGTTCCGGATGAAGGTGCGCCAGATGGCGTTGAGCATCTTCTGGTCGGGGAGGTGGTCGATCCCCGGGCAGCGCGCGTACATCTCGCCCGCGTCGACACTCCAGCGCGCCACGAGGTAGGGGTTCTCGTGGAAGCCACCTTCCGAGACGATCTTCTTCTCCTTCGTGGAGAGGTAGATCGACTCCCACGGCATGCCGGCGGCATCGATGCGGCCGGGCACCGGGAGGCCCCGCTTGCGGACGTGGTGGATGAACTCCGACTCGTTGTTCGGGTTCTTCTGCGCTGCCGCCGCGATGCTGGGGATGTCCTCCTCGCCGAACATGTCCACGGCTTGCCAGTGCTTCAGCTTGTACTTCCGGAAGACGGCCTTCACGCGGCCCTGATGATCCACGTCGATGTAGATTTCAGCCGGCGAGAGCGCACAGAAGCGGGGGCCGAAGCCGGGGTCGTCGGTCACGAAGAGTACCGCGGTCCCGAAGGTCACGAGGTCCTGGTAGACCTCGGCGATCTGGGTGGCGAAGCCACTGCCTGGCCGGTTGAAGCCGGTCCCGAGCCGCTCCTTCGCCTGTTCGAGCCAGAGCACCGCCTCCTCGAGATCGTTCAGCTCGTCGCGCTCGAAGCGCAGATCGTGCCAGCGGCTCTGCGGGTTGGTGAGCAGGGCATGGAGGGCCGCAGCCAGGAGGTTGCTGGCGTCCTTGCTGGTGGTGTCGTAGATGCGGACGGTCCGCTGGGTGCCGGGCTCGCGGACGGTCTTGAAGTCGCGGCGCCCGATCGAGTGGTCGGCGACCTCTTGCCAGAGGTTGTCCCAGTTGTGGCGGTCGCTCTCGAGCGACTCCTGGTAGGACAGGATCTTCTTGGCGCGCTCGGCCAGGATGGGCATCAGCCGCCCGCGTCCGCGCCAGCCTGCCCGAGCAGCGTTGCCGGGGCGGTCTGGGCGGGTTCGGAGACGAGAGAGGTGAGCACCGTGCCGCTAGCGCCCTTGGCCGCGCGAGCGGCGCGGATGCGCTTCTGGCGCTGATCGGCCACGCGCGGGTCCGGCTCGCTGGGGTTGCGGGGCGGCGAGTCGTCGAAGGCCCCGGACGCATCGGCGATCTGGAGACCTACGGATGCGAGCGTTGCAAGCGTTCCGATGGCCGCGCCCATCAGCCCCCCAGTAGCGTCTGCTGCGCGACGGCTAGGTCGCCCAGCGCTCCGCTGGTGAGAAGTGTCCCGCCGCGGCCGGACTGGGCCTGCCGGATCATCGCCAACTTGCGGCGGGCCTCAAGCGTGGGCTCACCGATGGGGTTGTTGAACTGGGATCGGCCGCCGGTCGTGGAAGGCCGGAAGCCTCCCTGGATTCCAAGCGGTTGGTCCCCCGTGAGTGCGCCCATCTATTCGCTCCACCCGAAAGGATCAAAATCCGAGTGGACCCGAGGCTCGAACTTGCGTCCGAGGTCTCTCACCCGCGCCGATCGTAGCATCATCAAGCATTTGTACAGGGCTGAGAGCAAATCGTCGTTTTTCTTGACCAGGAGCCCGTCTTTGCGGTGATAGTGGGACACCTCGGCAAAAAACTGCCCCAGGTGCTCGAATGCCTTGAACCGCCCTGTCTGCATCCGGGACATCAGGATTTGGACGGCCTCCTCGGGCGAGATGCCGCCGTGCTTGAAGGTCGCGTGGTCCTTCAGCATCCGCAGGCCTTCCTTGCGGTAGATGCCGGCCACCGGACCCGCCCCGCCCCAGTCCCGCTTCCCGTCATGCGGCCAGACGTAGCGGACATCCTCGCCCCAACTCCGCAGCGCAGAAGCGTGAATCGCCGGGACGGGCTCCTTCTCCTTGTAGCAGTGGGTCAGGTAGACCACGTCCGAGTCGCGGTCCCAGGCGATCCGCACAGCGGCAAACGGGTGGTCCCCGTAGCCGAAGTCCACCCCGCCAAGGATCGCGAAGTGGCTGGGGATCTCGAAGGCCTCGCACTCGTAGGTCTCCTGGGGGATCTGGAAGACCTTGCCCGAGCCCAGCAGCGGGATGCCGCGAGCTCGAGCGTCGCGCTCGTGGGGCTGGTAGGCCGCCACGACCATGGCCCGCTCG
>Ga0255048_10001292_pt1 | contig 17692 bp, 16 predicted proteins | sample JV7_2_2_MG_FD_183619 | JGI IMG/M metagenome (GOLD analysis project Ga0255048, IMG submission 183619) | Seawater microbial communities from Jervis Inlet, British Columbia, Canada - JV7_2_2 | ecosystem: Environmental > Aquatic > Marine > Inlet | place: Canada: British Columbia | collected 2016-10-06
ATTCGCGAATTGTGTTCCGCGTATTCCTCGAAATTCCAGAAATCGAACCGCTCGGGGAGCTCGAGGCGACTTTTTGCAATGTGGCCCGGTTCGGCTTGTGTGATCGCCTCGACGCCTCCGGCATTTTTGGCGATTTTCCGCTCGCGACCGAAATCCTCCTCGACCTTTCGCTGGAACACGCGACGCCGGACGAACAAAACCTCGTCGGAGAACTCGACGAGCGAGGGTCCGTTCCGTTTCGAGAGTTTGGGTCCGTAGCAATCCCAGGAAGTCCCGTCGGGGTTCTCGATCCGCTGTAGTCCCGCGTGAGCGATAACGACGACCTCGAGACCGCTCGCCTTTACCGCGGAGAGCGTTCGGAGTAGCTCCTCGAATTTCTCGGAAACTGCGACGTCTCGTTTTCCGAAACTGTCTTTCACTCCTGCGCGAATGACCTCGCGACGAAAGAGCGTTTCTGCCGCGTCGGCTGAGTCAATAACGACCGTTCGGAAACCATGCTCGGAATCGTGCGCGAGCTCGTTTAGGACGCCGAGAGCGAGAACGGAGTCGCTAACCAGGGGCGTTCGGTTTACCTCGAGGTCGTTCGTTCCCGCCTCATAACTGATAAACAGGGGATTCGGAAACCGACTCGCGAACGTCGATTTTCCGAGACCGCCGCCGCCGTAAATCGTGGTAACTCTCGGCGCTGCGACGACGCCGGAGATAATCCCGTTAAGTAGTGACATAAAACCCTCTCAAATAGAAAAAAATTAAACGGACGTCGCGAGCTCGATTTTCAGGCGTTCGATTTCCGACCGCGTCGGCAAATCCTCCGACTCCCATTCGCTCCGCTCGATCAAAACCAGATCGCCGGAATAATGCTCGCGAGCGCGAACGTAGAAATCGAGACTCGCCGGTTTCGAGTTTTCGAGAGGGAGAAAATCGAAGTCCTCCCAAACGTTCAACTCGGCGACCAGCGAAACCGGCTCGACCTCGAGCCGCGTCTCGCCTGGAACCCAGGAGAAAAACGCTTTGGCTTTTTTGTGGCGATAGTTGACCCAGGAATCAGACAAACCGAGCTCACTCTCGGAGATCGAGAGGAGAAGGTTCGTCGTATCGCCGAGCGAGTCGAGCGAGTAGCAACCAGGCAGGACGGGAACCTCGGGGAGCGCCTCGCGAGGAAACCAGAACCGGATCGAGTCGTAAACTTTCCCGGCGTCGTTCGCCGAGACGCCGAGGAACCGGCGTCCGGTGTAGAGAACCGCGACCGGGAACCGCTGGTCGCGTTTTACTCCGTTTGTCCCGAAAACGACCTCGCCTCGCTCTGGTCGCTCAAAATCTACGGAAATCCATTTCGTCGGCATCCGAACCCTCTCCGTTCTTGCTCACCTAAAAAATCACCTGGCGAGCGTTCGAACAACTGCTCGACGAGATTTCCGAGGATCCGGAGAGACCTTGAACGCGGGAAAACGACGCCTGAGCGCGCCGGATCAACCGATAGGTCTCACTGGAACTGAGACCGATAACGCTCGAAAACGTATGGTCTCGAAAATCTCGCGGATCAATCACCGCTCGACTCACCGTTACTGACTATAGGAGACCTTTTTCGACCGCGTCAAGTCCGAAACTCAAATCGTTTTAACCTGACTTGTCAAAAAAACGGACGATAGCCGAACTGGTTAGGAACCTCACTGGAACTGAGGCGCGGAGAAATCCGTTGCGGGTTCGAGTCCCGTGTCGTCCGCTGTTAACCCCTCGCCGAGAGAATCGGCGAGGGTTCCGCTCGCTCGTCAATCGCCGCGTATAGCGCCTCGGCGTGATTCTTGGCGTTTTCCTGGACGTAGTATTCCAGGGTGGTTTTAATGCTCGCGTGACGCATTAAAACGCGGAGCGTGTCCGGCATGACTCGAGGCGACCAGCGAGCCCCAAACGCTCGCCGGAAATCGTGAGCGCTCGCGAATTTTGTTTTCCCGTTTTTCTCGGAGACGACGACCCTCGCCGCTCGCCCTGCCAGCGAGATATATTTTCCGACGGTTTTGATACTGCGAGAATCGCCGGTCGAGAGAGTCCACCGGAAAACCTGGTCGCGCCGTTTCATTTTCGGTACCGCTCGGAGTAGCTCGGCGAAATCCGGAGCCATCGGGATAATACGATTTTGCCTCGCCTTTTCTGCCCTCGCGGAAATCTGAATCATCGGTCGCGCGGAGTCCAGGTCGAGGACGGAATGGCAATGATTTTTTGCTTCCCAGGCAAACGCGAACGTCTCGCCTAGCCGGAAACCGGATCGCCAGAGCGCCTCGAGGTTCCATGCCCACCGCTCCGCGAACTCCTCGCCGACAATGCTCGGAAGTTGTGCGGCTATCCGCTCCGCCTCCTCGCGTGTTATCGGTCGACCTCTCGCGGGATTCTCGGCTCGTCCAATCGGCGGAGGATCCGGACGCCGGTCGATAATCCGAACCTGGCGAGCCCATTTGAGCGAGCTCATTAGGTGATTTCTGTAGGCGTGAATCGTCGCGACGCTCTTTCCCTCCTCGCGGAGTCGGAGAGCGAACAGAGAGAAAACCCGCTCGTCGAGGTCGCTGACCCATTCGATACCGGGAACCAAGTCGTCGAGTCGATTCCTCGCGGTCTCAAACGCTTGGCGGGTTTTGTAGGGTCCGAACTCGAGTTTCTCGGCGACGTACCGACGACAAAACTCCTGCCATCCGTTTAGCTCGCGGTTTTCCTGGTGTAACGCCGCCTCGATAGATTCATCGGCGAGGCGCAATAACTCGAACGCCTCCCGCTCGGCCTTTCCGCGAGTTGTCGCGGAGGTTTTGCGTTCGCCGATTTTTCCGTCGGTTTTGGTAAACCTGACAAAATACGGTCCTTTTCCTTGCCTTCGGATTAGCTTCCATGCCGAGATGTGGTTGAACATTTCGACGACCTTTCGAGAGCCTCGCGGAATTGCTTTCCGCTTATGAGTTTACGGTTTCCTATTGAAAAAACGGGACAATGAATCTCGCGCAAGAGCCTTTCGACGCTCCGTTTTTGTTTGTAACCGAGCGATTCGGCGAGCGCCTGAATCGTGTAAGATTTGGAGTCGTCTACCGTTCCCATGCGTTTTGCTCCTTGAATGGAGAAAACGCGAAAAATTCACGGCAGCTTGCATGATCTAGCCATCCTATTGGTTAGAGAGTGTGAGAGACCGAGTCGGGGAGGTTCAGTCCTCGGCTCGGCCTGCCGCTTTTTAATCTAGCGGTTCTTTTGCTGTAGTGTCTGTTTAGTGCGTTGTATTTCGCCTGAAAACCCATCTTTTTTCCCGCTTGGGTTTGCTTTGTTCGACAAAAACCTGACCTCGTTTCCGGTTTTGGGAAAAACATCACCGAAAACGAGCGTCCGTTTTGTACGCTATCCGCGACGAAAAACGAGCCTCGACCCTGTTTTGAGTTTTTGACTTGAAACCCTCGGAAAAATATTCTATCGACGAGCGTATCGACGCCTGGGTCGACTGGGGTCGCGTCTGTTTCTACTGTGACGTTCCCCTCTCGCGACCAGGTACGAAAGCCGGACGGAAAACCCATTTCGACCACCTAATCCCAGACGCCCTGGGCGGATCCGACGAGCTCGAGAATCTCCGTCCGAGTTGTCGCCGCTGCAACTGCGATAAATCGACGACCTCGCTCGAGGTGTTCGTCGAGCGGAAACTCGCGAGCGTTCGTCGCCAGGAATCGCGACTCGTCGCTCTCGGAGAGTTGTTGAAAAAACTCGAGCCCGAGGAATCGAACCTCGAAACATAAATCGACCAAGTCGAAAGCCAGCGCGAACCAGAACTCGAGTTAATTTTGTAAACGGTCTCTCGCGAGTTTGCAAGCTCGACGGATAACGAGCGCGAGCCAGAATCGGAGAGCCGCGTCGGGTATCGCCTGGAATGCTTTTCGGAGGTAGCGTTTCTGGTCGACGAAATACTCGACCCATTCCTCGAGCTCGGCCTCGACCTGATCGGGTCCGTCGCGGTTCATTTTTTTCTTCTTGCTTTTACACGAACAGCCTTTGAGGTCTGCGAGGATCCATTCCGGAATCCGAGAGGCGACCAAATCTCCTACTCCGTTTTTCATATCGTGCAATCGGTAACGGTAATGTCTGCCTCGTCCCAGGTTCCCGACGGGGTGTTCGGGTCGGGTTGATCTGGAACAATGCAACCGCCCGTATATCCATAGGTTCCACCGCAACCGCTAACGGTTCCCGCTCCGAGCGTTGTCGGAAGTGTTACGCCGTCAAACGTTGCAGGTGACCAGGAGAGTTCGAGCTCGAGCATTGCGAACGGACAATTTGTCGGCTGAACAATGCAGACCTGCGCGGTCGCGACGACGTCGTTAACGTTCAAGTCGTCGCTCTTGAGAGTGACTGACAATTGAGCGCAACAATTCGACCCCGCTGTCCAGACCGCCGTCGACCCGTCCGCGTGACCATTTGCGCCGCTGCCGGTCGTCGTTCCAGACCAGGAGAGACCGTCGAGCTCGAAACTCGCTCCGCCGTTAGAACATTCCGAACACTCGACCAGGCAACCGGCGCCCGGACAATCGGACCCGTCGCCGAGATACGTTCCGGGAGGCGCTCCGCTCGGAGGATTTTCGCAATAGTCCTGGGTAACTCCTGGCGTATAGGTTCCGTCGTAGTTTTCGCAGCAACCGGTTTGCTCGTCCGGACAACAGATGTACTCGGTATCGACTCCGCCAGGGTCCGTTTTGCAGACGTAGATCGTGTTATAGGAAAAATGGAGATAATCGCCGACGCGCGAGACGTCGTAAATGTTCTGGACTGGAACCAGATTGGCGGTCGCCTTTTTGTCGATTGTCTCGGAGTCGCATCCCTCGCCGTCTCCGAAAACGAGCCAGGGTTTCGTTTCTTTGTAATCCAAATCGCATCCGTCGAAATCGAGGAGCTCGCCAACCTCGCCGGTTTTCTTTCCGACCATTTCGAGCGATGTCGCGGTTCCGTAGAGAGCGGATCGAGTGATTGCGACGTTGTATTTTTGGTCGTTCGGATCCCAAAACGCCCAGGCCGGTTCCTCGAGTGTTAGGCATTCTTGCTCGAGACCTGTGACGGTTTCGATATGGTCGTTTAGCGGGTCCTCGAAATAAGATAACGGGTTCTCGCCTTCCTTAAAAAATCCGATGTCGTTAAACCATCCATTGCTCGAACCTTGCCAGGTAACGCGAATCCATCGCGCGAGGGGCGAATGAACCTCCTCGATTTGCCAGCGAGTCGGTTCGTAATTTTGAGCCGCGTATGGTGTCGAATCGTTGCACCCGTCCTCGAGTCGTTGTCGTCTCGGGACTGCCTGAATCGTTACTAGGCTCCCTTGAATCGCCGAAAAACGTCCGTCGTTGTCGGCCTTGATTTTGTAGGCATACGGAACCGCTGGGTCCGTGTTTACCTCGATCCCGAGGTCGTAGTCGACATTGGGATAACGCGACAAAACACTCTCGGCGTTCTGAAAATAGAGAGTAACCTCCGGCTCGTTATCCTCTCCGGTCGGCTGAGAGTGTGTGCCGCTGTTCCGATAAACCGAGACGAGCATCCGGTTAACGGTTTGCGAACACTGTTCGACCTCCCATCTCTTTACGGGTGTAAGGTCTCCGCCTGCGCAGGTTTTGTACTCCTCGAACGTTCCGCTCGCCGCTGCGCAGACCGCCGCCGAGACGTTATCGGTGCAAATTCCCTCGATGGTACAGGCTCCGACAACTCGCTCCGTTTCGACCGCGAAACCGAGAGATCCGCCGCATGGAAAAACGGTCGACTGAGGAATCGAGACGTCGGTCGAGCCTATTGCGTGCGCGAACTGTTTTTGCGTATCGCAAACCGTGACGACGTCGCCGGGAGAAACGGTCGTCGTTCCGTAGGTGTTCAAAACGACCGCCGTCGCCTCGCCGGTATCCTTAAATCCGACCTGCAACCGAAAACGGATCCTCGGATTGTCGACCGAGCCGCTGCCTCCTCCCTGGCAAATTTCTATTGTATGAAATTCACCGTCTGCAAAAACGCAATACCCTATCGTTCCCGCCGCGAGGGTTCCGCAATTCAGGAAATGAACCTCGACCGACGACGCGAACTCCTCGTCGCGGAGGGTAAGCAATTTACAAAACGCCGTCGCTCCTCCGGTGTAGTTGTCGAGGAGCTCGAATTTCCAAACCTGTTGAACGTCCCCCATACTCGCGACCGAGTAATCCGTCGAGACGACCGTCGAGATTTTATAACCGCTCGTCGAGCGTTTCATATAGGTAGGGTCGAGCGGATCCGGAAAACAGTAATTCCCGAGAGGCTGAGTTGACCCCTCGCGAAACCGAACCAAAACGCCGCCGTCGTAAACGCATGGACCGATTTCGTCTGCCTTTATTGGCTGACGCGGAACCATCAGCATATGACAGGTCGACGGAAAAACCGGTAACGCCAGGTCGACGATGTCGCCGTCGCCAATGTCGAAAGGCGCGTTCGGGTCGCCGTAAAAATCGCCGAGACCGCGAACCTCTCCGAGCTCGACGTCGTTAATCGCTTTCCCAAAAACGACCGCCTGGCGGAGTGTCCCGACGCTCGTTCCCGTTCCCGACTGGTTCTCGGGTAGCCGGTCGATCACTCGATTCCATCGTTTCGCCGAGAGCGAATCGCCCTCCGAGACTTTTAGGTTATCATTTGTTCCCGACGTTCCCACTGGTCAAACTCCGATGAATAGGTCGGTGAAATCTGCGAAATCGTAAACCTGCGAGACGTAGGCGGCGCGAGCGACGGTCGTTTTTAGGCTCGTCGCGGTGTCCTGTTTTTGCTTGAAATCGAACCAGATATATTCCCACCCGAGTTTATCGATTCCGGTAACGGTTCCGATTGTTTCGTTGGTTATGTTCGGCGACGCCTCGAACGAAAAATTCAAAACCGGGTCGCTGTTGGTGATTATGTCCCCGGTCGCTCCCAGGAACAGTAGCTCGCCTCGGTCGAACGTGAGAAACGTCGCGTCGTTTACTTTTCCGGTAACGCTTGCGATTGTTTTTGCGTAGGCGAGCGCCGTTGTAAAATTCGACTCTCGAATCGTCGCTCGAATGTTTAGTTTCAAACTCGGAATGATTTTCTCGACGCCCTGGGGGTTCCCCTGCGCGTCGACGTTGATCGAATCGCCGTAGTCGATAGCGGTTTCGTTGGTCGCCGGAAACTCGGTTTGCGCGTAGGCGAGTTGCGTGTTCACCGTCGCGCCGGTCGTATCAATCGAAACCGTAAATTCGCCAGGCTCGGGAGTAAAATCGTAATTCGCGGAAAACTCCCAGGCGTCCGGACCTCCCTCGGGATACAGATTCCAAGACATGGATTTTAAACCGAGCCCGTCGTAACTGTAGAGACTGATATTCCCCGCGTAGGCGACAAGGACTGTTCGGCAGGCTATCGGATCCGAGCTCCCGCGAACGAGCCAGCGCCGGTTTCCGGTGTTATTGTCGGCGGAGTCGGAACCGTCGCGACCGGAGAGCTCGCGAATCGAAATCCCGGTCGTCGGGTCAATGATAATGTCGGCCATTTTTTTACCCTATGCGTTGAAAACCGCGAGGTTCGGCATCGCTGTATTCTTGGCAATGTCGGCGGTGTTTTTAGCGGTGTCTTTGTTCGCCTTCAGTAGTTTTTCCTGATACGTTCCTGCTCCGAGAGCTCTCGCCGCGAACGCGGAGAACGTTCCTCGACTGTTCGGTTTGCCGGCTGCGCCGTCGAGCTCGCCCGAGGAATCCGCGAGACTCAAACTATCCAAGTCTCCGAGCTCCTGGCGTCGGTTATAGGCGTCCTGCTGGTCGCGGTTTCTTCGTTCGTTCTCGAGTCGCTCCTCCCGTTCCCTCGCTCGTCTCTCGCTCCTCTCCTCGAGCTCTCGTCGTCGTCTCGCTCGGTCGTTCGACCGTTCCTCGCGTTCCTCTGGCGTCGTTATGTAGTCGTCGAGGCTCATATTCAAAATCGGATCCTGCGAATATGCGTCGACGTTGTATTCGCCGATAGTCCGAACCCCTCCCATTTCGGTCAACCGACCGACTATTGTTTTGTATACTTTGTTGTATATATCGCCGTACTTGTTATCGAACCAGGACATTAGCTCGCCGAGATAATTGAACGACTCTTTCGCGGCCGTTACGAAATCCTGGATCCTCGACGCGAGACCGGAAACGACCTCGTCCCACCAATCGAGCATACCCTCGCCGAGATCGAGCCAAACGAGCTCGATTGCCTCCGCTGCGACCTCCATCGCTCCCTCGATGTTCCCGGCTTTCAATTCGTCGAGAATCGTTCCGAAATTTTGCGAGAACACTCTCGAGAGAGTTTCGAACGCTCCGGCGAGCCAGTCGGTCGCCTTTCCGATAAATCCGAAATAGTGCGCCGCCGCTGCCGCTGCCGCTGCCATGCCGACGATCAGGATTCCCGCCGGCGAGAGAACCAAGCCGACAATCGTTCCGAGCGACGTTATCGCCATGCCGATTCCAATGATCGCGACGCCTGCGACCGAGAGAGCGGTTCCCAGGCCGACGACCGCCGCCGCCGCCGCTGCGACTCCCTGGATTATTCCCCGATTCTCTCGGACGAACTCGACGACGCCGACGGCGATTTGTGCGAAATTTGTCGCGACCTCCGCGAGAGCCGGAGCGAGAGCCGCGCCGACTTGCTGTTTTAATCCTTTCCAAACCGACGAGACTCGGTTCATTGCGTCGGTGTATTCCGCCGCCGCCGCCGCGTCGTCGCCGCTCATGCTGCGACCGAGCTCGTTCGCCTCCTGGCGTAGTGCGTTTATTCCTGCGGTTCCCTGTTGCAACATTGGCAAGAGTTGGCGACCCGCTCGACCGAACAGTTTTTGCGCGATTGCTCCGGCTCGGCTCGCGTCGTCCATTTTAGAGAGCGCGTCGGCGACTTTGTTAAACTGTTCCTCCGGCGAGAGACCGTCCATTTCCACGACGGATAAACCGAGCGCCGTTAACGAGTCGACCGCCTCGGCGGATCCTCGAGAGGCGTCGAACATAGCTCGCGACAATCCCGCAAAACCTTTCTCGATGTCCTGCAAACTCGCGCCGCTCTGTTCCGCTGCGAACGCGAGCTCGGAGAGGCTCGTTACGTTGACGCCGATCCGGAGCGAGGTTTTGTCAAGGTCGTCGCCCATTTTCGCGAAACTCGACGTCGCCGCGAGTAGGGGAGCGAGAACCGCTGCTCCTGCCCCTGCGACCGCCGCCCCTGCGACCGCGACTCGCTTTCCCATCGCGCCGACTTTGTCGCCTGCGGATTTCAAACCTTTCTCGAGCGACTCGGCGTTTAGTCCGAGCGTAACGTAGGCTTTCCCCGCCTCGGTTCCTTTTCCTGGCATTAGTTCCACGTTCCCTTAAATGCTGCGGCAATTTTTCCCGCGTCGGCGAGGTGCTCCATTGCTGGAACCATGAACGGTCGTTTCTGAACGGTAATCGTTCGCGACCTGGTTTTTCGTTTTCGAGCCTTTCCGATGTTCTTTCGCGTAACTCGAACCCATTTTTCGGAACCGTTCCTCTGCCTCGCGAGACTTTGTCGCATTGTCATTCTGGAACCGTACTCGAGAGCGTTCGGCGCTGTTACCGAGTTTTTAACTCCGACCCCGCTCCCCTGGCGGAGAACCGGACCCACAATCCCCGACTGGGTTCGGTAGTTGTATTCGTAGGCAATCGTCCGGAGTCCCTCGGGAGAATGCGCGAACGGTCGCTCGCCTGGTCGCGACGTTTTGCCTGGTCCCCCTCGTTTCTTTCCGTATGATTTGCGTATTTCGTTTTGCCTCGCTCGGAGTCGAATCAGTCCGAGCGATTGCCGAACGCCTCGGTTTGCTGCGCGTCGGTTCGCTCGCTCGATGTTTCGGAGATCCCATTTAATCCGCGAGAGTTTTTTCGTTACGATTCTCACCGACTAGCCTCTTGTATTCCGCCTCGGGATCGTCCAGTTTTAACGTCGTTTTTCTGTACGGGTTTAGTTCGCCAGGCGAGACCGGTCGTTTTGTGAAACACGACATGACATGCGCCGAGATGTGGGTCGTGTGGTCCCATAGCTCGACTCGTCGGATTCGGCAAACCTCCTCGAGCTCGGAGAGCGTAAGGTCTCGCCAGTCCAGGCCGACGGTCGACGCCGCCGCGAATACCGCTACCCATTGAGCGTTTGCGCGAGCATTTTGTCGAAATCTATCTCCTCGAATTTCTGTCTCTCTTTCGTTGTCCCGTCGCGAAATGCTTTCGTTAGCTTTCCGAGTTTCGTCTGTCCGAGCCCCTGATAAAAAAAAACAAGTTCGTCGAGAAATGCGTCGCTCGCTTGGTCCGGAATCCCTGGTCCGACTAACGCTCGGTCGAAATCGTCAATCGAAACCCCTCGCTCGCTCACTTGGTCCGAGACCAGGTAGAAAACGTATGTTAAACGGTCGAGCAAACTCGACATGAGGGTTTGCCAGTCGGATTCGTTGAATAAATCGAGATTCAATTTGCCTCGGATCGCCCGAGCTCTCCCGAGTGTTAACTCGAGAGTCCATTCGTTGCCCTGGTTATCCGTGAACGTTTGCGGCATGTTTCGCGCTCCTGGTTATGTGGTGGAATCTCGAGAGATTATCCGATCCCTCGAAAAATTCCATTCGACCAGAAACTACGGAGTCGGAACCGGATACGGAGTCCTGGCGATTTGGTCGCCGGATGCGTCGTATGCGTCGGCGAGGGAGAACGGTAACGACGCGACGACCGGGTCGCCGCCGTTGGCGGTCTCGGCAAACTGCCCGAGGATACACGGCGCGCGCCACCCGATTGCGTCCGGATTTGTCGTCGTTCCGTCGGCGAGTACGATGTCCTGGTTGAGGTGCATCATGTCGACGATTGTTCCGTTCTCGGACGCCGCTTTTAGGTAATCGTAAACCCCATCAGGAGTCGACGCGGTCGTTCGTCGTCGAACGTACTCGAGCGAACCGTTAAACGCTTTGTAGCCGGGAATCTGGGAGGTGTTTTCGCTCCCGTGGAACTCGACGTCCGCGAGACCTGGTCCGTCGTTAACCGAGATATTCCTCGCTCGAGGAATCTCGACCCAGGTCGGCGAGGCATAGGTCGTCGAGTTGTAGTAAAGGAATGTTTCCTTTCCGCTGTACGCTCCGCGTGTTAGATCGCTTGGCATCGTTAAACCTCGTCGCAATAGTCAAAAAATGTGATGGTGATTTGTGAAAACCAGATTCCGTTTTCGAAGTAGCTCGCGACCTCGAGAGCGGTTTCCTGGCTTATGTTGTTGAACCGATGTCCTGCGACCTCGGTCTCGGCGGTCGTCGTCGGAGGTGTCCATATCCCGAGAACCGTCTCGACGATTCCGTCGAGCTCGTCGTTAACCTCGATCTCTTTCGTTCTGTAATCGTTCTTGGCGTCGAGAGGGTATCCGCTCGCCTGCGGAGCCTTTGCCATGATCGCGACGCCAATGTCGACGGATCTTTCCGCTGGTCCCATTTCGACGGTAATCGCTCGAGATTCCACGCGAACGGAGATAACGGTCGAGCCCAGGTCGTCGATTCCGTAATTCGGAACGACCGTCGATTCGACGGTAACGCTCGGAACTGCGCTCGAAATAAGAGCCGCGACCGCGTCGCGTAAATCGCTCGCCCTGGACAATTTGTTATCCCTTGTTTGTGTGGATTCTGTAAAACGTTCGAAAACCGTCGCTCCATGACCAGAACGCGCCGTTGTTCGTTTGAACCAGGTAATAGTTTTCGCCCTGGTACTCGATCAAATCGCCGCGACTCGGCTCGGCCAGGTTATTGCCGATTTTTAACGCTGCCGGATCGACGATAAAATCCACCGACTTTAGAGACTGGTAAACGTCGCCGTTCGCCTGTTCCTGCCAGTCGGTCGAACCTATCGTCGCCGTGAGCGTTACGCGAATGTTACCTCGGACGAAAACGACCTCGACTCCGGCTGAATCCATCAGCCGGAGATTGTGCGTTTTCAATCCGTCGACAAACATTCCCATAGCTCGGGATCAACCTAAACGAGAGCGGTTTCGGAATCAGTCACCGCGTCGGTAACGACAATATCGACGCCGAACGCGCTTTGCGGGAACGGAGCCGGAGCGCCGGTCGGGTTCGTCGCGGTTCGGCTCGCTTGTAGTTGTTGCAAACTGCGCCGGTTCATCACCAGGTGAGTCGCTGGGCGAGCCGCTGGAAACTTGGCGAGCGCGTCGGAAATCTTGTCGTCCGTCAAACCGTTCGCGCTGGCGTCCAGGTTCGCGATTCGACCGACTGAGTAAATCGAGCCGATTTGCAAACCGAGGTATGCTTGAACCGGAGTTACATAGGCGTTGAACATTCCGGTTGAACTGCCGGCCATCATTTGTTCGTAACTCGCGCCGACGGAGATGTTCCCGTCGTTGCCAGTAATGAGCGTGCAATCCGTCAAGGCGTCGACGCTCCGGACCAGGTAAACGCTCGAGAGCGCGGTCGCTCCGCCTCCGTCGACGACCATTTCATCGGCGAGCGCGTCGATGGTCGAGGCGTCCGCGAGACCCGTAAATCCTGCCGAACTCGCGCCGGTTCCGTAGATCAACTGTTCCTCGGCTTTGAAAAATCCAGCTTGTAACGCTCGCTGGCTTTCGCGAGCGATCCACGCCTCTTTCCCGAACCGATACTCGTCCGCGAACGCGGAGTCGACATGGAATGAACAATCCAGGAGAGCGAGGTCGACGGTAACTTTGGTATCGTTTGAGTGTCCGTGGTCTCGTCCGTCGTTGATTGCGCGGAAACCGACGACCGGAGCGCTGGTTTCTTTCAGGTATTTATGCTGTGTTCCGTTGCTCGCGAACTCCGCGACCAGGGTTTTTAGCAGGGGGGCGTCCTGCAACAGATCCGAGATTCCGTCGATGTCGGCGACGTTCTGGTCGTTGATTTTCAGGAGCTCGGAAAGGGGGGCTGGATTGTGTGCCATTGGTTCGAACCTTTACGTTTCGAGGGGTGTTTGTTGGTTTGTTGGTTTGTTGGTCGGGATCAATTTTTCGAGGCGTCGCCGCGAATTGAAAACAGACTTTCGAAATCGACTTTCTCGCTCTCGCTCTCGCTCGGAACGTCGACAGGATTCGATTCGCCGAGATCGACGGATTCGAGTTTTCCCTCGAGCTCGGCGATTTTGGCGTCGCGGTCGTCGATTTGTTTTGAGAGCTCGACGCAATGTTTCTCGAGAGCCTCGGAGAACCCGAGTCCCTGGTTAAACCATTCGACGCCGTTCGCGTTTCCGAACGCATCGGAGAACCGCGAGAGCTCGGCGAGAATACTCTCGCGAGAGGAGGATTCGGTCGGCTCGGTTTCCGGAGCCTGGTTTTCGTTTTTGTCGGTCATCGTTTGCGACTCCTGCGAATCGTTTAGAGAGATTGAAACATCGTTTTCGGTTTTCCACCGTTGGAAAAACTCGCGAGCTCGACCCGGTTCGATACCGAGTAAAGACTCTGGTTTGTCGTCGGAGATCCCGCTCGCGAAATTGAGAAACGCGAACGCCTCCGCTGGTAAATCCTGGCGATAAAACATTCCGGTCGGGTTTGCTGCTGGTTCGTCGACGACGTCGGCCGCGCGGAGTTTCAAAACGCGAGCGTGAGGCAAACCGTCGACGTTTAGCTCGTCCGGCGAGGAGAAATCGCCGTCGTCGTCGGAGTTGTAGTCGGTAAACATTTCGGTCGCGTCGAAATCCTGCTCGAATACAATCGAGAGACCGGCCGCGCTTGCGTCCTCCTCGGTTAAAAGCATGACGTACTCGGCGAGATCGCCGTCCGGCGTTTTGTGCGAGCTCTCGGAGAAATGGAGATCGCCGAGAACCTGGTCGCCGTCGATCCGGAAATCCTGAACGCGACCGAGCATTTTCCCGAGTCCGTCGGAGCTCATGCCAGGATGAGTAAAACGAGCCTTGATTCCGTTTTCCTGTTCGTTGCCGAGCTCCGCGACCTGGTCGAGCATTGTCGAGTCGATCCAGATTCCATGACCGAGAGCCTCGCCTCGAGTAATAACCGCGACGTCTCGAATAATGCCGCTTTCGTATCGACCCCCCTCGCGGTCGATTTTAGGCTCGCTCTCGTTTTCAGCCCGCGCGAACCTGGTCGACTCGGGTCGAATTTTGTTTTCGGTTTTCGCTGGTCGCGTTACTGTGCTCACTGGTCGGCCTCGTCGGTTTCGCCTGAGTCGTTGATTTCGTCTGTTTCGTTGGTCGAGTCGGGAACGACCGGCTCGCTCGTCGAGCTCCCGGCTTGCCATAGTGGGTTCACGCCCTGGCTCTCGGCGAACTGCGCCGCCTTGGCGATTTCCTCGATGTTGTCGTAATAGTCGGTTCCAGTCGCTCGGCAAATCCGTTGCGGGGTGTCGAGTCCGTTTTGAATCGCCATGACAGAACCGGAAATCTCTTTCGCCGGATCCCACCAGGGCATACCGCGAGGGATCCAGTCGAACCGAACGTCGGAAACTCGCATCGAGTCGGGGAGAATCAAACGACCGTCGAGAACCCAGGAGTTAAGTTTCCACCGCGTATAGTTCGACCGCATTTCGATTTGGTCGCTGCGCTTGTCTTTACAACTTCGTTCGTAATGCAAAAACGCCGCGCGAGATCCGAAAAAATTAGAGTGTGAGGAGTCGAAAAACGACATCGGCAAATCGAGCGACGTCAGCGCGAGTTGCGTTACCAACTGGGTAAACTGTTGGAACTCGCCGGAGGGGGTTTTCGATTCGATAACCTCCATTTTCTCGCCTGGCTCCATGTCGACGTACCGCGTATCGCTTTTCACGAACGCCTGAAACCCTCGAGGCGCTGCGACATGGTCGAAATCGGTATCTCGTTCGCCGGATCCGTCGGCGACGTCGTCAATCGCGAGCGGAGCCTCCTCGCTGTCCCGATAAAACGCGAGCGCGAACAACTGCGAGACCTTGGATTTCAGGAGAGCATAGTTAACGTTTTCGTAAACGTCGCGGAGAGGATTCAGCGCCGAGACGAGGGGCGAGATTCCGCGTACCTGGTCCTGAGCGTATCGGTCGAAAAATCCGTAGTGAATCCCGTTCCGAGCCTGAATAGATCGGACGAAATGTTTTCCCGTTAACCCGTCTCGAGTCCAGACGCCGAACCCGAGCTCGCGACCGAACCCCGAGATCCGGATTCCGTTAACCCATTGGTCGGAGGATTCGCCAGGAGGATTCCGGAGTAAATCGGCCTGGATACCCTGGATTCGCCCGTCTCGCATTTTCACCAGGAGCGTATCGCCGTCAAGAACGCGACGCATTTCGGCGAGGCGAAACATTTTCTCGCGTGAGAATTTCCCCGCGACGTCGAACCGCTCGCGAGTCGAGTCCTCGGCCATGAGTGTTTCGATTTGGTCGTCGAGCGACTTCTCGCCGGTCGCCGACTTGAACGAGAATTGAGCGACGTAGTCGAGATGTCTCCGAACCATCCACCCGGCGAGCGAGAGATTCCGCGTAAGGTCGCTCGCGGTCGACTGTAGCCGGTCGCGTTTGGCTCCGCTCGCGTAGTAGTCCTCGCGATAGATCGAGCTCGGCGACTGTTTGCGCTTGCCCTGTCCGTCGAGAACGTCGTAACCGAGGCTCGTCGTTTTCCCGCGTCCGAGGAGTTTGTCGAGAATACTCATCCCAGGTAGATACTCGCGGAGGTCGGTCGTCGTTTTCGATACTGGTCGCTCATGGAAACCAAACGGTCTCGCTCCTGGCGTAGCTCGGCAATCGAAATCGTTACGGTCGTTCCGTCGACGCTGGTCGTCGTTACTCCGCTCTCGATTTTTGCGTCGAGCGCTTCGATTTTCTGCCGGATTTCGTTCGCGGTGTACATTCCGACCGTTCTAGCTCGGTCGCGTCCGGTTTTCTATTCGTTGTCCTCCGCCTCGCGGAGTTATTTGTCGGAGCGTAGAAAAAACGCTCGATCCGATGTTGCCCGCATTTCTTGCAAGACGTTCGACGGAGTTGGACGCGACCATAGGAAACGCCGCGAATGATGACGTCGGAGAGCTCGACCGTGTTGTGGTATTTGGTCCGTTCGTCGCTGCCGCATTTCGGACAAACGACCGCCTCGACGTCGATTTGAATATAATTTTTTGCCATAGTTAAAACCCTACGAAATCTCTGTTGGTTCGTTTGTTGCGACGTTTTGTTTTCTTTTGTTGTCGAGCCTCCGACGGATCCGGTTCGATTTCGAACCCTATTCCCTCGACACTCGCGAGAACACAATTCCCGACGAGGCAATCCCAGTAGTCGTTATCTCTCGAGTTAAAATCCTGTTTCCAGACGACGACCGAGTTTCCGGCTTTCCCGAACTCGCGAACCGGCGTCTCGGCGACCAGGTGCTCGGCGAGCATCCGGTGTCGAGCCGGAGGCGATTCGAAAAACAGGATCGACGAGTCGGAGCCTGGCAGCGCCTCGAGTTTCTCGGCGGTCGTCGTTTTCCACCAATTCGTATCGACGAGAATCTCGCGAACGCCTCGCGTGTTTTTTGGGGGTGGTTGTAGCCGACAATGGAGCCCGAGTCGGTCGCCTTTCTTATGCTGCCAGGCTGCCCACTGGCGAGAATCTTTGCCGATGAACTGCCCGAAATGCGGGTGAATCCGACCGACGTAATTCGACTCGCGACAAAACCGACGAACGGTTCGCGTATGGAATCCGGATCTCGCGTCGACCGCGACTCGATCCATCGACATAACCGCGCCGTCGAGCCGTTTGTATTTCCTCGAGAATAGTAGTTTCGTAAGAGCGCCGAGACCCTGATAAATTGCCTCGTTCAGATTGTCCGTTCGGAATCGTTTTTGTAGCGTTTTCTCGACTTGCTGTTTCGAAAAATGGATTCGTCGTTGGTCGGGAAACGTTCCGTAGTCGATGACATGACCGCGCCCCGTGAGCTCCCAGGCGACCGACATGAAAAACAAAACGTTGTTCTGTACGTCGATAAACGTTGTAAGTTTCTCGCAATACTCGGGAACCGCGAGACGTTTAACGCCGTTCGTTTTCTGTAGCAAAGTCTCGACGTTTAGATTGAATGGCAAATCGGCTCGAGCGGAGAGCGGTTCGTTTTGATACTCCGCCGCGAACGCTGCCTCGTCTCTGAATCGCAGATGGTAGGCATGTTGTAGCGCCGAGACCTCGTTCGGGTTTTTCCGGTGTTCCCATCCGACCGAGCTCCCGGCGTGTAGTTCCTCGAAATTCTCCTCGACGAACTGCCTGGGAACCGATCCGTCGGAACCTTCGCGGAGATCGTCCTCATAATGTTCGCGATATGCGTCCCACAATTCGCGACCGCGTTCGCTCGGCCAGGCGTAAACCATCGAGCATTTTTCGCCGCGCCAAACTGGGGATAGCTTTCGGTTAAGCAGGCGGTCGGCTAGATCGTTTTGGTAAACGACGGTCATCGCGCAAATCGCCGAGATTGTCTTGCCTGGTCCGGACATTCCGAGAATGTCGCCGAGCATGATTTCGTAACGTTTGTTGCATTGGCTCGGGCTCGCCGCGCTCTCGCTGGTTTGCGGGTCGTCGATTAGAACCAGATCGGGCCGGAGGATCGTTCCGTCGGAGGTCGCGATTTGTTGGCCTCGAATGTTCCCGGTAATCCCGCAACAATTCAAAACCGAGCCCGAGGTCGGAACGCCTGGAATGTTGCCAAATGCGATTCGGTCGGCGAGCCACTGAACGTTCGTTTTTTTCGATTCGAACCGCTGCCCCTGGCTCCGTCGC
>Ga0255048_10001293_pt1 | contig 17681 bp, 19 predicted proteins | sample JV7_2_2_MG_FD_183619 | JGI IMG/M metagenome (GOLD analysis project Ga0255048, IMG submission 183619) | Seawater microbial communities from Jervis Inlet, British Columbia, Canada - JV7_2_2 | ecosystem: Environmental > Aquatic > Marine > Inlet | place: Canada: British Columbia | collected 2016-10-06
TGGGAGAGTGTGGAGGTTCGATCATGACATCAGCACGGATGTGCTCTCGCCCGGACAATACGCGGTCGATCCTGTTGACGTACGGAAACGCCACGTCCTCGAGTCGGTGAATCCCTCGTTCGCTTCAGATGTGAGGCCGGGTGACGTTGTTGTTGCGGGTCGGAACTTCGGTTGCGGTTCGAGCCGCGAGACCGCTGCTGAAAACCTGAAGGCCCTCGGCGTCGCCTGTGTGGTCGCCGAGTCATTCTCCCGCATCTTCATGCGCAACGCGGTTGCTCTCGGCTTGCCTGTTGTCGTCTGTCGGGGTGTGCACGATGGCTTCTCCGATGGAGACCGGATCGAGATCGATCTCGCAAATGGCAGGATCGTCAACGCAGAGAGCGAGGCAGAGTTGTATGGAGACTCGCTGCCGAGCGAGATGCGCACCATTCTGTCCGCGGGCGGGATTCTCGCCGTCCTCGAGAACCAGACAGATCGCTGAGTCTTCGCCGGGTGTGTTGACGGATATCCCGTAGCCAACGTACAGTCCAACGTGGTCATGACAGGTATCACAGCGATCGATCCGCACGTGCAAGGTTCCCTTGCTGAGCTTCTTGACGTCCTCGGAAGGACGGGAGACGCCATGGTTGCCATCGACGGTTCCTTCGGGATCATTGCGTGGAACGATGCAGCCACTGAGCTCCTCGGTTACACGCCCGATGAGGTTCTCGGGAGGCCGTGCCACGAGATCCTGTGTTGGCGAGACCGAACCGGCGATGCTGTCTGCAACGGTCTGTGCCCGGTCGCTGGGCCTGGCGAACCGGATGAGGTAGTCGGCGCAAAGGAAGTGCTCGGCCGTTCGGCTTCGGGTAAGACACTGTGGTTGAGCGCATCGACGATCGTCCCCCCGATCGAGCTGCGGGATGACTGCAGGCTTGTTCACCTCATCAGGGAGGTATCGCTTCCGCCTGAACTCGAGCGAGTGATCGTCGAACGGCTGGGTGGACCGAGTCAGGGCGCCGATCAGGGTAGCGACAGGCTAGACGTCCTCACGCCGAGGGAGCGAGAAGTACTCCAGCTCCTGACGGAGGGTCTCGATGGCGCAGCCATCGCCGAACGCCTCTTCCTCTCCCAGGCGACGGTCCGCAACCACATCCAGCACATCCTCGCCAAGCTCGGTGTCCACAGTCGCGTCGAAGCAGTCGCCCTGGCCCTCCGCCGCCCCTGATTCCGAACCCAGGGTTCCAGTTGTGGTTTTTGCACGTTTCTGGCCCAGAGAACGAGGGGAAGCCGCTACAAGATTTGTGCCGCAAGCGCTTCGAGGTCTTCCTTGCTCTGCCCCTCGTATCGACGGTCGCAGGTCTTGTCGTATCGGGCACAGAGGGTTTCGCAGGCCGACCCGCTGATCATCCCGTCAGCCATGTTGAACAGGACGTTGTCCTCTTTCGAGATGTGGGCAACGATCAGGTCGATGAACCCGCGTGCCGCTGATCGCAGTTCGCTGCCTGCCGAAGCGTCGCCCTCCCTTGCTGCGTCGATGCTCGATGCCATCGCGCGCACGAATGCCCTGCCCTGGTTGTGTTCGTAGAGCATCACGGCAATCGGACCTGAGTCCCTTGCCATGCCCTCGGCTTCGAGGCCGGGAAACAGGAGATCCTCCTCCTTACCGTGGTGACAGGCATCTGCGAAGAGTCGGAAGAATGTGATGCATCTGACGACCGTGGCGTAGTCGAGGTCCACGCTTCTGCTCTCCTGAGCGAGCAAACCGTCGAGCCGGCCGGCGACCTGCAGGATGAGCTGGTGCTCCTCGCGGAGAACACCCGTCGGTGATGATGTGTGGTTGGTTGTCATGCCGTTGAAGGTAGACGACCCCGGCGCACGAGCAAAACCGGCGAACGGTCGATTGTGACCGACGGTATCATCTCCCCGTTCCGGGGGTGTAGCTCAGTCCGGCAGAGCACTACGTTCGCAACGTAGGGGCCACGGGTTCGAATCCCGTCACCTCCACCGATCAGCAGCCCTTGTACTGCAAGGGCTGCTCGCTATTTCGGCCTCGTCGCTCTACCGCTCCAATCCTCGTTCCGCGCGCGTTCTGTGCGCGATCGCGTCGGCGATGATCTGTTCGAGGCGGTCGGCGGCGACTTCGTCGAGGGGTTCATAGAGGTGCCCGTAGATGTCCAACGTGGTCTTGATCGACGTGTGGCCGAGTCGTGCCTGGAGTAGCTTCGGGTGCGTGTTCGCGGCGATCAGCAGAGCGGCGTGTGTATGCCTCAGGTCATGAAACCGCATGGGTTGTCCGACGGATGCCGCCACCGCAGGGAGCCAGAATCGCTGCCGGAAGCCACGGCGTCGGAGCGGGCCGCCTTGGGGTGCGGCGAAGACCCGGTCAGTTCGTCCGGTGCGCTGGTGGTCGAGGTGGACGGCGAGGTCGTCGGCGACGGCCTGGGGGAGGGTGATCGTACGTTTCGATGCCGATGTCTTGGGTTCGGTTTCGGTGATGGCGCCGCGGACTTCGGCAAGTGAGCGGGTGATGGTGACCCGGCGCCGGCCGAGGTCGAGGTCTCGGGGTTGGAGGGCGGCGAGTTCACCGAACCGTGCCCCGGTGTAGCCGGCGGTGAGGACAAGGGTTCGGTGGCGCGGGTCGATGGTGTCGGCAAGGTCGTGGAGTTCCTCCGCGCTCAGAAACCGTTTCTCGGTTTCGATGCGTTTGGGGAGGTTCACATCCATGCAGGGTGTGCGTTGGATGAGGGCATCGTCTGCGGCGGCGTTGAATGCCATCGACACCAGCCCGTAGGCGAGCTGGATGGTTGCGGGCGCGTAGCCTTCCTCGGCGAGCTCGCCGATCCAGTCCTGGATGTCGTGACGGGTGATGTCGAGGAGCCGCCGGGTTCCGAAGTGGGGGAGGATAAGGGAGCGGAGGTAGGTTTCGTCTCGTTCTCGGGTCGAGTCGCGGATGTGGAGCCGGGTCGCCATCCACCGGTCGCTCCATTCCGCAACGGTCATGGTGCCGGCGTCGGGGTCGATCCAGTCGCCGCGGTCGATCAGGGCGAGTTCGCGGCGCAGCCACTTCTCGGCATCCTTGCGCCGATCAAACGTCTTTGAACGGGTCCGTCGCCCAGGTGTGCGGTATCGCGCCTGGTAGCGGCCCGAGTGAGCTCTGCGGATCCATCCGGCCATCAGGCGCCGCCCTGGTGCCAGCGGCATGTGGTTGCGATGTATCCCTTCATGGGACGATCGTCGGATACAACCCTCTCACCAGAGTGTCACCAGAGTGTTATCAGAATGTCAGACCGCCGGAAACCGTTGTTGCATAAGGGATTCCCGTGTCGCGATCGGGTGTTCGTGGAGGCTGGATTCTGGCCGGTGGCGGCGAGTCTGGAGGGCCTTGACATTCTGATAACACTCTGATGAGAGGGTTGCTGACACTCTGGTGAGAGGGTTGGGGTGTCTATTTCACGGTCATGGAGTACGAAACGCTTGTTGGCCTCATTGGAGATCCCGCCGTCGAAGGCGGCCTCGGTGGTCCAGTCGTCCATTCAAGGACCGAACATCCCGTCCGAGCTCTGTCTGGATCGGCGAGAACCCAGGCACAGAACCATTCGCCGTATCCGTCACACGCCAGGATGTCACGGCAATCCCACGATCGAGAAACGCGGCAGCAGAATCTGAGCTCCACAATCGCCACCCGCGTCAGCCACGATCCGGAGAACGACCACGAAACGGGTATCCGCGTCGCGAATGCACGAAGACACCCTCAAATCACACACGCACGTGCAACAAGTTGCGGGATGTATACATGTGCACATCGGCGGTGGCTGTGATGGATATGGACAGGGGCGCCCTGGCAAGAATCGACCGCAAGCTCCGCGCCGGACTCGGCGACGACGAGGCCCTTCGGACGCTGCGAGTGCCAGCGACCGCAGCGAAGTGGTCAACGTGGAAGCGGTATTGCGACTCGGCGGGTGTCTCGATGGGTCGAGCCGTGGTGATGCTCATGGACCGGGAGTTGCTCTGTGTGTTCGGTGAACACACTGCTGGTGAGTGGGCAGTGCTCGCTCAGCAGGCAACCGAAGAGCTCGAGAATCGAGAGGCCAAGATCGTTGCCCGCGAACGTAGGGTCGATACCGCCGAGGCACGGATGCGCGAAAGGAGTGAGGGACTGCGACGTTGGGAGCATGAACTCGAGGCTCAGGAGTTCCGTGCACAACTCGCGTCAAAGATCGCATCACTTCGGTCGACGGGTGACACCAAGATTGGGCGCAACGAACGATGCCCCTGCGGGACAGGTCTCAAGTACAAGCGGTGCCACGGCTTGGCTGGCCGGTGAACATATTGCCGTTATGGGCGGGGTGAGGATGCAGTGCGGTGACTCTGTGGCGGGCACGTGTAGTTTCGCTGGTGTCGATTGCCGGATGTGGGTGTGGCTACTCGCTCATTGAGTAGAGGGCCTCGGGATCGCCGACGAGCCCGCCGCCACGAACCGTTGCCCCGATTGTGAGGGCGGCCGACACCAGCACGATGTTCTTGAGGATGTACTGGCCTTCGAGGGTCGGTACGAGCGGTTGTGACCAGGTCACCTCGGGGAACAGGAAGAGCGGTGTAGCGGCCCCGAGCATTTGCCCGACCAGCAGCAGCAGGGTGAGGCGCATGAACTTTCCGGTGACGAGTCCGATCCCGATCGTCGTTTCGAGGGTTGCCAGTAGGACACGGGCGAGATCTTCGGTTATCAGACCGAATGTGATCCGGTCAATCGTCTCTGTGGCGAGCTGGTCGGCAGGGCTCAGGCCCGGCCAAAACTTGAGCACTCCGAACCAGATGAAGACGACTCCTATGCTGATGCGCAAGAGTGTCAGTCCGTGTTCTGCAAGCCAGTGGGTTGCCCGGCGGTCGATCGCCTGGAATGCTGTTCGGTCCACGTGGCAACGCTATCGCTGCTGGACAAGTAACGGGACTCCGTTTTCGACAGAGGGCGGCAAGTTCGTGCGCGACGGTATCGACGGCGCACAGATCACCGATTCGGTTGCTATCACCGGAGGAGGAACTGGGTGCGCGATATCACATCCGAGTGCGGTCATGTTGGGGACGCCTCGGCGGAAGAGACGACACCGGATCGCCCCCTCGGCTCTTCGGATCCTCGTCGCACTCCGTTCGCCGCAGTCGATCCAGATTCCCGCATCGCCGCCAGTAGCGCATAACCGGCTGGGTGGGATGATGTTGTCCGGTGTTGCACGCCCCGTTCGGGCGGTGGTTTCCCGGTTGACCACGCCGATACCCATGTTGCTGCAGCGATCGATGCCAGTGGTGGCGTGTTGGGGATTGAGTCGTTCCCAGCTGACCGTGGAGGGTTTGAAGCGTTGTTGGGCTGGTTGATGTCTCACGGCGAGATCAACCGGGTCGGTGTTGAGGGGACCGGTTCGTGGGGTGGTCCCGAAGAGGTTCGAGCTAGACGAAAGACGGGGCTTGTCACCGAAGTCGCAAAACTCAGGCCACGCAAGGGTTCTGACCCGGTCCTGTACACAACCCAACACACGATGCGTGGCCTGACGCATCGTGTCCAGTCGCTCAATGCTGAGATCAGGGGTCTCGACTCCATGCTCACCGAACTCGTCACTAATACGGCACCAACGTTGGTCGAGCTCTACGGCGTCGGGACCGACACCGCAGCATCGTTCCTCGTCACTGCAGGAGACAACCCGCAGCGACTGCGCTCCGAACGGTCCTGGGCACACCTGTGTGGTGCTTCACCGCCCCGCCGCCCCAAGTCCTCGTCCTACTCGGATCCGTGGCGCCCTCCCAAGAAAGGCCGGGTCCTACTTCTGGATCTCTTTGGTAGACGCGTCGCCCATGGCGGTCGAGAAGAAACTGAGAAGCAAGCCGATCTCGACACCTTGTTCGTGGGGGTGGCGCAACATTGCATTGGTGCTGATGCTGTAGTGGTTGCGCCGGCCGATCCGCTCGTGGCTCAGGTACCCATCTGCTTCGAGGTCGGCGACGATTCGCTGGGTTGAGCGCTCGGTGAGGCTTGTCACGGCGGAGATATCGCGAGTGCGAATGTTCGGGTTCTATGAGATGACGATGAGGACGCGCGCATGGCTCGTTAGGAACGTCCAAGATCGGTGTTCGTATTCGGTCGTCACGAGACCCTTCGTCGCTTCAGACGAACATGTGTTGCAGATGTCATGATATATCGGACGGTCTACTCTCCGCGGATACCGCCACCGCTCTCGATACTGGATCGACGGGTGTCGCCATTGACGCTGTGGGGTGCCAAGCACAAGCCGATATGGATAGTCGTTGCTGTTCTCACGTCGGCCAGACGGGCTACCCTTAAGATGGTTCCACAGCATCCTCATGAAGGAAAAGGACTATCCGACCCACGGGGTCGGTCACAACGGTCGCCGTGATCGCGCTGTTCAGACATCTCTTCGTCGGCAACTCTCACGGCGACCCGAGGGATGATGAACACCCCCCCAACCCCGAGAGAATCCTCGTCGGTTTGGGTGGTTTCGAGAATTCGATCGAAGCACTGGTCTGGCCAAAGGCGCTCGGCTCCTTGGTGGGTCTTGCACTGCAGGAGAGATGGATGAGAACGCGATCACGATCGATCCTCGGGTTCCCGGTTTCATCACAGCGTTCTAGACACGACATCTGTGTCGTGTTATATTTGGCAGTATAAGGGGAGTATCCCGCAACAAGCATTGCCGTCAGTACGGCCGTAAGGCCCGGCTTGCTGACCCTTCGATTGGGTGGGAGAGACCTTCGCAACGGACGATCAAAGTCTCACGAAGGTCACAGGAGCCCGCAATGGCGATCACAATCCCCCGGTTCGCACCGACGACTACCACAGCCCTGTATGACCTCCTGGTGGACCGGCGTGCATCGATCGCTCGGAGTGCCGAGTCGTTGCGTCGCGAGGCTGCCGAGTTGTTCAGTCGGCGGGACCTCAGTGATTTGCTCGACCAGGAGGATCCGGCGGGGGATAGTGTTGGTGCCGCTGCTTTGCTGTTGGTCGAGCGGGCTGAGCGGCGACTCTGGGAGGTCGAACAGGCGCTTGTCCGGATGGCCGCCGGAACCTACGGATACTGCACAGGTTGTGGAATCGGTATTCGATTGCAACGGTTGCGGGCGCTGCCGGCCACCACATCTTGTGTCGCATGTAGCGATCGGTCGTCAAACCCGACCAACGGTCGCTTCGAAGGACACCGGGCAGCGATGCACGGCGCACGTCTAAATCAACCATCAATCCGCACCGGATCGGGCCAGCGGATCGTGCGATGAGGGTGTTGACTACTTCTGAGTGGCAGCAACAATCGCTGCTTCTCGACGAACGGGACCGACTGCAGTATCTGTTCGAGGAGCTACGCGATGCGGCGACAAGTCGCGGCGATTACGAACCTCACGACGTCACCGATGATGAGGCCGCGCTCCAGGCCGACGTGATCGGGGCTCGCATCGCAAGTATCGCCAGCGCCCTCGAACGGATCGATTCGGGTGGCTACGGGCTGTGCCTGGCATGCGGAGAAGCGATCGACGAGTCGCGACTCGTCGCGCTTCCGGCCGCGGCCATGTGCCGGGAGTGTGCCGGAAGACACCCAAACACCACGCGAAAGGGGACGTGACATGCACGCTGTCGAAGAGACCATGTCTGCCGACGTCGTAACGGTACTGCCCGATGCCTCGGTGACGGTAGCGGCCAGGATCATGCGTGATGCCGGGGTCAGCGGTCTACCGGTGGTCGACAGCGACGGCTGTGTGGTGGGGATCCTCACCGAAGCCGATCTGCTCCATCGGGCGATCATTGAGGGCCCAGGCGAAAGGGCGGTCAGTCGCCTCTCACGTGACCGGCGGGCCGGGTCAACCGTCGCCGAGTTGATGAGCCGTGATGTAATTGGGGTACGTCGGGACGACTCGTTGGCAACAGCCGCTCGACTGATGGAGACGGCGCGGGTCCGCCGACTTGTCGTCGTTGGCGACGGCCTCGCCCTCGAAGGGATCATCTCGCGTAGCGACGTCATCGCCCCCCTCGCTCGATCCGATGCCGATATCGAAGCAGAAATCCGGTCCTGCGTTGTCACCGAGATCCTCGGCCTCGATCCAGACGACGTCACCATCTCGGTGAATCAAGGGATCGCCATCATTTCCGGTGTCGTGGCAGAGCGGCGCGAGGCCGACCGGCTTGAGCGACTCGCAAGCAAGGTCCTCGGTGTGAGCCGCGTCGACTCCGCCGTGACATGGAGAACCCACACCACTTCCCCATGGCGAACACCGCGATTCGCCTAATTCGCCGAGTCCTCCGACACAATCGGCCGTCATCCCAACCCACCCACACAAGCCGAAGCGAACGCGGATTCGGCTACCAAGCCTGCGCTCCGCGAAATCCTCACCGACTCGGTTGAAGCGACTCGAGTCGACTAGACAGAGGCACAGAAGAGGGCCACGTCCCCGCCGATGTAAACCGTGGTCTCGGAGCGAGGCAACGCACTGGTGCGCGCTTACGAGTGAGGCATAGAAGATGGGGGTTCGAGTCCCTCCGGGTGTGCTGCGGGAACGCTGCTTCGCATCGGTCACTTCGATGGAAACGCCGTGAATGTCACGAGCGAGGCTCGCCTCATCTAGAAACGACATTCATGTCATGATATAATTGTCAGCGAAGGGGAGTATCCCCATACCAGCGCAGTCGTCAATACGGCTCCCAAGCCCGGCGCGCTGGGCCTCTCGGGGCGGGAGAGACCTTCACGAAGAAGTGAAGCGTTCTCTCAAAAGTCTCCGGAGGCCGCAATGGCTGACAACACAGGCCGCTCCGTAACAGGACTCCTCATCTGTCTCGACCATGCCTCGCCCGATCGTCGCGCCTCGGCGGCGCGATGCACGGACGCATCGTGCGGCGCCGAGGAGGACCGAGTTGAGGGCTTGTCCCAATGGAGACCCAACACTGTCTATTTGGGACGCATCCCGCGATTTGCATACTTCGCAAGACGACGCCGAGAGCGAGCACAGCGACCGGATTCCTTACAGGACACGGTGACGCTAATGAAGTCGCCGGTGGTGGACCAGCCGATTGAAGACGGGGTGAAGTGATGAACAGATTCAGAAGCATTCTGGTTGCGACGTCGCCGGGACACCTCAATCCATCCACGCTCCATGGCGCGGTGAAGCTCGCCCATGCCAACAATGCTCGTCTCGAGGTTCTGGACGTCGTCGCGCCGATGCCGGCGTGGAGAAGGAAGATGAACGTGGAAGGACGCGTCGTCGATATCCAGGCCGCGATGCTGCGCGACCGGAAGGACCGGCTTCGACATGTACTCGAGAACGCTGGGGGTGGATTCGACACCGAGGTGATCGAAACAATCGGTGAACCGTTCATCGAGGTGATCCGGCAGGTCCTGGTTGAAGATCACGACCTGGTCGTGGTGGCTGAGCCAGTTGCAGAGAGACCTCACGAGCCGCGCTTGAGTAGCGGGGTGATGCATCTCTTGCGCAAGTGTCCGGTGCCGGTGTGGGTGATGCGCTCCGGTCGATCCAGCACAGGCCGGGTCTTGGCTCTCGTCGACCCAGATCCGGACGACCCGGATCGTGACCGGTTGAACGACCAGATCATGGAATTGGCTACGTCGCTCGCCAGTCGTCAAGGTTGGGAGCTACACCTGGGGCATGCCTGGGCGCTCGACGGTGAAGCGACCCTCCGCTCATCTCCATATGTAGCGCTTTCGGGGGAGATGGTTGATCACATGGTCCGGGATACCGAGGCCGCCCGCCTTGAACACCTCGAGGCACTGGCCGCACGTCACAAGACCGAGTTGGAATGTTCGATTCATATGGTGCCAGGCGTACCCGGTGTGGTATTGCCTCGTTTGGCCGAACGCCTCGATGTCGATCTCATCGTCATGGGTACCGTGGGCCGAACCGGACTCAGGGGCCTGATCATGGGCAACACGGCCGAGACCATTCTTCGGTCGGTTCGCTGCTCGGTGCTGGCAGTGAAACCCGAGGGCTTCGTCACTCCGGTCAAGCCGGCGCGAGGGTCGGACCGATCGAGCGACGAGTCGCAATGACTGTACGCGTCTTCAAAGGATCCTCTCGTGCGGGCTGACTCGCTCGCCGAGGATTGTGCACATCCGACAGGCAGCGGAATCACCTCCGAGGAGTACGCAGCGCGGATCGCCGAGTTCGGAGAGAACGTACTGCCCGAGGCCCGACCGATGCCGTTGTCGGAGCGCGTGGTACGCCAGCTCCGCAACCCGATCATCTACATCTTGTTGTTCGCGCTGGCTTTCGATGCAGTGGTCTGGACGATCGAAGGAATGCACGGATGGCCGATCGAGTCGATCGCGATCCTGGTGATCCTCGCGTTCAACACGGTGATGGGTGTATGGCAGGAGTACCGCGCTGAGGACGCGCTGGCGCGTTTGAAGGAGATGGCTGCACCCGTCGTATGGGTGCGCCGCGATGGGCGAATGGTGCGTATCCCCGCCGCACAATTGGTGCCAGGAGACCTCGTGCGAGTCGAGTCGGGGGATCGCATACCTGCCGATGGGGAACTTACCAGCGAGCAGGGCTTGATGCTGGACGAATCGATGCTGACAGGCGAATCAGTGCCCGTCGAACGCGCTCTCGGAGAGAAGGTCTACTCGGGGACGATGACGGTGCGTGGCCTCGGGTGGCTGGTCGTGACTGGAACCGGATCCGAATCCGCCATGGGCCGGATCGCCGGAATGCTGGCAGACGTCAAGGTCGAAGGCACGCCCCTCGAGCGACGGCTGACCCACTTCGGTCATCGCATCGCACGGTGGGTCGCCGCCTTCGGCGTGGTGCTGGTGGTTGCGGGCGTCGGAATCGAAGGAATCGACCGGATCGACGAAGTCCTGTTGTTCGCTGTCGCTGTCGCAGTCGCGGCCGTTCCGGAGGGTCTGCCAGCAGTTTTGACACTGACACTGGCCCTCGGCACCGAACGAATGGCGTCGCGCAAGGCAGTCGTTCGAAGACTCGCTGCGGTGGAGACCCTTGGTTCGGTGACGGTGATCGCGACCGACAAGACCGGGACACTCACCGAGAACACAATGACGGTACGGGACATGGACTCGTCCAACGAACACCGAGCGCTCCTCGCTTTAGTGCTGGCCTCCGACGCCGAACCCGACGGCGGCTCTGGTGATCCGCTCGAAGTCGCTCTCTATGACTACGCAGTGCAATGTGGCGTGGATCCTCTCGCTACCCGCGCCCGTTACCCGCGCGAATCGTTGCGCCCCTTCGACGCGGCGTGGAAGTACATGAAGGTGGCCGTCCTCGACGACGACAGCCCGGTGTCCTATCTCAAGGGCGCACCCGAGGTGTTGTTGGATCGCAGCCGTCTCACGCTCCAAGAGCGGTCGGTGTGGACAGCGAAGATCGGCACCGCAGCCGCAGAGGGCTACCGCGTGCTCGGTCTGGCATGGACACGCGGCGACACGGAAGTCGACGTCGAATGGCTGGGAATCGTCTCACTGTGGGATCCTCCCCGACCGGAAGTGGCCGGCGCCATCGAAGCTACCCAGAACGCAGGAATCCGCATCCTGATGATCACGGGTGATCACCCTGCCACTGCACAGGCAATCGCCAGCTCGGTCGGAATCGCCAACGACACGGTGATGACCGGAGACCGACTCGATCGCATGAGCAACGACGAGCTTGCCCAGAGCGTGCGCGATGTTGGCGTCTTCGCCCGCGTCAGCCCCGAACACAAGCTCGCACTGGTCGAAGCGCTCAAAGCAAATGGCGAGATCGTGGCCATGACCGGAGATGGCGTCAACGACGCCCCGGCCCTGAAACGAGCGGACATCGGTGTCGCCATGGGACAACGCGGGAGTGATGTGAGCCGTGAAGTCGCCGATCTCGTCCTCATCGACGACAACTTTGCCACTATCACCGCCGCGGTCGAAGAAGGCCGCAGCATCTACGCCAACATCATCAAGTTCATCCGTTTTCTGTTCTCAACCAACGTGGCCCTGGTACTGCTGATCGCAATCGGTGTCACGGGAGCCGCCGCTCTCAACATGCGGGACGACTCTGGCAACCTCCTTGTCCCTCTCCTCGCCGTCCAACTACTGTGGATCAACATCATTGCCGACGGGCCACCCGCCCTCGCCCTCGGGATGGATCGCAACCCGGGAATGATGGCGCAACGGCCCCGACCACCTTCGGCGCCGCTTCTCACCCGAACCGGTATCCGCTTCATCCTCACCACCGGAAGTCTCAAGGCCGGAATGGGTCTGGTCGTGTTCTTCTCTCTTCCCGTCCTTGCCTTCTCCGGGAGCACCACGCAAACCGCCGTCTTCCTCTACGAATCCCTTGCCCAACTTGCCTTCGTCTACCCGGCGCGGCGGCTCACCAGCAAGTCACTTCCGAACAAGACGCTCAACATCATCATCGTCGCCAGCATCGCACTCCAGATCCTCACCATCACCGTTCCGGGACTCCGCACGATGCTCGGCCTCGTCCCGCTCAGCGCACCGGTTCTCGCCCTCGTTGCCGTAGCGCTCATCTTCACTGTCGTCGGAGCCGAGGTCTGGTCACGCGAACTGGTCCGGAGAGGAGAGGCCTTATGAGACACCCACACCACAGACCAAGTCGCCAACGGAATGAGCCCAGACGGCTCTTGTGCAAAATCCTCGAGCCGAAGTCCAGACCTGGAGGGACACCGGCGCCAATGTGACTCGACACGCATCAACCTTCCTCACCGAGAAATGACTGGAGGCCCACATGACCGATCGTACGCGAAGCACCATTCTCGTTGGAGTCGACGGATCCTCAGATGCCAGCATCGCTGCGGCATGGGCGACCCGGATTGGGCACAGGACGAAGGCATCCGTCAAGGCGGTGGCAGCATGGTCGCTTTCGCCGTCGATCCACGCAGATGGCGTCGACGTACCCGCAGCTGCCATGAACGCCCAAATGGCGAGTGTCGCGACAGAATCCCTCCATGACGACGGTGTCGATGGCATCGAGGTCACCGCCATTGAGGGACCGACCGCCAAGGTGTTGCTCGAGGCCGCTGACGAAGTGGACGCCACGATGCTGGTGGTGGGAACGCGAGGGCGAGGACCGTTGTCTGGGTTGCTGCTTGGGTCGACCAGCCGACGCCTCCTTTTTGCCACCCACAGACCACTAGTGGTCGTTCCGCGCCAGTCGACACTTGACCCGCCTGAGTTGACCCGGGTCGTTGTCGGCGCCGACTGCTCGGCTGTCGGCGAGCGCGTTCTGTCATGGGCGGCCAAATTCTGCGCGGACCTGGGTGTTCCGGCTACGGTCGCTCGGTGTGTGAGCCCTGGCTGCGAGAGACCGCCGGGCCACGTCAAACAGATCGATGACCGCGCCAGAGACGATATTGAAGAGGAGATGAAGCCGTTCCGCGACCTCGGTGTGAGGTACAGCATAGTTATCGCTCATTGCGACCCTCGTGTCGCACTGGTCGAGACCGCGAAATCCGATCAGGTCGGTTTGATCGTGATCGGTACCCGGGGCGAAGGCCAGTTCCGCGGGCTCGGGGGCACCGCCTCCTACCTCGCTTGCCACTCACCGGTCCCGCTCGCTGCCATTCCATGACCTACGATCGAGGCTGCTGCGGGGAAGTCTCAAGAAAGGGCGTTACGATAACCAAAGAGAATCGGCAAGAACTTGAGTTGCGAATCCGGCGCGGCAACGACGTCGGAGGGGAGGCCTGGTGAGCACACCGCGCGAGGTGACGGTGGATCGGACGCCGCTGCCCGGTATAGGGCTGCGGCTCGACTTCGTCACTGCCGATGGCCCGCGAGTCGGAGTGATCCTTCGACAGCAGGGTGGCATTGAGCTGTTCATCAGCGATTCCGAGGACCCAGACCTCACGGTCGCCGCTGTGGAACTGACAGAAATCGAGACTGCGACGCTCTCCGAGCTGTTCGGCGGATCGGCGTTCTCGCACGAACTGTCACATCTCCAGCAAGCGGCCGGGGGTATTGCGGTCGACTGGTTGCCCATCGCGGCCGGAACCCGCTATGCGGACCGCCGGCTGGGTGACACACACCTGCGTGCCGAAACGGGTGTTTCCGTCGTCGCGGTGATCCGAAACGGCGCCCCAATCCCGTCGCCGACGCCCGAATTTGCATTCGCCGCCGGTGACGTTGTTGTGGCCGTAGGAACGATAGACGGCCTCGCAGCAGCTACGCTCGTCCTTCAATCCGAAGCGTAGATGAGGGGCGCCTTCCTCCTGGAACTCGGCGCGGTGATGGTCTCTTTGACCGTCCTTGCCAGGCTGGCCGGGCGCTTCTCCTTCTCACCAATCCCGCTCTATCTGGGTCTCGGTGTCGTTCTCAGCGAGCACGGCATACTCTCGCTCGACGTGAGTCGAGAGTTCATCCACGCCGGTGCCGAACTGGGGGCGATCCTGCTGCTGTTCCTGCTGGGAGTTGAGTATTCCGTTGGTGAACTCACCGCAGGAGTCAGGCGGGCCCACGTATCGGGAGCCGTCGACCTGGGATTGAATTTCACCCCCGGATTCGTTGTGGGGTGGGCGCTCGGCTGGTCGCTTACGGCCGCTTTCCTGCTCGGCGGCGTTACCTACATCTCGTCGTCCGGGATTGCCGCGAAGCTGATGCGGGACCTCGGATGGCTGGGCAACCGCGAGACCCCTGCGGTGCTCTCGATCCTCGTCATCGAAGATCTGGTAATGGCGCTCTACTTGGGCGTGGCTGCGGCTCTCGTGCTCGGAGCGAGTACCGGCACGTTGGTCTGGTCGATTCTGGGAGCGGTTGCCGTCGTCGCTGCAGTGCTGGTGGGGGCGAGCCGGTACGGCGGCCGCCTCAGCGGCATGGTGTTTGGTCAGTCTGACGAGTCCGTGCTGCTCGGCCTTTTGGGACTGGTCCTGCTCGTGGCCGGAGTGGCTGAACAGGTCGGAGTATCCGCTGCCGTAGGCGCATTCCTCATCGGATTGGCTATCTCCGGTGAGGCCGCTAGGCGTGCGGACCGACTCCTCGGCCCGCTGAGGGACCTGTTCGGGGCGATCTTCTTCGTGTTCTTCGGTCTTCAGGTCGACCCATCAACGATCCCTCCAGTCCTCGCTCCGGCTTTGGCGCTCGTGGTCGTTGTCGCCGCCGGGAAGATGGTCGCCGGGTGGGTGGCCGGCCGGCGCTTCGGAGCAAGCAAGGGGGGTCGACTGCGCGCCGGGGCGCTTCTGATCGCACGAGGCGAGTTCTCGATCATTATCGCTGAACTGGGAGTCGAGGCGGGCCTGGAACCGCAACTGGCACCGCTCGCTACGGCCGTAGTTTTCCTTCTCGCCGTGCTCGGCCCTGTGGCGGTACATGTAGTGGGTACGGTCCATCGGACCAGGCCAAGTAGCCGAATCCGATCACCGTAATGTCGCGGGGTCTTGCCGTCTTCGTCCGTCTGGGGCCGACTTCCGTTCCGCAGAGTGTCCCGATTCAGTCACCCGGTTTGGGAATCTGTTTCGGCGATCCATCCGTGTATGGCCTTTGTGCCCACAACCTGTCCCCGAGTCCAGCATCTCAAGCCGTTCTCCAGAAGATGAATGAACGGGTCCGCCCTGACGCCCTGAACGCCGCCTAGGGGAGCGTCTGGCACCAACATCCGGACGGCCCGTTGCGTGAGGGGAACAAGTTGGCTACGACCTTCGCGAGTTGCTCGCCCGGCCTCGAGCGGTCAGTCGGTGCTCCCGGAGCCTCTCTTTACGTTTTCGTCGCGCTGCCTCTTGCTGTCCTTGGTGTGCCGCTGCGATGAAGAAGAACAAGCTACACCACCCCCGAGTAGAGGAAGAGCGCCCCAAACAGGATGGTTTCGACGGTCAGTGGATTCTGAAGGTTTCGCGCTGTCTTTGTGCGTCGGATTGTCCCATTGACTGCCATGCGGACCCTCGCGTACGTCATTAGATACATGAATATTATGTCGCATAATGGGATTGCTGTCAAGTATTAACAGGTGTGCCATCGCGCGATACCGCGATCAGGTCGCCGGGCTTCGTGAGGTGGGCGTCGATGTCGCCCGCAACCTCTACGAGGAGGCCGGCCAGGCACTGGCCGCGGATGCGATGGGTAGGATGTACAGATCACCTGACGCCGACTGAGCGTGCTATCTCACCGACACTGCGATGCCGGACATCCCCGGATCAGGCCGGTGGCTTCACGAAGCGGGTTTCGGCAATCGAAGGGCCATCCATCTTTGTCACTGTTACGGTCCATCCCTCGAGATCGATCTCATCGCCGGGTTCGGGGACCTTGCCGATCGCCGCGAGCACCCAACCAGCAACGGTTGTGTAATCGCCTTCGGGGGCAATGATCCCGAACTCACCGAGGTCGTGAACAGGGAATCGGCCGGGCACTACAACGGCGTCGGCACCATCGGTGCGTGGGGTGGCGACGAGCGGGTCCGCCTCGTCATAGATTTCCCCCACCACCTCCTCGAGGATGTCCTCGAGGGTGATGATGCCCTCGATACCGCCGAACTCGTCGACAACGAAACCGATCTGGTCTCGTCGTTCCTGCAGCCGCCGCATTGCAGCGGTGTCATGGCAACAGAGAACCACTGCAGCGGGCGTCCCATAGTCAAAGCCCAGCGCTCCGGCCGCTGCAGGGCGAGACGCTTCGGCACGAGTTCACCGAATAGGAGGGTGATGAACGCAAGGACGATCGTCACGGTGACGATTGCGACCGTCTTTGCGGCGTCACCGAAAACCTCGAAGGCAGGAAGGAGAGGTTCAGCAAGGCTGACAGCGGCAACCGCAGAAGCGAGAAAACCAGCAAGCGTAATCCCGATCTGAATCGTGGCGAGGAATCGGTTCGGGTCACCGGCAAGGTCCGCAACCAGCGCCCCGGTACCGCCGCGCTCGGCCATCCTCCGAAGCTGCGGATCACGCAGCGAAATGAGGGCGATCTCCGTCCCCGACAGCAAGGCGTTGATTACCACAAACACAGCGATCAGCGCCAATTCCGGCCAAGCGCCGTTCACACCCCGTAATCGGCTGCATACAGCATTCCTCGGGAAGCCGCAGACCGAGCCCAAGGGCATTCCAGCTGCTGCGGACATGCCCAATGCGATGCCGAAGCCGGACCCTGATCGCGCTGAACCGCATGACTGTGCGCGCGATCCGATCCCGAGTCCAGGGGCGTCTGCGGCGGAGCGAGAAGCACCTAGGTGTGGTCGAGAAGCGTCGCAAGGTCCAGGCTGGTCCGCATTTGGTCCGCGAGAGGATGAAGAATGGCCACAAACGGTGCGAACCAGCGAGAGACGAAAACCTAAGGGGCACAAGGGATACAGCCGAATCGCCAATGTTGACCGAACCCCCTGATTCTGACTACGGAACAGCGGGTGAAGACTGACAGTCGGGGCTGACCCTCCCTGTCGTCTCGATCCTGAAGCCCGCGAAACCGCCTCCAGGCACCTTCGAATGGCAATCGAAGATGGCGGCTGCCGACGTTGAGGGCGCGTATAGGGCGCGAGACGTTGATAAACCATGAGATGCACTGCCAAGCGATGACAGGCCGAAAGCCGTGCACTGCAAGGGATTCGGCCGGAATCCCTTGATACCGCTGGACCACGATAGGTGCATGAGACGGACTGTTAATCCGTTTGTCGAGGGTTCAAGTCCCTCCCCCGGAGCCACCGGAAACCCTTACATAGTAGGAGTTTTGGCGCGTTGTGAGTTGTCGTTGATGTTGCTTGATTCGTCGAGTAGTCAC
>Ga0255048_10001295_pt1 | contig 17668 bp, 14 predicted proteins | sample JV7_2_2_MG_FD_183619 | JGI IMG/M metagenome (GOLD analysis project Ga0255048, IMG submission 183619) | Seawater microbial communities from Jervis Inlet, British Columbia, Canada - JV7_2_2 | ecosystem: Environmental > Aquatic > Marine > Inlet | place: Canada: British Columbia | collected 2016-10-06
GTTCCCGCAGGCGTCGGACGAGTGGAAAGATGACAATGCCGAGTCGGAAATCGACTGGGTCCAGCAGTTCATCCTGGGAATTCGGCAGATTCGTGGCGAAATGGACATATCGCCGGGCAAACTGGTTACCGTACTGTTGCAAAACCCCGGCGGTGACGATCAGGCCTTTGCTGTTCAACACCAGCAACTGCTGGAAAAGGTTGGTCGGGTCGAGTCGGTGCGTGCACTTCCCGAAAACGAGGAACCGCCACCCTCGGCAACGGCATTGCTCGGCGACATGCGCCTGCTGGTACCGCTGAAAGGCATCATCGACGAAGATGCGGAGCGGACCCGACTCGAGAAAAAACTGACCGGGCTCAACAGTTATCTCGCGAAGAGCCGCAGCAAACTCGACAACCCAAATTTCGTGAACAATGCGCCGGCGGACGTGGTCACATTAGAGACGAAGCGCGCTGCAGTATTTGAGAATCAAATTGCAAAGCTTCAGGAACAGATTGAAAAACTTGAGAATTTAGACTGAATCGGCATATTGTGAGTACTGGATCACAATACGGGCCCACCGGGTGTGCATTGCGGACTCCCATTAGAGATTATTAGCGCTGACCACGGAGTAGGCGATGCAAAGCGGAAGCACGCTCGAACAATTGCCCCTGAGCACGGACGGCCAGCGCAGCGCCATCGACAGCGCACGAAAGTCGCTCGGCACGATCATTCTGGGCAAGGATGAAGAGATATCCCTGAGCCTGGCCTGCCTGCTCGCACGTGGCCACTTGTTGATCGAAGACCTGCCGGGACTCGGCAAAACGATGCTCGCGCAAGCACTCGCCCGGGTGCTGGGCTTAAGCTTTCAGCGAATTCAGTTCACGAGCGACCTGCTGCCGGCAGACATCGTCGGCGTCTCCATATTTCAGCAGAGTGAGGGCAAATTCGAGTTTCAGCCGGGACCGGTTTTCGCACAGCTTGTGCTGGCCGATGAAGTCAACCGCGCTACGCCAAAAGCGCAAAGTGCATTGCTCGAGGCGATGGAGGAACACCAGGTATCGGTTGACGGGAAAACCCATCCGTTGCCGGAACCGTTTTTTGTCGTCGCAACCCAGAATCCTTCCGATCAAATCGGCACCTTTCCGCTGCCGGAGTCGCAGCTCGACCGTTTCTTGATGCGTCTCGAACTCGGATATCCGAACGAGGAAAACGAACGAGCCCTGATCACGGGCAGAGACCGGCGGCAGATGCTCGTAGAAATCGAGCCGACGCTGAGTCCTGATCTCGTGGCACAATTACAGGATTCCGTTGAGAAAGTGCACATCAGCGGACCGCTGATCGATTACGTACAGGCACTGGTTCGATATACGCGGGAGTCCCCCGATATCGAGACCGGGCTCTCGCCGCGCGGCTCCCTCGCCCTGATAGCAGCGGCGAAAGCACACGCCTTCATCCTGCACCATTCGGGCGTTTTTCCGGATGATGTTCAAGCCGTTTTCGCCGCCGTCGCCGGACACAGGCTCAAGCCGGCCAGCGGCTCGACCTCCCGGAGTCCCGGCGAATTAGGCCGACATGTCCTCGATTCCGTGGCAATTCCCTAGATCCCTCGGGCTGCCGTCACTGCGTGATGCCGTTGGCGATCGTGTCCAGCGCTGGGCGCGCAAACGCCAGGGCCGGGATTCGCATGTAACACGGCTCCAGTCGAGGCGCATTTACATCCTGCCGACCGGCGTTGGCTTCGTATTCGCGCTCATGTCATTCGCGATGTTGCTGGGCTCGATGAACTACAACAACAATCTGTCATTCGTGCTGACGTTTTTGCTCGCGGGACTGGGGCTCGTCTCGATGCACCAGTGTCAACGCAACCTGGTCGGGCTCGAACTCGGTTTCGCGGGCGTCGATCCGGTGTTCGCCGGACAATCGGCGCAGTTCAGAATTGCGATTACCAATCGCTCCAAGAACGCCAGATACCATATCCAGTTGTATGCCGACGCGACTTCCAGCGAGATAAAAGACCTCGCGCCTGGCGACAGCAAGGTCTTTCGACTGGCAATACCGACCGACAAGCGCGGCCACATCGCACTGGACCGCTTTGGCGTCAGAACGTTCTTTCCGTTCGAGTTATTTCGATCCTGGGCCTGGTTGCACATGGACCTCAAAGGACTCGTCTATCCACAACCTGCAAAGGACGCGCCGGAACCCCCGCCGACCCAGACCGCACAGGGCCACCGTCAACACGATGCGCGCGGCGAGGAAGATTTCGCGGGTTTGAGAAAATTTCATGAAGGTGACTCACCGCGACATGTCGCCTGGAAAGCATATGCACGCACGGGGGAGTTGTTATCAAAGCAATTCGCGGGCGCTGACACCAGTAGCCAGTGGTTGGATTTCGATCACGTTGATGAAGACGATCTGGAAAAACGCCTGTCGGTGATTACGCGATGGATTGTCGATGCGGATCGGACACAGCGTGACTACGGCCTGCGGATTCCTGGCGCCGAGTTTGCTCCGGCACACGGCGAGTCACATCGCCATCTCTGCCTGGAGGCGCTCGCTCTGTTCAACGGGACCGGCCTGAATGGCTAAGCGTACCGGTACCGACGGATCCCTTCTCGCCAGCCTGCCCTGGACGCTTGCGGCACTCGGTTTTTCCGTGGTGCCGCATGTGCAATATCTGCCCATCTGGATCACAGTCGCTCTGATAATCTGCGCTACCTGGCGATTCGAGATCGAGCGCCGCCGCAGTGCACTGCCGCGACCCTGGGTTCGGGTTATTCTCGCCCTTGCATGTTTCTTCGGCGTGTATTTTTCCTATGATTCGGTAAGCGGGGTAGGACCGGGCTCCGCACTCCTGGCGATCATGGCCGCGTTGAAATTGCTCGAGACTCGCAGGCGCCGGGACCAGTTCGTGACACTTTTCATTTCGATATTCCTGGTCATGTCGTCGTTGCTTCGAGAGCAACACATATGGTCGTTGCCCTATCTGATTCTTGCGCTTGTCCTGACGATGACGGCCTGGCTGAGAATGTCCCTTGCCGACGACGGTGAAGAGACCAGCGTCGGGCAAAGCTTCAAAACGGGTAGCCGGCTGATCTTGTACGCGGCTCCGCTGATGCTTGCCATGTGGGTATTGTTTCCGAGAATCGGGACGCCATTTTGGGCCATTCCCGTCGACACCAGCAGCGCCACCTCGGGACTCAGCGACAGCATGAGCCCTGGCGACATCAGTTCGCTATCGCTCTCGAACGCCGTTGCATTCCGGGTTAAGTTCGAAGGCAGAGTACCGGATCCGATTGACCGTTACTGGAGGGGTCTTGTCCTGTATCGGTTCAATGGCCGAACCTGGTCAGGCTGGGACCCCAAATCGGAACGCGGCGGGCAGAATGAGCTGCTTGTTGCGGGAGATCCAGTTCGCTACCAGGTAACGATGGAACCGACCCGGCAACAATGGCTGTTCGCGCTCGACATTCCACTTGAATGGTCGAGGAGCGAGGTATTCATGGGACCGCAATACCAACTCGCGAGGGAACAACCGGTAGACCAGCGGATGGCGTACGAGGCAACGTCGTACACACAATATCGAATCGATCCGGAAATGACGCCGTACTTCAAGTCGCGGTACACGCCGCTACCATCCGGCAGAAACGCGCGGACAGTTGAACTCGCGAAAAGCATGCGCCAAGTAGCAGGTAGTGACGAATCGTTCGTCGAGGCGGTACTGTCCAAATTTCACAACGAAGAATTCTTTTACACGCTCAATCCACCAGCGCTCGGCAGCAATCCCGTCGACCGGTTTCTGTTCGACACAAAACGTGGCTTTTGCGAACACTATGCGTCCGCCTTTGCGGTAATGATGCGGGCTGTCGGTATCCCGTCCCGAATCGTTCTTGGCTATCAGGGCGGTGAGCTAAACCCACTAGGGTCCTACCTGATCGTCAGGCAAGCGGACGCCCACGCCTGGACCGAGGTATGGCTGCCGAATCGCGGCTGGCACCGGGTCGACCCGACCGGGGCCGTCGCGCCCGAACGCATCGAGGCCGGCATCGCGGGTGCGATGATGTCCGGCATCGGTGCAAGCTGGGGTTTAAGCTCGCCGATTGCCTGGTTGCACAGCATGGGACTGACCTGGGATGCGCTGAATGCCAAGTGGAACGACTGGATCCTCGGATACGGGCCGGACAAACAGGAGTCATTCCTGGAATGGCTCGGCATGAATGAGCCCGACTGGCGGAAGATGCTGTTGACCCTGACATTTCTGGTTGCGCTCATGGTCGGCATCATCAGCATCATTCTAATGATGAGATACAGGCCACCGCCGAAGGATCGCGCTGCAATTCTCTATAGAAAATTCACACGAAAAGCCGGGTTGCCGCCGAACTGCGGCGAAACCCCGCAGGCTTATGCGATTCGCCTTGCCGAAGACCGACGAGAACTCGCGACCGACGCCGATCTGGTTACAGAACAGTATCTTTTGGCACGCTACGCACCACCGAACGCAGGCGCAATTGAATCACTAAGAGCCGCTGTCAGCGGCTTCAATAACTAGAGAAAAATCGTCGCAGATCACCCTTACATTACATAAAGGTCGACCCAGTTCAACACTATTTCCGTGCAGCAGCCGAACGAATCGGGCGACAATCTCTGACATACTTCGCCAACAATAATGAGAATCGCTTGCCTGGAATCGGGTACAGGCTAAAACGAAGAGAGAGCGCCTTATGTTCAATTCTCTGCCCTACAAGATGGATATTTGGGTCGCTAACGTGCGCTCCAGCTCGCCCTTTTTCTGGCTAAATCGCTACAAGAAAGATCTGACTCTTTTCACGCTGCTGGGCTTGCCGTTCGCGGCACTCGGCCTGATCTTCCAGTTCGCTCACTCGGACAGTATCGAGCTCGAAGCAGAGCTGCAACGCCATACAGATATTACCTGCCTTGCCCGAAACATTTACTACGAATCAAGGGGTGAATCGGTAGCCGGTCAACATGCAGTCGCCGAAGTCACCATGAACCGCGTCGCTTCAAAGCGATTCCCGGACAGTGTTTGCTCAGTCGTCCACGAGCAAAGGTGGGACAAGATTCGAAAGCGCAATGTTGGTGCCTTTTCCTGGACGGAACTCGGCCCCCTGCCAAAGCCGAAAGGAAAGCCCTGGAATCGAGCGATGGCGGTAGCAGTCGAGTCCTACGACAACGAAGGTACAAACCAGGTCCCGGGAGCATTGTTTTATCATGCCGAGCGTATTACGCCACGCTGGTCAAGAACCAAGAAACTGGTCGCAGTAATCGGCAGCCACAAATTCTACGAGTGACGTCCGCCCGTTAGTCTTTCACCTACGCCTGCTATTGAATCGAAAGCAAAACGTCTGCTTTTCCCCAAAGTGGACGTTCAGGAACCACGAAAAACACTGAAATGAGGGTCCGCTAACGGCCACAAGCGGACGTGCGGTGCTGAAACTGGCAACGACTTATGAGGGCCATGACCGTTCAGTAATAGCTGAAAGTTAATCCTCTACAAGGAAACTTCTGAGCTGGTCCGCACGAGTCGGGTGGCGCAGCTTGCGGAGTGCCTTGGCTTCGATCTGGCGAATTCGTTCACGCGTGACGTTGAACTGCTTGCCGACTTCCTCGAGGGTATGGTCGGTGTTCATGTCGATACCGAAACGCATTCTGAGGACCTTTGCTTCCCTCGGCGTTAGTCCAACCGCCAGCACCGATTGCGTGACTTCCTTCAGACCTTTCGATATTGCTGAATCGACCGGAGAATGGACGGTCTGGTCCTCAATGAAGTCGCCGAGATTTGAATCTCCATCATCGCCGATTGGCGTCTCCATGGAGATTGGTTGTTTGGCGATTTTCAGAACCTTGCGCACCTTGTCCTCCGGTATCTCCATGCGCTCGGCCAGCTCGTCCGGCAGGGGCTCACGGCCCATCTCCTGAAGCATCTGACGGGAGATGCGATTGAGTTTGTTGATCGTCTCGATCATATGTACCGGAATACGGATAGTGCGCGCCTGATCAGCGATCGAGCGCGTGATTGCCTGACGAATCCACCAGGTCGCATAGGTCGAGAACTTGTAGCCGCGGCGGTACTCGAATTTGTCGACGGCTTTCATCAAGCCGATGTTGCCTTCTTGAATCAGGTCAAGGAATTGCTGGCCGCGGTTCGTGTACTTCTTTGCTATAGAGATGACGAGACGCAGATTCGCTTCGACCATTTCCTTTTTCGCCCGGCGAGCCTTGGCATCGCCGATCGACATTCGCCGATTGATCTGCTTGATCTCGGCAATTTTGAGGTTAGTCAGCGTCTCGACAGCGCGCAGCTTGCGTTGTGCTCGCAACACGTCGTCTTTGAGTTTACCCAGAGTCGACGAATGTTTACGCTTTGCGCGAATGTGTTTTTCGATCCACTCGAGATCGGTTTCGCTCTTCGGGAAACTCGCCAGAAAATCTTTCTTCGGCATGCCCGCATCGCGAACACAGATCTGCATGACCTGGCGCTCCTGTGTGCGAATGACCGAGACCGAGCCACGCAGATTACGAACGAGCAAATCGAACATTTTGGGCGCCAGCTTCAGCTCCATGAGCTTATCGGCGAGGTCGGAACGGACTTTAATTGTTCTCTTGTCGGCGCTGCCGTGCTTCTCGAGCAACGTCAATATCTTCCTATAGAGTCGTCGAATGACTGCCATCCGAGTAGCAACCTCTGCTGGATCCGGTCCTGTGTCTACGGCGTCTTCTTCTTCCTCTTCGCTCTTGTCATCGGCATCCCATTTTTTGACCGGGGATTTGATCTCCTCCGGTGCATTCGGGTCAATGAATCCAACGATAAGAACCTGCATGCGCGTATCGCCGATGGCCACCGCCTCATAAACCTCAAGCAGTTTTTCCGTGGTCGGCGGGAACTGCGCCATATAGTACTTGACCTGATTTAGACCGTCTTCGAGGCGCTTAGCGATCTCGATTTCGCCTTGACGCGTAAGAAGTTCAACGGTGCCCATTTCACGCATGTACATGCGCACTGGGTCGGTGGTCCGGCCAAACTCGGCATCGATACTGGTAAGCGCAGCTTCAGCCTCTTCCGCTACATCATCGTCAGTGGATACGGCGCTATCAGAATCGAGAAGGATGGATTCTGCGGCCGGTGCTTTTTCGTGCACCGAAATGCCCATGTCATTGATCATGTTTACGATATCTTCGATCTGTTCAGGATCGACGATATCGTTTGGCAGGTGATCGTTTATTTCCGCGTAGGTCAGGTAGCCTTGTTCCTTGCCGCGGGCAATTAAATCCTTAAGTTGCTGCGATTTCCTCTGGCCGTTAATTACTGCGCGTTTGTTGCTCAAGACGGTTTGACCTTCAAATAATAAATGCAAACGTGCTGTCACCGCTGCGGTGTCCTTATGCGCGTCATCGCCCTGATGGAGAGACCGGACATCATCGAGCGGAGCCTAAAACACCTCAACCTCTGGCGCCTATCGTACCGTTCAGTATATAGGGCGAATCATCGTTTTGGATCAAAAGGAGACCTAGCAGACTCAGTCCAGCGTCCTGTCCCGCTGGATAGGAGTAAGATACGCTGACTGGCACCCATCCCAACTTTTTCTCTCGCGGGAGCGGCAAGACGGTTTCTGAACAGATCACCGTGCAAAACACACAGTCTCAATACACCTTGGCCGAGGAGCTCTGCCACGCGGTCAGCCACGGCGCCGGTGTGATCCTGAGCATTGCCGGCCTTTCGTGGATGCTCTATCTCTCGATCGGCGCCTCCGATCCATGGCGGATCGTCGCCAGCTGCGTCTACGGGGCTAGCCTGATCTCTCTGTTTCTTTCCTCGACGCTGTACCATGTGTTGCACGCCTCACCACAGAAACGTTTATTCAAGCTACTCGATCACTGTGCGATCTATCTGCTGATTGCTGGCACATATACCCCTTTTCTGCTCGTGGCGATGCGAACCGACATCGGTTGGTGGCTGTTTGGGGCGATCTGGTCATTGGCGACGGCCGGAATCCTGACCAAGCTCTGGCTTCGGTATCGGTATCCCCGGTTGTCTCTAATCACTTATCTCCTCATGGGTTGGCTCATAGTGATCGCGGCACCCCAGATGGCGGACGCCATCGGTGTCAACGGCATGGCCTGGTTAGTCGCGGGAGGAGTCTGCTACACGGTGGGAGCTCTGTTCTATATGGCGAAGCGACTGTCCTTCAATCACGCCATCTGGCATCTCTGCGTGCTCGCCGGGGGCGTCTGCCATTTCCTCGCCGTCGTCTGGTACGTGCTCCCCGTGCGTCAGGCTCTTCCGATCAGCGGCTAGCCGTTGCAAGGTGGTGAACGTCCGATTTGGGTCATTAGCGGACCCTTTGACCAATACTAGCCCAATGTCCGCTTTCGGGCGTTAAAGCGGTCATTCGTCAGGCCGATTTCTGACACCCAACCGCTAATGTCCGCTTTTCCCGAAAGCGGACGTTCAGATACCCCGAAAGCTACGAAAATGAAGGGCCGCTTTCGACCATTAGCGGACATTCGGTCCTGAGTGCTTTGCTCACGGCGTTACCGACAATCTTGGTAGCGCATACCAGACTTGGCCGGTCAGGCGACCGATGAGTCCTTCTTTTACGTCGACGAGCCAGTCATCGCCGCCGAAGCCAAATATCACGTACTGACAATCGGAGACGAATGCTGCCCTATTGATCGCGGGAAAATGCTCACCAAACAGGAATGCGTTTCGTTTTCCCTTGATCACCACAATTGACCGCGGTTCAAGACCTGGTTCCTGTAACACGATCCCACTATCGCTAGGAATCAGCGTAGCACCTGTCTCCCGACAATAATTTGAATTGTAAAGTAGTGTCTCACCGGGATGTCTAATCCTAGGATAATTCTCTCTCGGAATACTCGTCGACTCCCCCGTAGTTAGATCTAGGCGCTCATAACCGTTATGACTATATCCGCCAAGCCACAAGATATTGGCGTCTGTGAAATCCCAGCCGAGCCACCAACAGTATGCATCCTCTGGACACGGGATCTCCTGCAGCAATTCCAGAGTTTCAAAAGACAGTACTCGTATCAGCCGCTCGTGGTTGTTCGTCATCGCTATCCGGGTTCCTGAACCGTCTATCGCTACGTTGCGCCAACCGCTGCCTGTGGCTAGTGGGCGCGATGCGCCGCTCGAATCTGCGGCCACAAATCCGACTCCAGTACGCAATAGGACACGTTCGGCACGATTATCAACATCGGCCAGGCCATATCGGGTATGAACAAGCGTACGCACATACTCGCCGGTAAGAGTACGTACCTCATACGCATTATTCTCCGGCGTTCTAAGAATTATCTGGGTCGAATGGTCGGTGACGAAAGCAGTATCATCCTGAACGCCTATGATCTCACCAGGAGAACTGCAGGCGTGGAGAACTGTCAATGAGACGATAACTAGCGTCAAACGAGACACGGCATTGATCCAATTAATAATACTCGCTCGATTCGAGAAGGCTGAGCAACTGACTGTACTGCGCTACGTCCGCTTTGGGTCGTTAGCGGACCCTTTGACCAATATTAGCTGAATGTCCGGTTTTGGGGGTAAAGCGGACGTTCAACTAGGAGCGCCTAGGCTATGTAGGCCACCTGATCATTAATCTCCCCACATTCCCGACACTATGGATGGTCAGGACCGAATTCTATTAAGTCCCACAGGTTGCCGTATAGGTCTTCAAATACAGCTACGGTGCCATAGTCTGCTTCTTTGGGTTCTCGTACGAAATTGATTCCTCGCTTGACCATATCGTCGTAGTCTTGCCGAAAATCGTCCGTACTGAGAAACAAAAAGACTCTGCCACCAGATTGTTTACCGATAAACGCCTTTTGTTCGGGATTAGATGCTCTCGCTAGTAAAAGTGTCGTCCCGATCGAATTCGGGGGCGCGACTACAACCCAACGCTTATCTTGCTCAGGCTGGTAGGTATCTTCGATGAGCGTAAAATGAAGTTTGTTCGTGTAGAAGTCTATAGCTTTGTCGTAGTCATCAACGATCAGGGCTATATGCACGATTGACTGTTTCATGCACTGCTTCTCCCGGCAGCTGCGATCAATATCCACGCGGTGTGCAGCAGACTGTTTGTCACAGCAGTTGCTTCTCGAACGGATAGTCCGACAGGAGTCGATTGCCGCTTTCTGTTATCAGTATCATTTGCTCCAATTTGATGCCTTCCGCACCGCCCTCCGTCCCGATGTAGGACTCGGCGGCCAGCACCATCCCTGGCATTATTTCACCGTCGTATCCGAGGTCATCGAAATCCCTCGCACAGGGTATGCTCGGCCATTCGTCCGACAGGCCCACACCATGCACGATGCAATCGTAAGTATTTCTCGAGAATTCCGGCGGAATCTGCCATGACTGCATTGACACATCGCGAAAGCTCGCCCCAGGTTTCAGCAGTTCGATGTTGTGTTGCAATTGCTCATACGCATACCTGTACAGTCGCTTTTGCTCATCATTCCCATTGCCGCCACACACCCAGGCTCGAGAAATATCGGCGCAATAACCGTAAGGACCGATCAAATCAGTATCGAAGCAGACCATATCGCCATCTTCGATGGTCCGCATAGAACACTCGCGAAACCACGGATTTGTACGATCTCCTGATGAAAGGAGGCGGGTTTCAAGCCACTCTCCGCCAAGCCGTGTGTTTGCTTCCTGCAGAATTGCCCAGAGCGCGTTCTCCGTGATCCCTGCTTGCAGCGATTCTTGCATGGCGGTCATGCCTGTTTGGCACACATCAATCGAGGCTTCCATGAGCCGGACTTCGCCTGCCGACTTGATGGAACGGGCGATCTCTGTCACCTCCTGCCCATCGAATATTTCGATGCCAAGAGAACGCAGTGCGTCTATCCCCACATGTGATAATCGGTCGACAGCCAGACGGCGATTGGCGCCACCGTGTTTTTCCAGCACGTCATCGATCTGCTGCCCGAATTTCTTCGCCCAGGCTTCGGAACTGGTGCCGGCGGCGAAGTAATAAAAGACGTTCATTACCCGGTATTCGTCGATAGTCGGCAGCCCTTCGGCAAGATGCGCAAGATTCGCGTAGTCGAATAGGACGACCGGGCCGTCGGCCATAATCAGGACACACCGTGTTTCATAATGCATGCACCATATTTGCATGTTGGTGCTGTCTGTTGCATATCGAGTGTTGAGCGGGTCGAAAAGCAGAGCACCCGCATAATCATGCTTCTTCAACTCATCGCGAATTCGATTCAGTCGGTAAAGTCGTACGTCATCCAGATCAGTTGGTGGTTCGGAGTATTCCATCGCGCCGTGTTGCACCGGCGCGGCATTGCGCTGTTTCAGACGTTTGTGTCGCCCTGATTCAGTGACGTCGGATCGGATGGACATTACATTACATTAACAAATACCGAGAGTGACATTCTATTTCACACGCGTGAGAACGAGCCCGCCGGATATGAAAACTGGCAGCAATATGGCCAGGATGATTTGTGGCTTGTCACTTATCAGGGTACCAATAAAGACCAAGAACGGGCCCAGTATGTGCGCGAATTTCGTGAGCATGTTGTAGAAGCCGAAAAATTCACCGGATTGTTCGGGTGGAATCAATGACGCATAAAGAGCACGACTCATGCCCTGTACACCGCCCTGCACCATTCCGATCAGGATTGCCATCGCATAGAACTGCCGCACGTCGTCGAGAAACACCGCCCAGCAGGCGACGCCTATGTAGACAGCAAGCCCGGCGAAGATCATGTTCTTCTCGCCAAAGCGCTGACCAAGCGCACCGAACGCAAGTGTCGCCGGAAATCCGACAAAGTTGGTGATCAATAATGCGGAGACAAGATCTGTCGAACTGAAACCGAGACGCTGCCCGTAATTGACTGCCATAAATATGACGGTGAAAACGCCGTCGATATACAACCAGTAGGCGACAAGAAAAATCAGAACGTTTCGGTACTTCCTGATTTCCCGGAATGTGCTCAACAACGCCTGGTACGCCGCCGTCACCGTACCAGCTCCGGCGGCGTTGGCGGCTTTTCCTTCGCGGACAATAAACATCAGCGGCATCAAAAATACTATCCACCAAATCCCGACCGTAACGAACGCAAACTTGACGACTTGGGCCGCGTCAGCGAACCCGAAGATTTGCGGTGACCGAAGCATCCATACGTGTAGTGCAAGCAACGATGCGCCGCCAAAATAGCCCAGAGAAAACCCCAGGGATGAAACCAGGCTGTAATACCTGGGGTTGCTGACATCGATGATTAGCGAATCATAGAAGACGTTTGCACTGTAGTAGCCGATGGACGCAAGCATGAAAAGTCCAAGTGCCCAGGTCCACCCTCCCTCGTCGATCAGACTTAATGAGGCCGTTGTTACGGCACCGAGCACGGCCAGGACAAAGAGAAAGCGTTTTCGATAACCACCGCTGTCCGCCATTGCGCCGAGGATCGGCGCCAGAAATGACACGACGATACTGGCAGCAAAGGTTACCAGCGCGAGTCGCGCCGTAACCGTCGCTCCCTGGTCGCCTGCGCTCCAGTAACTGCCGAGAAACAGGGGAAAGAGGACCGCCAGGACGCTTAGCGCGAACGCCGAATTACCCCAGTCGTAAAGCGCCCAGGCCATTACTTGCCGGTTAAGGATCTTCGGTTGGTCCATAATCCGGGGTCAGTGCTCCCGGGTCTCTCGGAAACGAATATCCGGCCAGCGCTCCTCTGTGAGGCTCAGGTTCACCTTGGTCGGCGCGATGTATACGAGGCTCTTGCCGTGATCCAGCGCGAGATTGTCGTGCGCCTTTTTCTGGAAGTCACCGAGTATTTTCTCATCGCCCTCAACCCATCTTGCCGTCGCAACATTGATTGGTTCGAAGACGCAATCCGCCTTGTACTCGTCGCGTAGCCGATGTTCAACGACTTCGAATTGCAAGGGACCGACCGCGCCGAGAATTAGATCGTTATTCCTCAGTGGTCTGAATAACTGTGTCGCACCTTCCTCGCACAACTGCGCCAGTCCCTTTTGCAGAGACTTGAGCTTGAGAGGATCTTTCAGGACGGCACGTTTGAAGATTTCCGGTGCGAAATTCGGGATGCCGGAGAATCGAATCTCCTCGCCCTCCGAAAAACTGTCACCAATGTTAATCGTTCCGTGATTGTGGAGGCCGATAATGTCTCCCGAGTACGCTGTCTCCGCATGCTGACGGTCTGCCGCCATGAAGGTGATCGCGTCGGCAATCTTCATTTCCTTACCGGAACGTACGTGAGTGACTCGCATGCCTTTTTGAAACTTGCCAGAACAGATTCGCATGAACGCGATACGGTCTCGATGCGCCGGATCCATGTTTGCCTGAATCTTGAATACGAAGCCAGTCAGCCTATCCTCATTCGGCTGAATGGTGCGAGACTCGCTCTCGCGGGGACCGGGGCCTGGTGCATTATCAACAAATTCGTCAAGCAACTCCTTGACGCCAAAATTCGAGATGGCGGAACCGAAGAATACGGGTGTCTGCTTCGCCGCAAGATAATCGTCGATGTTGAGTTCCGGACAGCCGCCTTTGACGAGTTCGATCTCTTCTCTGAAGTTATCCGCATCGTCGCCGAGAATGTCCTGTGCCTCAGCCGATTCCAGTCGATCGATGACCTCGATTTCCGACACGCGTCCCCGCCCTGTGCCCGAGTAAATGTAAATCTTGTCGTGCAGCAGATGATAGACACCTTTTAATGAGCGACCCATGCCGATCGGCCAGGTCACCGGCGAACATTGAATCTTGAGTATCGACTCGATCTCGTCGAGAAGCTCGATCGGCTCCCTGCCGTCACGGTCCAGCTTGTTGATGAACGTCATGATGGGCGTGTCGCGAAGGCGACAGACATCCATCAACTTGATCGTTCGCTGCTCCACACCCTTGGCGCAGTCGATGACCATCAACGCCGAATCGACCGCCGTCAACGTTCGATAGGTATCTTCCGAGAAATCTTCGTGGCCTGGAGTGTCCAGCAAATTGACGATGAAGTCGCGATAGGGAAACTGCATGACGGACGACGTCACGGATATGCCGCGTTGTTGCTCCAGCGCCATCCAGTCCGACGTAGCATGACGCCGGGCCTTACGACCTTTGACCGTCCCGGCGAGCTGAATGGCGCCGCCGAAGAGCAAAAGCTTCTCGGTCAGCGTCGTCTTGCCGGCATCAGGATGAGAAATAATCGCGAACGTTCGCCGCCTGCTGATTTCGTGATCTAGTTCTGACATGTGCGCTAAATGGTCAAATGGCGGCGCAGTCTAACAAATAATTGCGGGACAGACCCGGGGTCTGTTCCGGGGTCTGTCCCCAATTAATCTTCGGTTTTCAGGGTCTTGGCGAGAACGGCGGCATCTTCCCTGCCTCCCGACGCCTGGTAGTAAGCCGGCCTATTGGCGACCTGCCGAAAGCCTTGTTTGCTGTACAGGGACAGCGCAGTGGAATTGGAGGGCCGGACCTCCAAAAATACCTGTTTGACCTCTGAACCACGGGCCCGCTCGAGGATTTCGCTCAGTAGCCGGGTACCGTATCCCAGCACACGAAACGCGGGATCAACGCAAAGATTCAGAATATGAGCTTCGCCTGCTGTAATGGACAGGATCGCGTAGCCGGCAACGTCTTCCCCTCGCTCCAGCACGATGCAGATATACCCGGCCAGAAGACAGTCGCGAAAGACGCCGTGACTCCAGGGAAAGTCGTAACTGCGGCGCTCGATATCCGAAACGAGCGGCAAATCATCATGGATCATGCTTCGCAGTCGGGTGGGTATTTCGGGTGCCGGCGTAATCATGTCTGCGATTCTTCCGCTGTCTGCTGCGCAAGGCACAAATCCGCCCAGACCTTTCTTTTCTGGGACGGGCTGCGAAGCAGATATGCAGGATGATACGTCACAACGACCGGCACTTGTCTATTACTGAGCGAGTGCACCCGGCCCCGCATGCGGCCAACTGCGGAATCGCTGTGCAACAGTTGCTGAGCAGCGATTCGGCCTACCGCCAGGATCAGCCGCGGATTGATCATGTCGATCTGTCGTTCGAGATAACCGCGACACGCCGCTGCCTCATCCGCTGCCGGATCGCGATTGTTCGGTGGCCTGCATTTTAAAATATTGGCAATGAATACAGTACTGCGGTCCAGACCGACAGCACGCAGCATCTCATCCAGGAGTTTTCCGGCCCTGCCAACGAACGGCTCGCCGCGCCGATCCTCCTCGGCACCGGGCGCTTCACCGATGATCATCCAGTCTGCGTTTCGGTTACCAACGCCGAAAACTGTCTGCGTGCGGTGTTGATGCAACTGGCAGAGCGTGCATGCGGCAACTGTCGCCCGCAGCTCCTCCCAGTCCGGCGTCAGGATATCGACGCCGACCGTTGCCTCATCGGCTATCGGCGCCGGCTGCGGTGCCTGGCCGCGCGGCACCCAGACGTCGATGCCCAACGCGTCCAGGTACTGCAGTCTGTCGTGCTCAGCTGGCATAAGAAATAAGCATAAAAATCAATATGATACAAGTCAAGAAGGTAATGCTATGCGGCACCATCGGAGTAACATCGATCTCAGGGGTGCGGCAGCTTTGCCAGGACGTCTGCGCCGGCCGTGACACGCTGGCCTTCCTTGACCAACACCCGGCTTGCAATAGGTAGCTGCACTTCCGCCCGGCGGGTCAGTCTCAGAAATGCGCAACGCTGACCCTGCCCCACACGTTCGCCGTAGCGCAGGTATGCAATGGGCGCCAAACCGAATCGATGTCCGCTAAATTGCAGGATGACGTCGTCGTTCTCGTCAGTGCGAACCCACAGGCCGTTCGTGCCGTTATTGATCAGCCTGTCTGGTGGCTCGCTGTGCAAATCCATGATCTTGCCTTCGATCGGACAGCGCGCGGTATACGTCCCGAGGCTATTGACCCTAATAACAATCCTGTGGCACTCGCGGTCCAGGACTCCTTTGTCCGTGACACCGACAGCGGTCACCACGCCGTCGGCGGGGCTGACGACGCCCAATGGAACAGCCGGAACTACCCGCCGGGGATCCCGAAAAATCAGGAAGAAATAAATCAGGAACGCCGCCGGTACAAACGCATAGAGCAAGCCCCAATAGTGGACGACAGCAGCGGTCAAAATGGCCAATGCGATAAGAAAGGGTATGCCCTCACTTGCTACGAGTGGATTTCGCCGGTCCAAATCTTGAGATTCCTGTCATCCAAAAATGTATTCGGGCTAGAATGCGCGCCTAGCCAAGGGGTGAGAATATACATGCGTTTCACGGAATTTGGACTTACTACCCTAAAAGAGATTCCAGCGGAAGCCGAGATTGTCAGTCACCAGCTCATGCTGCGTGCCGGTCTCATCCGTCGTCTGGCATCCGGGTTGTTCACGTGGATGCCCCTCGGTTTCCGCGTCATGAAAAAAGTCGAAAGCGTCGTCCGCGAGGAAATGGACAAAGCCGGCGCGCTCGAGATGGTCATGCCGGCCGTGCAACCTGCTGAGTTATGGCAGGAAACCGGTCGCTGGGACGAGTATGGTCCCCTGCTACTGCGCATGCAGGACCGGCACGAACGGGAGTATTGCTTCGGGCCCACGCACGAGGAAGTCATCACCGATATCGCTCGGCGTGATATCAGGAGTTACAAACAGCTGCCGGTCAATTTCTATCAGATACAGACCAAATTTCGCGACGAAATCCGACCCCGTTTCGGTGTAATGCGCGCGCGTGAATTCATCATGAAGGACGCGTACTCCTTCGATATTGACGAGCCTTCAATGGAGGTCTCGTATCAGAAGATGCATGCCGCTTACACGGCCATTTTCGAAGGATTGGGACTGAAATTCCGGGTGGTTGACGCGGACAGCGGCGAGATCGGCGGCAACCGCTCGCAGGAGTTCCATGTTCTCGCCGACTCCGGCGAAGATGCGATCGCATACTGCGATGAAGACGGTTACGCGTCCAACGTCGAGACTGCGGCGACCTTTGCCTCCAATGAAAGCGCACCGAAAGCCAGGAAGGATCTGCAGAAGGTAGCTACACCCGGTGCAAAGACGATTGATGCCCTTGCAGAATTCCTGAGCGTGACAGCAGCCCAGACGCTGAAGGTGTTGATTGTTGATGGTGGCGATGGGCCAGTCGCGTTGGCACTACGCGGCGATCACGAATTGAATGCGATCAAGGCGCAGCAACTTCCGGGTGTGTCGTCACCACTTCAGATGGCAGACTCCGGCACGATACACAAAGCAACCGGCTGCGGTACCGGCTTCGCTGGCCCCATCGGCCTCGACATTCCGATTCACTTCGACCACGCGACTCGACAGATGGCTGACTTTGCCTGCGGCGCCAACGAAACAGACATGCACTATACGGGTGTCAATTTCGGCCGCGATATCGAGCTGCCGGAAACCGTCGACATTCGCAATGTTGTCGAGGGTGATCCGACACCGGGAGGAAAAGGAACCTTAAACATTGCCCGCGGCATCGAGGTTGGCCACATATTTCAGCTGGGAACGAAATACAGCGTGGCGATGAAAGCGACGGTACAGGATGGAAACGGCGCTGATAAGCCGATGGCAATGGGTTGCTACGGAATTGGCGTAACAAGAATCGTCGCCGCAGCAATCGAGCAGAATAATGATGACAAGGGCATCATATGGCCCGAACAGCTCGCTCCGTTCGATGTGGTG
>Ga0255048_10001296_pt1 | contig 17665 bp, 20 predicted proteins | sample JV7_2_2_MG_FD_183619 | JGI IMG/M metagenome (GOLD analysis project Ga0255048, IMG submission 183619) | Seawater microbial communities from Jervis Inlet, British Columbia, Canada - JV7_2_2 | ecosystem: Environmental > Aquatic > Marine > Inlet | place: Canada: British Columbia | collected 2016-10-06
ATCAGTATTCACAAAACCGTTAGTCGCGAACGCAGTGCCACTGGATTTTTGGCATAGCGAGCAATGGCAATGAATGATGCTGTCGATAGCGCCCGCTATCTCGAACTTGATCGACCCGCAAAGGCAGCTTCCTAGATACATCACCTACCTCACTCCTTCCCCAGAGCACGCTCGCCTAACCAGACGCCGATCCATGCCATAGGAATATACGCGGCGCTTAAGTTACGTTTGCCGCTAAACGCATAGCTCAACAAATAAAGGGTTCGGTTCCAATAACTTACGCCAGTTTCCCGCATTCGCCAAGCTTCAGCGCAGCTGGGATCCGGATAGAATTCCCAATCCTTTCGCGTCATAATCGCCCGGCTTCAACATCAAAAATACGGAGTCTTGAATGAAAGACCTAGATAATACGACCCGCCGCCGGTTTCTAGCTGGCGGCGCCGCTGTTGCCACTGCCGCCTGTGTGTCGGAAGAGACCCTGGCGCAAGAACCCGGATACGTCATTGACCAACCGGACGTCGTCTCGATGGAAGTCGTCGGATCTGACCAGCGATTCCCTGTACGACGTGTCTACTGTCTTGGTCGCAACTATCGCGCCCATGCGATTGAGAGCGGCGACAATCCAGATGAAACGCCGCCGTTCTTCTTTATCAAACCGAGAGACGCCGTAATAGACAGCCGCGACGGCTTTCCCTACCCATCGGTGACTAAGGCGTTGCGCTACGAAGGCGAAATGGTTGTCGCCTTAAAAAGCGGCGGCACCGATATCGATCCGGCCGATGCTCTGAGTCACGTCTATGCCTATGGCATCGGCCTGGATATGACGCGCGAGGATCTGCAGCATAACGCCCAAGAGCTTTCACGTCCGTGGGCGATCAGCAAATCCTTTGACAAGTCTGCCCCCTGCGGGCCGCTTTACCGGGTGGAAACCAACGGGCACGCAGTGACCGGGCGCATATGGTTGAGCGTTAACGGCGAAGTAAAGCAGGACTCGGATCTTGAACTGCAGCGATGGTCCGTGTCGGAAGGGATTGCCATTCTGTCGCGACACTATGAGCTTGCTGCCGGCGACATCATTATGACGGGAACACCCGCCGGTATCGGACTCGTCGAGAAAGGCGACGTCATACGTGTCGGCATTGAGGGCCTTGGCGAGATTGAAGTCCTTGTCACCTGATTGAGTGGTCTGCGCCTCCCTCACGACGTCCCAATATCTCTCTGATATTGCCCCACGCTGACTCGGCCGCTGTCCGGTTGTAGCCAACCGTCGTGCCTCGCTCGGTCGAGATCATCGGCGGCGCCTCGTCCAGGTCGAACCCATGCCGGGCATCCGGATACGATGTGACAGCCACGGGCAAGCTCGAGTCCAAACTCTCAACGAACGACCGGCACGTCTCTGCTGGTGCGATGTCATCAGCGTCTCCGAGGAAGAGATGGACCGGGAGATCGTGCGACCAGGGAGCCATCCCAGCACAGCCTGGATAGATCGCGATGGCGGCTGATACCGGAGTGCGTTCGCTGGCCAAGCGTTCGACCGCGCGAAGCAGTCCCGCGCCACCCAGAGACCAGCCGATGATGAAAATATCCTCACGATCTACCCGTGGATCAGCAGCAACACGGCGCAGTGCTGTCACTACATACTCGGCGATACGAGTTGGTGTGACCTCCCCGAGGCAAGCGCTAACCACACTCTCTGCTGCGTGGTAATCGAGAAGAAATACTGCGTAACCTTCGTCGCGGAGCACCGCCGCCACTTTAGGATAATGACGCCGGAAGTATGGATCGGTCGGACTACCGCCTCCTTGGTCTGTAGACGGACTGTCGAGTGATACACCGCTGCAACCCGGTATAGCGAGAACGGCGGGCAGGCGAACTTCTACGTCTTGAATATACTCGACGAGGTGGTCTTCAAGGCGCCCGGATACATCCTGGCTAAAGCCGGGCAGAGGCTGAAATAACAGCACGCTTATGCACAGGATCGTTCTCAATGCCAGTGTCTCTCCTCAGAACCGCGGTGCCTCCTCAAATTGCTCGGCGAATCCCTCGCGTGCTTCTCCGATGAAGATGAGAAGCTCACTCTCTGGGACCCGCACCACGTCAATATTCTGTTGTGCTGCCTCGCGATTTAGAAGATCGGTGACTTCTCCATCCGGGACGAACAGCGTCTTCGGTAGCTGCTGCTTATGACGTTGCGCATTTTTCAACAGGCGACGAAGATCAAGTTGAGTGGGTTCCTCGGCCGTCGCAGGAATGAACTCCGAGCTAAGAATGAAACAACTCGCTGCATCCATCAACGCGATACAGTTGAAGTCTCCATCACGTTCGGTCCGAATCGGCGCGTTGTTGATACGAAACGCGATCCAGGCTTCGTTGATCTCGAATTGATTCGGATGAAGCATGCGAAGACCTCTCCAGTGATGCCTAAGGCCTGCAACACGTGCGGCTGGCGACTCCAGCCAGAAACGCCAATGCACCCGCTGCCATCCAAAATTTGATCATATCCAGAACACTCCGCTAGAAACATAACGCCCTAGACAGCGGCCAACGAAGGCGGTCCAGCGAGCAAAGCGAACGAACTACTTTAGCTGGTCATAGGGTTCGATAAACACGCTTGCGATCACCTATTTTTACCACGTAGACAACGAACTGGTCATCCTCGATGGCATAAACGATGCGATAAGATCCTTGACGAATCCGATAGCGCTCAGATCCCGATAGTTTTTTGCATCCACGGGGCCGTGGGTTCTCTGCCAAGGCCTGGATGCGTGCGACAAGTCGCCGACGATCGGATTTACGAGGAATAGCCTCTAATTCTTTTGCGGCTGATTTCTTGATCCGTAGCTTAAATCTTGCCACGTCGCTTCAAGTCTTTCACGACATCCTCAAACAGCAGCTCCGGTTCTTTTTCACGATCCTCGAACGCGGCGAGATCTTCAGCGTCTTCGGCCAGGGCCTCCCGCACGGCGTCATTTACCAGTTCGGAAATGCTGCTATCGATTTCTGCTGCCTTAAGACGGAGCGCCCGGTGGAGGTAAGGCTCGAAATATACAGTCGCTCGCTTTTGCGTAGATTCAGCCATCCTCGCAATATAGCGACTTAACGCTATGACGTCAAGACGCTACCCCTACCTGGCCGCGCTCGAGCCCTATGACGCCTCAAACAGCGGCCTGCCGAAAGGCCGGTCCGAGCCGTCGAAGCAGGCGGTTTTCTTTAGCTGGTTAGGCGTCGTCTGTCCGACGCACGATCACTGAAAAGGAGCGTCGTCGTCTGAGAATAGCGGAGGGCGCTCAGGGCTGACGAACGGCGACGGCGTTGGATTCTCGGGCTGAAGAGCGCATTGACCGCTCGAGCATACCACCTCGCCTACGGCTCGTTCGCTGCACTTGTACTCGCACTCCCCACACCACTCGGACGTCGATGCGTAGTCGTCGACGGCCTGTTGTATTCCGATGATCGATGCCTGGTTTACTACCGAGCTGCAGCCGAAAGGGCAACCGAAACTGGCGACCACACAGTCCGAGTCCGCTGAACAGCGTCCACCGACTTCTATCATGCCTTCAATTCGCTCAACTTGTTGAGGGCAGTCGGCGTAGAGATCGACTGACGTTTCAGATACGTCTCTTACAGTTGATGCCGATTGCGGCGCTGTGGTCGGAGCTTCCATCCAGTTGAGAAGCGAGACGAAGTAAACGACCGCGACTAGGCCGACGACGGCGGCGGCTGTGGCGAGGACGAGTCTCAGGAATGTGGTCATTCAGTGCTATTGAAGAACGACGCAGATCGCTAGAATGAAACAAGCCCGGAATATCAATTGATATATTCTCTCTCAATCCCGATGTCTGTGTCGCGATTATTGGCCTCGCACGATCATCCGCAGCGAATAGATGCCCGTTCTCGCAGTAATAAACAGCGTTCGGCGGTCCGCTCCACCGAACACAACATTAGTTGGTTGTTCCGGAACGGCGATCGATGCGATCTTCCCGCCACCGGGAGAAAAAACCTCAACGCCAACACCGGTTAAGTATAAGTTTCCGTGTTCATCTAAGGTCATGCCATCTGATCCCTCCGGCGCGGCAATCTGCCGGCTCCCAAGGCTTCCATCCGGTTGAATTTCGTAGACATAAGTCCTCTCGGACCCCGTAAAAGGGCCGTGATCAGCAACGTAGAGCCTGCTGCCGTCCGCCGTTCCGAGTACCCCGTTCGGCGCCTCCAGATCATCTATCACTCGCTGAATCGGCGCGCCATCGCTTGGAATGTAGTAAACGTGGTTGCCGTCTTGTTCGACACCGGTCTGATCTCGGAAACGTGGATCAGAAAAGTAGACGCCTCCTCTTGGATCGAGCCAAATATCATTTGGACTGTTGAGCTTTTTACCGTCGTAGCTATCGGCCAGGACCGTTACGCTTCCGTCCATTGAAACTTGCGTCACGCGTCTATCTCCGCTTTCGCAGACGAGCAGATTGCCCGCGCGATCGAAGAACATCCCGTTACCCTCTCCACTGGGTTCTCGAAAGGTAGTCAGCTCTCCATCGATTGACCATTTGTAGGTCTTACTAGTTCGTACGTCGGAAAAGTATACGTTTCCGTCGGCATCTACAGCGGGCCCCTCGGTAAAGACGAAACCATCAGCGAGTTTAGTTACAGAAGCACCGGTTGCGACAAGATCGCTGCTAGTAGATCCTGCTGGTTCCTGTTGTGCCGCAGCCTGCTGAGCCACAGCAATTATCGTGAGATACACTAGTAAGAAAGTTGATGACCGATAGATACTCATATTTAACTCTCGCTTGCTGTGTGAGCTCGCCACCGGGTTACTATCTGTTCCCGGGACAACGTTAACTCAAAATTGACCGAAGTTTGTCTACTTCGATTCTTCTTCCCCAGATAGGCAGCGGTTCGCATATTAACTGTTAAGGCACGGCTGCTACCGGCTGCCACAAGCAGTCGTTCGTTAACAGTTAACGGTGCCCTTAGTCATAGCTCCTTGCCGATTCTGTAGTCAACAGAAAATCGACCGCCACCATTAACAACAAACGTGAGTGATGCCGCACACCAAAGAAGGGGCATCTCCCATCCTCCAACGTTTCCCCAATACCCGAATTCTCCAGCAACCTGGATGATCGAGACAAATAGGAAGATCGAAATCGCCGTTGCCGCAAAACGTGTTAGCAGCCCTAAAACCAACAAGAGTCCGCCAAGAAATTGGACGAAAGTAATCAGTACTGCCCACAAATATGCAGGCTCATAGCCCTGAGACGCCAAGAAACCAGAGAAAGGCTCCAGACCAGCGGCAAATTGAGCGCCTGCTTCTGGCTCGATCCCAGTGAACCATTCGGGGAGCGTTCCTCGCCCGAAGAAGTGCTCATAACCATGAGGAATCATTATCCCGCCGGTTACGATTCTGAGCACGAGTCCTGCGTAGATAGATAACTGATCGTAAATCGGTCGCAGAGCAGGAATGAAGAGTTCCTTCGCGCCTTCGTCGCCTGCCATTTCAAGTCTCTCCCTTCGTTGCCCTATCGCGCCGACAGCAGTCTAGCGCTAATTCTATCCTGCAGATCGAGCTGGTCGGATGACCGCTGGCCGAAAGAGCCGAGGTTGCGTGGCCCTAATGCGTTACCTGGTCCCCCCAGATTTCCCTTAATCGTGCGTCGCGGCCACAACCGTACCGATAGAGGTTATACCTTAGAGGACTCTTCTTATAGTAATCCTGGTGATAACTTTCATCGCCAGTAATGGGAAAAAATTCGCCGGCATCAAGAACCGCCGTTACTACCTTCTGCTGCGAAAACATATCAACGACCTTCTGTTTTGATTGCTCCGCAAGACGCCGCTCCTCTGCCGTTGACACAAATATCGCGGAAAGATAGCTGTGACCCTTATCACAGAACTGTCCGGCAGCGTCAAACGGATCGATATTCACCCAGTAATGATCCAGCAGGCCCTGGTAACTGATGATCGTCGAATCGTACGTGATTTCAATGGCTTCATAATGGCCTTGGTGATTACCGTTATAGGTGGGATTCTTCAGGGTCCCACCGGTGAAGCCTGAGACCACATTCTCTACACCCGATAGTCCTTCAAAATCCGATTCCATACACCAGAAACAACCACCTGCAAAGTACGCCTTCTCGGCCGAGGCAGTTTGTGAAGTGGTTAATACCAGCATCAGTAGTATCGTCTTCATGCATTTGTTCATTGTTATCCTCTTGACCAGTGTCTGCTTACGGCAGCCACAAGCAGCCGTCCAGTCCGTTTTCTGGAAAGCGGTCATTCATCTCTCAGACTCCGGTAGTAACGCATCGATTTCTGCCACAAAGTCGGCGGTCGGACAATCTCGAGCGATCCTCAAAGATAGTTCGGCGAGTTCAGCATCGAGAGCCAGGGGAATAAAACGACGCTAGGCTCCCCCTAGAGGCGGTTGTGCCCTGATTCTACATACTTCAGGCCCATATATGGCCGAAAATCAGGGAGAAGCGCCACTGAGCGCTTGGCTTACGACCTTATGTTCTCTGGGGGAGATTATGAAGGGCGAGCGCCCAGTGGCTAGACCGCAGGGTAACGCGTCGTGCGCCTGAAGAAGATACGTACATATGCTGACTTCGGGAGGCGCGGCCTGAGGATTTATGCAGGCTCTCTGCATATTAACGGTTAACCAACGGCAGCCAGGAGCGGACATATGCGCTTCGGCCAGTGTGCGGGCAATGGATTAGTCAAGAAATCATCACACTTCTTGGAGACTGCGCATGGTTCTCCCAGCGTGTCGGCTTTTCAGGTATCTGGTCGGCGGTGGCCTGAACCTGACCAGTAACATCAGTCACCCTGGAAACGATTGTGTGCTCGCCCCGTGTAGAATCGTTCCAAGAGTAGTTAAACAGTTTCCACGAGTATTGAGTCGACTCCGAGTCTATCTCCGCCGCTCGCCAGGGGCCGTCATTGATTTTCACTTCCACCGACCGTAGTGGAGTGCCGTCGTTCAACACAAATCCCGTGATCTTATGACCGTCATCATTGCGGGTGACACGAATGATGGAGGATTTGAGCTGCATTTTCGTAACGGAGCGCTCTTCCCATCGTTCTACGCCTCCGATATCGCGGCGACTCAGAGTGACGTAATCGCGTGCCATAAACCGGCCCATGAAGCGGCGGTCTTGGACATGGATCTGGTCCAGCCATTTCACATTGGCGACGCCGTACCAGCCAGGAACGATCAGTCGTACTGGTGCGCCATGGTATAGATTCAGGGGTTCGCCGTTCATCTCGTAGGCCAACATTACTTCTGAACGTAAGGCATCCGATAAATGCATACTGCGACCAAAGTTCTGCTCCGCATCCACATCGCGGATATCTTCAGTGCCTTTGTCGGCACCGTAGAACACCACTTCGGCGCCACCACTTTGTATCCTTGCTTCGAGTAACAGTTCACGCAGGCTCACGCCACCCCAGCGGGCGTTGCCTATCAGGCCATGAAACAGGGCGGCGCGGTTCCCGCCGCATTCAAAACCCACATCGATTTCTACTTTGGGAAGGCTCCGTAATTCCGCAAGGGTTATTTCTACAGCATTATCCACCATGCCGTTGATCCGGAGTCGGTATTCATTCTCGGGAATCACTGGCTGGTTGTAGTGTTGAACGATGTAGAAATCGTCGTTCGGCGTGTAGAAAGAATCGATGTATCGCGTATCTAGAAAATGAACTGCGCCAGGTATGACCGGAGGAGCCGTAAAATTCTCGGGCACATCAGTGAATAGCACGAGTTCTTCATTTTGAGCTAATGCAAGTTTCGACCAAAATGGCATACTCGCCGTGGCGGCGACTCCGCCGATGACGAGTCCACCTTTAAGGACGTTACGTCTTTGCTGTGCCCTTCTCTCAGACATGGTGATCTGACGAGTTTCTCCAAATGACCGCATTGCGCTTTCCTTTCGGCCAGCTCCAGTCGTATGCATCCGTTCGCATATTAACTGTTAACCGACGTCTGCTTTCCAATAGCGGACGTTCGAAGACGCGCAAACGTCACCCGGACTCTTCCTGCGCGCCAAAAAGCTCTTTACCCGTCGATAACGTAACCCTCTGCACGGCAGCTTTGAGACTGCTATCTCTCGCCCGAGATCCAACGACAGTAATAACCTGCCCAACCTGCAACGAGTTGTGATTCCATCCATTGCGCATCAGGCTGTTCGGATTACCCATCTCAAAGGCCCAGTTTACGACTTCGCCGGCATCATTTTCTACGTCGATGTAGAACCAGACGTGCGGATTCAGCCATTCGACCTCGGTCACGGTCCCGGTTACCTCAATCGGGCGATCTCCATCGAACATGGCCACGAACGAATGGTGTGCAATCACGGGGACCGTAAAGATCAACGCAGTCACCGTGGTGGTGACTCTCACTAACTTCGATGTCATGATAACTTCTCCGGCGTCTATTTGACGCTGTTAGCCGTTGTTTCGCTAGAATACCAACAATCGCTAACTCAGAGAGGGGGAAGATGATGCCTGTAGCGACAAAGGCCAAAGGTCGGCTGGCGATCAGCGCCACGCTGGTCCTGTCTTTGCTTGCAGCGCCTCTGCTAGCCCAGTGGACCAACGTTCCAGAGACCGAAGTGCCACTTACGGCCGAGGGCCAATTGGACCCCGAAGCGCCGCCGCCGCGGCTACCCAGCGGCAGAATCGATCTGCAGGGCATCTGGATACCCGAAGACGTCCGCTATCTCCGCAACCTCGCTCTCGACATGGACCCAGAGGACGTCCCCTACCAACCCTGGGCGAAGGCGCTTTTCGACGAGCGCAAGGACGGCTCACATTCGCGCGAGGATCCTGACGCCAATTGCTTGCCGCAGGGTGTGCCCAAGGTCAATTTTGCCCCCAACCCATGGAAGGTGATCGAAACCCCCATCTCCATCGTAATTATCTACGAGACATTCACCTACTGGCGACAGATTTTCACCGACGGCCGCGGAGTCGACCCCAATGCCTTACCGACATGGATGGGCTATTCGACAGGCACATGGGAGGGCGACACTTTCGTCGTCGAGACCCGCGGATTCAACGGCAAGGCGTGGCTCGATCAGCTGGGGCGGCCGTCCACGGACCAGCTGCACGTCACCGAACGCTTCACCCGAACCTCATTCGGGAGCATGACGCTCGATGTCACCATCGATGACCCTGGCGCCTATACCGCGCCGTGGTTGGCGTCCGGGGTCGTGCATCTGCAGCCGGATTGGGAGCCGCTCGAATTCATCTGCGGCGAAAATAACAAGGATCTGGAGAACCTGCCTGGCGGCAACTTCGTTGTCCCCAATGCTCCCGTGGTATCGCAGTAGGGATTCCCTCTTGCTCCCATAGACAGCCCGTCCACACGAACATTGCTTTGGCCTTAACGGCAGCTTTAGGGGTAATTCCAGTTATATGCATCACCTCGCATATTAACTGTGTTAACCGGTGTCCGCTTCCGGCCAGGAGCGGACACCGGTTTTACTCTGGCACGCAGTCTGCGTCGAACGGCTTCAGCTCCTGATCGGGAAGCCAGATCCATTCGGCTGCCATGACGACGGGTTCCGTGAAATTCACAGAATCCGTAATTCGTGCCTCCCAGGATAACCGTGTACCGTCGTCGTTGAGCCTAAAGGTCTCTACGATGACGACGTCCTCGCTCTGCGGGGTCCCGATATTATCCACGTAGCGCCATGCTATGTCCGTCGTCTCGACGAAAAGCGTCTTGCCCTCAAAGCGACCTACTGAGACGCCCATGTATGGCTGAATCGGCGCACCATCGTTCGCCTCGTCCAAGAATATCGTGCGTACGCCGTCCCATTCCTCCAGCCGCATGAGGACCGTATCGTCCTGATCGACAAACTCGACCGGAAAAGGGTTATCCATTGCGGTTGGTAACCCGTGGGGGATGCAACGCAGCGCCGGATCGTCGGCCGGATCCCATGCGGCTTGCGCAGCGCGTCCCGCTTCCGTCAGCGGGTACTCGGTATTTCCGGCGCCGGTATCGGGCCGAGAATAGGGGAGCCACACACGGAAAATGTCCTCACGCAGCTCCACAGAGGCATTGCGAGCGTCTGCCATCGCAGCTTCGGTGATGCCGTACCTGGCATGAAGCTCCTGAAGTGCCAACTCCTCACCGTTCGGAAATGTGAGCGAGTTCGCGAACATGATGGTTCGCCCGTCCCGACCCAGGCTTCCCGAGACGCGCACACGATCACCGATAGTGAGCTGGTCTCGCGTGATACCACGCCGCTCGAACGAATTTAGTCCACCGAATGCAATCTCCCAGGTTTCCTCGTTGCCATCATCACCGGTTCGGCTAACTTCAAGAAGAACGTGGGGATTGCGCCAAAATACAGAGATTAACTCCCCCTCGATATCTCCAACATTGTTTCGGTCGTACAGGCCGATCGCAGCATGATGCGCAGTTGTGGTCACAGCTACGAGAGAGCTACAGAGCAGTAGAATGAGGCGTAGCACGTTAAACATCCCCCAGATATGCACGCTGGCGCATATTTCTAGTCACTTTTGGGGAGATTCTCGCCCCGTCTAGGTAGAATCAGGGCACAACCGCCTCTAGGGGGAGCCTAGTGTCATTCTTTGGGGAGTTGAAGCGCAGAAACGTCGTTAAGGTCGCAGTGGCCTACGCCATTGTCGGATGGCTGTTGGTCCAGATCGCGGACACGTTCTTTCCCGCCCTTCAGTTGCCCGAGTGGACCGTGACCTTCGTCGCTGGCCTGGTAATTCTTGGCTTCCCATTGGCCCTTATCCTCTCCTGGGCCTATGAGCTAACCCCAGATGGGATGGAGCGGGCCAAGTCCGTACCTCTGCCCGAGAGCATTACCAAGGTCACAGGGAGGAAGCTCGACTTTATAATTATCGGGCTGCTGGTGCTGGGAGTCGGGTTCATGTTCGTAGATAACTACGTTCTGGAGAACTCCACTCCGTTCGTCGGAGCCGAGATCAATCCGGCCCCCTTGGGCTCATCCTTGAGCGAGGTTTCTGCCACTACAGAGGAAGCCGAAGAGGAGCGGGAGGCGCTACCCAACTCCGTGGCGGTGCTTCCCCTGGCGAATCTAAGCCCTGACCCAGACAATGATTACTTCGCGGCAGGTATCCACGACACCATCCTTAACGAGTTGGCAAAGCTGCAAAACGTGAATGTGATTGCCCGAACGTCGGTGCTTCAGTACGGAGATGGGCTAACACCGATCTCAGAAATTGCTGAAGCGTTAAACGTTGAAACAGTTATGGAGGGAAGCGTCCAATACGCCGAAGGCCGTATTCTGGTGACGGCGCAGCTAATAGATCCATCGACGAGTGCGCACCTTTGGTCTGACAACTACGATCGCGAGTTCGCGGATATCTTTGCCATCCAATCCGATATCGCAATGAACATAGCCAACGCACTTGAGGCTGAATTTTCGCTGCTGGAGCAAGAGAGCATAGAGAAGATTCCTACAGCCTCACCAGAAGCCTACGCTTGGTATCTGAGAGCGTTGGCCCGGACGGGCGACTCGGTAGCGGATGTAAACCGGGCTCTGGAAATCGATCCGGATTTCGCGCTTGCCTACGCGTTAAGAGCTTATTTCCACGCTGGAGACGTTACCTTCAGTGTTGATGTGGATACCGCCGAGGCAGAGCGTTTGGCCTTAGAAGACGCGGAGAGGGCGTTGGCCTTGGATCCAAGCCTCGGGCTCGCCCACATAGCGCTGGCAAACGTTCACGAAGTGTACTGGCGCTGGGCAGAGGCACGCGACGCGTTCGAGATGGCCTATGACCTGAGCCCGAACACTGCTGACGTGCTCGCCACGTATGGCCGCTTTAAGCGGAATATTGGCGACTATCCTGAGGCGATTCGCGTCGGGGCTCGGGCCGTCGAGCTGGACCCTCTCAACGGGTATTCAAACAATCAGCTAGCCGTGACTTATAGATTCGCAAGAGACAACGAGGCAGCTGCTCAAATATACACGCGGAACGTAGCAAGGGATTCAGTGTCTGCCGTTCCGTATACGTCACTGGGCTTAGTGGAGGCTACCCGGGGTAACAACGAGGAAGCCGTTAGAAACCTTCGGCGTGCAGAGGAGTTGTTCGGCGACAATATTACGCAGGTGTTCAGGTACGCTCATTTGGCTGTTGGCTACAGTATGGCGGGCGAGCGTGAGGATGCCGAGAGGCTGGTGAGCGCTCTTGCTGCGCGAGCGCAGGAAAGCCCGGTCGGTGAGGCTGTCTGGGCCTTGGCCTACATTGCACTCCGTGACTACGACGAAACTCTCAGAAGGCTCGAAGCAGCCATGGCAGCCCCGTCGTCTGCCAGCTACGTGACGCTGATCGAAATCAAGGCGAACCCGTGGGCCGATCCTGTGCTGGACGAGCCTCGTTTCAAGGAGGTACTCGCCGATCTCTGGTCCGAGTGAAGCCGTGCCCCTACTCTTTACGGAACTCCGCTGCTGTAACGTCTTCAATAGAGGTTGAGCTTGCACCAATATGGAGCAGTTTCGTTTAACGATAACGGTTAACCAATGACCGCTTGTGGCCGAAAGCAGCCATCAGTTAACAATCTTTAACGCCATCTACTTCCTAATCCCGAGCCTGCTACGGAATTCCGCTAATGCGTGTAGTTCGAGCAGTAGATGCTCTAGCTGTAGTAATTATGCGCATCTCGTTTCCTCTCGACGGTCACGCTAAGAACTCTACCGTCAAAGTTCTTTCCGTCTAACGCGAAAAGAGCAGCGCCATCGTTCTGTTCGTCCAAATTCACGAAGCCGACACCTCCACACCGCCCCGTCATAATGTCCGTAGCAAGGCTTACAGAGTGGACAGTGCCGAACTTCGCGAACAGCTTATTTAGGCTCTCCGTAGTCGTACTCGGAGATAAATTCTGCACCATCATTTTAGTCATAGGGTCGCTCTTGGTCGGTCGTGTTCCTGACTCCGGTCACTCGCATTCAGCTACTTCCTGAACGCCAGCCTGCTGAGTACTCGCCCGAGTATGCCTCCACTCGCATATTAACCGTTAACCGACGGCTGCTTTCGTGAAGCGGACATTCGAGTTTGGCGCGGTGCCGGATCAAGCATCGTTCTCATTATTCTGCAGGCTTGACGCCTTCTATTTCTATCGGATCGTTCGTCCACAAGAGCATTTTGAGCGTCTCCACTATTCCCTCTCTCTCATTTAGATGCGGAAAAGGAGTGTCCGGAACATCCAAATTGAGGAACTCACAGAGTGGGCCCCAGCCTTCCGTGACACGAAATTCAAGCAATCGCTCAGCAGGAACGTCTTGTCGCACGGCATCTAGGTGATCATTGAACGCTTGGATATTCGACTCTTGATCGATTCGTCCTCCAAAATAGCGGTCACGTAGTGCGGTCACCATGGCCATCCACTTCTCAAACCGCACGATCTTCTCTGGGTCATTAACAGCGTCGATACCCGACCATAGCGCCTCCCACGAAGCGAACCACTTCTCTGGTTCCCGAGTATTCAAGATCACTACGGCTTCCGGAAATGCCTCCATGAGTTCCCGATAGTGAAGGCAGGTTGGAAAATCTACAGATGCCTCATAGCTCTGAAGGAGCCATTGCCAGTCCATCTCCTTCCCGTTGACATACAAATCGTGCCAGGCGTCCACGTGGCCGTCGTTGAAGCCTGGCCGAGGGATAGGCACTTCGGCCATGTGGTAACAGGGGTCAAATCCAAGCTGCTCCAGCGCCGCCTTCATACTCAGCGTTCCGGTACGCCCAAAACCTGCGCCTATTACTTTGTGCGGCATTGATCTTCCCCCAGCTTTTCTACTTCTTGGCAGATGTTATGCCGTAGCGTGCATATTAACTGTTAACGGACGTCTGCTTACGGCAAAAGCGGCCATTCGACGGAAGTTTAACGGCGCTCTTCCGAAAGCTGTTGAAGATAGATCTGCTCCAGACGATCAACCTCCGCGATGAAACCATCCGGATCGACAAAGGTATCAGGGCTATACGCCTGGCCCGGCTGATATTTCTCATGTAGAGCATACTGGCCTCCATGTGCAGCAACCCAGACATCGACATCCATCGCCTTCTGCCGGATGTAGGTCTCCCGAAAGTCATCGGCTACGCCTGGATAGGTAGGATCGACCAGCATCTTCTTGCCAGCGTTAATCGTGCCCATGTTGGCGATCACCACATCGTAGTCGCGCCCATCCTCGCGTATTTGCATTGAGTAACTGGAGCTGCCTTCCGTATGACCTGGGTGCTCGTAGACTAGTAGGCGTATATCGCCCAACTCAATCACGTCACCATCACTGATGATCTTATCGACATCAATTGGCGCGAAACTCTCTTTACCGCCGAAGTGGGGATCACTGAAGCCACCATCCTCTAGCACCCTCGCATCTTTGGCAGTAGCCCACATCTCGGCCCCGGTAATAGTCTTAATTTCTGCCAGCGCAGCCGTATGGTCCCAATGCGATTGCATCGTAAGCAGGATCTTGACGTCCTCCAGGCGAAAACCAACTGACTCGATGTTGCTCCGGATCAGGGGCGTCGAATCCTCCAATCCAGTATTGATCAGAACATGCCCATCCTCAGACGTAATCAGAAATACACCAAGGCCAGACGTCCCAACAGCATAGAGGTTGGCGATAACTCGGTGCCCGGAAAATGGCGTTGTCCAGTCTTCCGGCTGAGCATGTAACTGCGCTGCGCATACAAGATAGAGTGCGAAGGCCGGAGTAAAACGAACCAAACCTTGAACTAACGACTGCGGATTCATGATTGCTCCAATCGCGACTGCGTGCATATTAACGGTTAACCGACGGCTGCTTCCGGCCATAAGCAGCCATCCGCTCTCGGGTGCTCAGCCGCCATCTCGATACGAAACGTATACACCGGATAACTTGACGATAAACGGTACAACTGATCCACGTTAGCCGTTCTGCAAGCCGTGCCCCACCTCGGGAACACAGTTGTAGGGTCGAATCTCCCCCTGTGTTCGGAGCATTGTTAGAGTGCTATCAAGCGTTTCCGTGTAATAGACAGGATCGCGGATCGTAAACGTCACCAGGAGATCGCCGGTTTCGCGATCGATACTTAATCGCTCAGTAAGCTCAAATTCTTCCGAGTGAAGGATCGCGCTATGCGTAAACCCCTCCAGGAAGTTCGACGATTCGATAATTAGGTTATCACCATCGAATCGGCCAATCGAATAGCCCAGCTCTGATCTTGCAATACCTTCAGGAACGTCGTCGACGCTCATATGCACGACGCGCACAGTGTCCATGAATTCGTTCCGGATCACGATATCGTCACCTACGCGCTCCACACTAGATAGTAACCCTGGCATGAGCCAGGAATGCATAGCGCCCGTAGACCTGCACGAGTAAATGGGGTTATCGACGAGGGCGTCGTAGCCTTCTGTCTTCGCTCGCGCCGTTTCGGTGAAGTGCTCTTCAAAGGCCGGTCGGGTCATAGAGCCAGGAAACGTCTTGCGCCGCCAAGTTCCGAAAACGCCGTCGTCCGACTCCACAGTCACCGCCGGATACTGGGTCGCTCCAGTCTCGGTGCGCAATAAGAGCTCTGTGCCGTCAGGCAGCACGCCGGCGCCGAACTCGCAACCTAGCGGGTCGCGCCGAGCCTGAAAACCACGCACGTAAATTCTGCTACCTACAGCGAACGAGGCCACAGTAACACCCTTGCGTTCGAGCATAGAACGCCCCTGCATTTCGCACCAGTGCTCTATGGTTTTCCCTGCATCGTCCACCGTCTCGATATACACGAATGAGTGCGGATTCACGAACTCTAGTCGCGTGACCGAGCCCTCGAGAATAATCGTTTGATCAGGATCGTAGTGCACTGCAAAACCGTGGTGGGCGCTCGCTGCGGAAGCAACAAGACACAAGACTATCGCGACCCAACCGCCGACTCTCGAACCAGCGGCTTCAGCTTTGATCCCGCGATTCAATTTCGCGACCGAAGTCGCTGCTGCGTGTGCATCAATCATCAAATTCCCCCGAGTTATGCATCATCATGCATATTAACGGTTAACGGACGTCTGCTTCCGCCATAAGCGGACATTCGGTACAACTCATTTCGCGTGCGAGTCAGAATCTCTGAGAGGAAAGATTAGTCGGGGCCGTTCTCGCGGACGAACCGGAGTAATTCCCGACGAAATAGCTCCTTCTCTCTCGCTGCGTTCGTCCCACCGTGAGTCCCTCCTGGAATCACTACGAGTTCCAGATTGCCCATCATCGCGTACAGTTCTCTATTGTTGGTAACAAGTTCGTCCTCATCGCCGACTAGGGCTAGAGCCGGAATTTTATTGTCCCGTAGGTTCTGATCGCTTACATCCCACGCTGAGTAGTCAGCGCTGATTGCGGCCAGTGCTCTAGGGTCACGTCCCTCCAAACGCCCTCTGGCTGCGAATCGCTCTCTAAGCGCTTCTTCGGAACGTCCTTCCTCAATCTTGCGCCACGGAAAAGCACCAAGTGTTACGGAAAAAAGTCTCTCTGGATAAAGCTCTCGAAATTTGTTTACGACTCGCGATCCCATCGAATAGCCAACGAGATGGACCCGCTCAATTTCGAGGAAATTCAAAATTCGGTGGACATCCTCCACTACTACCATCCCATAGGCGTCAAGAGCGTGCGGTTTATCGCTCTCTCCATGTCCACGCTGGTCATAGGCGATCACTCGATATCCAGAGTCCAAAAGGCTCTCGACTAGACCACCGGGTTCCCAATTCCAACTGTCAGTCGCCTGACCGCTAAAGCCATGCAGCAGCAATATGGGCGCGCCCTGTCCCTGATCGAAGTAGCGCAACATGACGCCATCCGAGTCGAAGAATTGGCCCTCGGCAGAATGGGCTGTCGTGCCGACGACAGCCGAGAGCGCAAGAACCGTGGCGAACATCCGAAAGGGCAGATTACAGTCGAGCGTCTTCAATTCTTTTCCTCCAGTTATGCATCACCATGCATATTAACGGTTAACCGACGTCTGCTTCGGGCGCAAAGCGGACATTGCGATAGGGCACGTTAATGTCGAGTTTAACGGAGACTTTCGGCCAACTCCGGCCCTCAAGACTGTTACCGAAACGCCTCTCGTGAACGGCAGCTTCGGGAAAACGGACATAGAGATCACTCCGTCGGAACGAGACGTTTGAGTTCCTCAAACCAGTTTTGTACGACGATGATCTGAGACGCCTCTGACGCGCTCTCGACTTGTTTGATCATCAAGAATCGCTCGCCATCAGGTGAGATATCGTAGGTTCGACCACCCTGAGGGTTCGCGTATTGCCTCTCGAAAACAACCTCCGCGTTCCCTGCAATGAAGGTTGGATCCGTTTCGATAGACACGGCGAGCAGGGCGTCACCACTGCGGTAAAATAGCTCCCGCCCATCGCGCGACCACAACGGCTGCAAGCCACCGCCTGTGGATACTTGCCAGCGTCCTCCCGCGTCCACTTCTGGAAAACCTCGGACGAAAATCTCCTCGCGCCCCGACTCGTTCGAGGCGTAGGCCAGCCAGCGGCCGTCGGGCGACAATTCCGGGTTTCGCTCCCGAAACGTCGTCTGCAGCAGTGGCGTCGTATCGCCGCCCCCGTCGAGCGAAACGATTGCGATGTCGTCGTTCTCGGCACCCGTAAGTGCACCCCGAAAAATAATCCCCGTCGCGTCGGGCAAGAAAGATGAAGGGA
>Ga0255048_10001297_pt1 | contig 17656 bp, 15 predicted proteins | sample JV7_2_2_MG_FD_183619 | JGI IMG/M metagenome (GOLD analysis project Ga0255048, IMG submission 183619) | Seawater microbial communities from Jervis Inlet, British Columbia, Canada - JV7_2_2 | ecosystem: Environmental > Aquatic > Marine > Inlet | place: Canada: British Columbia | collected 2016-10-06
CAACCCGGCCAGGACAAGAGGCAGCATGGTCACTCCCTTTCGGGAAGCGCGGGATCTCCTACACCATGCGCTTGTGCGGATCAGGTTTCAAGGGGGCTGCAAGGGACATGGGACGGGGTGCCAACCGTCAACCGTGAACCGAAGACCGAAAACGAGGCCGAGCGATCCGAGCGACTACGGCGCGAGGACGACCCTGGCGTCTTCGATGTCCTGCCTGATCTGCGACACGAGTTCATCGACGGACCTGAATCGCTTCTCGCTTCGGAGACGATCGATGAACTGCACACGCACCGTCCTATCGTACAGGTCTGTATCTGTGTCGAGGAGATGCACCTCGATGGTCTCGTCGCCACCGCCGAAAGTCGGGCGCGTACCCACGTTGCTCACTCCGAGAAACGCACTCCCCTCGATCTCGCATCGCACCGCGTAGACACCGGTGGCAGGCCTCACGAGACAATCAGGCATCGTGATATTCGCCGTCGGGAAGCCGATCGTCCGACCCCGTGCGTCACCATGGACGACCCTGCCCTCAATCTCGAACGGTCTGCCGAGCATCCGCGACGCAAGGGCGACACCACCAGATGCAATCGCCGCCCTAATGACGCTTGATCGTATCTCGGTCCCGTGGATGTCGACGATCGGCGTTGCAACAACCTCGAAGCCGTGCTTCGCACCACCGATTCGCAGGGTGTCAACGTGCCCCTCGGCACGGAATCCGAAACGGAAGTCCTCCCCAACGGAGACGAGTGCGGCGTTGAGACCGTCAACGAGGTACACCTCGATGAACTCCTCAGGTGAGAGCTGGCGCACGTTCTCGTCGAATTCGATGACCGCGACGGCGTCCAGGTCCAGATCACGCAGCATCTCGATGCGGCGCTCCAGCGGCGCAAGAGCGGGCGGGCCCGGCATCCCTGTCACGACTTCATCGGGATGTATGGCAAACGTCATGGCAACCACCGCCATATCCTGGGACCGCTCCCGCAGTCGCCTGAACACGGCCGCATGGCCTCGATGCACGCCATCGAACACACCGATGGCGACAGCTGAGCGATGCCCCTCAGTGTTCCAACTCGAAGGGTCATTCCTATAGACGTTCACGAAAGCACAACCTCGGGTCGGAGCGCCGTTCGGTCACGACGGTACACCGCAATGAGGTCACCGTGGCGGTCACCGATCCGGATGGATGACTCGGGATCGGTTCCCTCCGGTATCAGAAGCGCAGGCAACTCTCTTCCGTTCCTCACGGCATCAGCCATCGCATCGTCCACTCGAATCTCTGGGAGGTCGGACAAGGCGTCTGTTGGCCTGATCAGCACGCACCCGATCTCACCTGCTCCACAGGCAGCTATCGCGTCGTCGACAGAGAGTGCTCGTGACACGTGAAGCCCCCCGACACGAACCCTGCGGAGAGCCGTGAGATGTGCTCTCCCACCAACGGCCCTTGCCAGGTCGTCTGCAAGCGTTCGCACGTACGTGCCGGTTGAACACACAGTGCGGAACGTGACCTCCGGATAATCTGAGGGTGCGAGATCCACAAGCTCGAGTCGTTGGATCGTCACCGGCCTCGCCTCGCGTTCCACAACCCTGCCCTCCCTGGCGAGTTCGTAGAGCCGCCGGCCTTCGACTCTCCGTGCTGAAACCATCGGAGGCACCTGCATGATCGGTCCCCGGAAGCGGTCCATTGCACTGTTCACCTCCGCAGAGGTCACCGGCAGGGGTTCCCTTGAGAGGATGGCTCCATCGGCGTCGAGTGAGTCTGTCGCGACCCCGAACAACGCCGTCGCCAGATACTCCTTCTCCGCATTCTGTACCCATCTGAGCAACCGGGTTGCGCCACCGATGCCCAGCACGAGCAGTCCTGTCGCCATGGGATCGAGTGTTCCCGCATGTCCGACCTTGCCGCGAACTTTGCCGCGGACCTTTGCCACAACATCGTGTGAGGTCCAGCCCCTGGGCTTGTCGATCAGAAGGAACCCGGCGGTCACGAGATCCGTCACGACAGGTGTGCGACGATCTGCTCGACAATCTCAGACGGATCCGAGGCAGACGTGAAACCGGCAGCGTTGTGATGCCCGCCACCGTCGAACGAGCGGGCTATGGCGGCAACATCGACACGGCCACGCGACCTGAGGCTGCCCTTGATCACACCAGGGCTCTTCCGCTTCAACAGGCACGCTACCTCCGTGCCTCGCGCCATCCGAACTAGATCCATCAGACCATCGGTCTCGTGGTAGCCGATTCCCGCTGCTTCGAGGTCCGCGGGTTCCATGATCGACCAGACGAGTGCATGGTCCACATCCAGGACAGCTCGCCCAAGCACACGCGAGACAACGTGGAAGTAGCCGAAGGAGGCTTCTTCGAACAGTTTCTGCCCCACGACATCGGTTTCGACACCATGAGCGAGCAGCTCGGACGCGATGCTGTGTGTCCGTGAGGACACAGATGAGTATTGGAACCGACCGGTGTCGGTGACAAGCCCTGTGTAGAGCGCGGTCGCTACTTCCTTGTCGATCGGCCAATCGAGGAGATTCAGCAGCTCATGCACGAGTTCGGTGGTCGCAGCTGCAGTAGCGTCGATGGCAACTACGTCTCCCCATGACCCGTCTGAGATGTGGTGGTCGAGGACGACGAGACGATGGGCCTTCTCCATCGCTCCCGCCAGCGACCCCACACGGCTTCGTACAGAGGTGTCGACAGCGACGGCAACGTCGAGATCACGAGGAAAGCCTTCGGGCCGCACAAGCACCGATGCGTCGAGGAATGACATCTCCTCGGATACCACGAATGGCTCATCGAACGACGCAACGGCCTTCTTGCCCGCAAGGCGGGCAGAACGGGCAAGTCCGATCATCGACCCAAGCGCATCACCGTCGGGGCCCACATGTCCGACGATCCCGATCGACTCTGCCGAGTCGAGCAGCTTCGCCACCGCCTTGAGGTCTGCAGAGATATCAGACATCGTCCCCGGCTTCCGACTCCTCGAGATCAGCGAGGATCCGGGCGACCCTGATGCCCTGCTCAATCGATGGATCGACCTTGAACTCCAGCACCGGTGTATACCTCATGCGCGTCTCTCTTCCGAGGACTCCCTGGATGCGCGAGGTGGCACTTTCGAGCGCGGCGGCTGTATCGATCTTCTCCTCGTCGGATCCAAGCACCGAGTAGTAGACGACAGCATGGCGAAGGTCTGGACTGGTCTCTGCACCGGTGATCGTCAGGAACCCGATACGAGGGTCCTTGAGGTCCACAACAGCGTCAGCAACAACCTCGCGAACGAGCTCATTGACCTTCCGCATTCTTGGGCTCTTCTGGCGTGCCATGGTGTCAGGTCAACCTTTCGCGCGAGTCCAACATGACCCGCTTCAGGTGTACTCCTAGGTGCGCGCAACCTCGCGGACCTCGTAGGACTCGATCGTATCCCCGACCTTGATGTCCCTGTACTTCGCGAGGCCGATGCCGCACTCGTATCCGGTGGCAACCGTCTGCACGTCATCCTTGAACCGACGCAGAGATACGATCGTACCGTCGTAGACGACGACACCATCGCGGACGAGCCTGGCCCGAGCGTTCCGGTTGATCGTGCCCTCCGTCACATACGAACCGGCAACCGACCCAAGCCTTGGTGCACGGAATACCTCGCGCACCTCTGCCACTCCGAGGAACTGCTCGATCTCTTCAGGTGAGAGTTCACCCACGAGGAGAAACTCCACATCGTCGAGCAATTCATAGATGATCGCGAACGTCCTGATGTCGATCGCCGTCCTTTTGGCCTCTGCCCTTGCGGACGCATCTGGTCTCGCGTTGAAACCGTAGACAATGGCGTCGGATGCGTCTGCAAGGGTGACATCGAAGGTGGTGATGCCACCCACAGCGGCATGTACGACGGTGACAAATCCATCATCGCGACTGATCTTGGCGATCGACTCCTTGATCGCGTCGAGCGACCCATGGGTGTCGGCCTTGATGATGACTCGCAGCTCCGAGTGATCCTGCGTGCGGAGTTGTTCAACCAACATGCCAAGACGATCGATCGCGCTGGGGACCACAAGCTGCTTCGACCTGAGATCGTCCAGCTTGATCTGAGCGATCTTTCGTGCCGTTCGCTCGTTCTTGGCAACCTCGAACATGTCACCGGCCGTCGGAACCTCATCCCAACCCATCACAACGACAGGCGTCGACGGTCCAGCTTCTTTCACCTGCTCACCCTTGTCGTTGAACATGGCGCGGACCCTGCCCGGCACCGGACCGGCGACGAGAGCATCGCCCCTTTTCAGTGTTCCGCGCTGAACCACAACCGTCGCAACCGGACCACGTCCCACCTCGAGTTGCGCCTCGATGACCGTCCCGATGGCCGGAGCCTTCGGATTCGCCTTGAGTTCTTCGACCTCAGCCACGAGTGAGATCATCTCCAGGAGATCCTCGATGTTCTCGCCCTTGAGGGCAGAGATCTCAATCGCAGGAACATCGCCGCCAAGCTCCTCGACAACGATCTCATGCTGCGTGAGAGCTGCTCGCACAGCGTACGGGTCTGCGGCTTCCAGATCCATCTTGTTGATGGCGATGATCATCGGGACGTCCGCAGCTCTGGCATGGTCGATCGCCTCAACCGTCTGGGGCATGACCGAATCGTCCGCCGCAACCACGATGATCGCGATGTCGGTGATCTCCGCGCCCCTCGCCCGCAGTGCCGTGAAAGCTTCGTGGCCAGGCGTATCGATGAATGTGATCGTTGATCCGTCGTGCTCCGCCTGATAGGCACCGATATGTTGGGTGATACGGCCTGCTTCACCCTCAATGACATTGGTGTTGCGAATGGTGTCGAGGAGTTGGGTCTTGCCGTGATCGACATGCCCCATCACGGTAACGACGGGGATCCGGGCCACAAGGCTCGCGGGATCGTCCTCGTAATCAACGAGGAAGCGCTCACGACCCGTGTCTTCCTCTTCCTGTTCATCCGAGCCGGCCACGATGAACTCCCAGCCGAGCTCACGACCGAGTGGCTCGATTGCCTCCACGGGGATCTCGCCACCACCGGGAACCATCTCGCCCATGAACATCAACGTCTTGACGATTTCTGCAGTTCTGACCTTGATCAACCGCGCCAGATCGTGCACGGTGATCCCCGGCTCGACGAGCAGGACCATCTCTTCCTCGCCGTCCGGCGTTCCATCCGGCTCAGACTCCTCGACAACCCCTGGCACAGCTGTGTCCTCAGCAGGCGCCTCGTCTGTTGTCTCGTCGGGAGCCTCTTCTGTCTTCTGTCTGCTGTCTTCTGGCTGCTCTTCGTACGACAGCTTGACGAGCGCGACCGCGTCCTCGTCAAGACCTGACGAGGCGGTCTTGACCTCGATGTCGAGCTCTTGAGCGCGCGCGAGCACATCCTTGGAATCGAATCCAAGTTCCCGTGCCAGTTCATATACGCGTGTCTTGGCCACGCTCACCTCCGCATTTGTCAGCTGTCAGCTGACAGATCTCGGCTCTCAGCCTTCAGCCGTCAGCCTTCGCCTCCGGATCTTCTTCTTGTCCTTGTTCGCTGCTGGTGTCGCCGTCTGACGCAGGCTCTTCGGCTGCCTCTTCTTCTTCGGCTGCCGGCTGACTGCTGCCAGTCGAAGCCTCATCTTCTTCTTCTGAAGGCTGAGAGCTGCCAGCTGACAGCTCGCCTTCTTCCTCGCTCGAAGGCTCCTCGGCTGAAGGCTGACGTGCCCCATCACCCTCCTCGACCGTTTCGAACTCGACGGCTTCTTCATCCTCGTCGATCTCGAGACCGAGATCCTGGGATTCGGAACGGATATCGATGCGATACCCGGAGAGACGGGCGGCCAAACGGGCGTTCTGGCCCTCGCGGCCAATCGCAAGGCTGAGCTGATGGTCCGGCACGATGACGACCGCCGTGCCCTCCTCTTCGCCCTCGTCGTCGAAACGTACCTGCTGCACGCGCGCAGGGCTGAGGGCTTCGGCGATGAACCGGCCGGGATCCTCGTCCCATTCGACGATGTCGACCTTCTCCCCCTTGAGTTCGTTCACGACCTGGCGAACACGCGAACCCCTGGCCCCGACACAGGCACCAACCGGGTCGACATTGTGATCGTTGGATGCAACTGCGATCTTGGTGCGGTGACCTGCCTCGCGTGCGATGGCCTTGATCTCGATATCGCCGTCAATGAGCTCGGGAACCTCAAGCTCGAACAGTGCCCGTATGAACTCGGGGTGACTGCGCGACACGACGATTTGGGGACCCTTGCCTTCACCCCTGACCTCGAGAATCCAGGCCTTCAGCCGGTTGCCCCTTTCAAGACGCTCGTAGGGGATCTTCTCCGAACCGGGGAGGATTGCTTCGGCGTCACCGAGATCGAGTATCGAGTAACGATGATCCGACTGTTGGACGATTCCGGTGATGAGGTCTCCCTCTCGGCCGTCGTAGAGTTCATAGACCTGCTCGCGTTTTGCATCACGAAGTCGCTGGAGGATGACCTGTTTGGCGGTCTGGGCAGCAATTCGCCCGAAGTTGTCTGGAGTGTCCGCCCATTCGTCGGTGACGTTGCCGTCCTCATCGAGTTCCTGGCCGTACACCATGATCTCTCCGGTGTCCGCGTCAATCGTGACCCTTGCTTCTTCGGCCGCACCTGGGGTTCGTTTGTAAGCAGAGACAAGGGCGTTGGCGAGGGCTTCGAGAATCGTGTCGCGGGGAACGCCCTTCTCGCGTTCCAGCATTTCGAGCGCATCCATGAGGTTGTAGTCCATCGTCTCTCCTACGCGTCCTTGCCCGGTCGGGCGCCCTTCTCCCAAACGAAGATCGTTCGTGCAGATGACACATCTCCGTACTGGAACTGCCGTTCGGTTCCCTCGATGTCGATCGTGAACCCGCTGTCGTCTACCGACACGAGCGCACCCTGATGGTTCTTCTCGCCGGCGACAGCAGCGAACGTCTTGACCTTCACATCGTTGCCGATCGACTTCTTGTAGTGGTTCAGGCGTGTGAGCTTCCGCTCCAATCCCGGAGAGGAAACCTCCAGCGTGTATGAACCGGGAAACGGGTCGTCCTCCTCGATCAGATGCCCTATGCCGTTTGAGAGCTCCGCGATGACGTCGACACCGATGGGATCTTCGGCGTCGAGGGTGACGCGCACGATCTGGCCGCCAGCGAGGATCTCGATATCGTCGAGTTCCACACCTTCGGCCGCGACATATGGGTCTATTCGATCCCACAATCGATCTTGGACGCTTGCCACTGTTCTCCTCACACACCAAAGAGATCTCTACCCAAACAAAGAGGCGGGCCACGGCCCACCCCGGCAGAGAACTCGGTTCGTGTCACGAGTATACCAGCGCGGCGAAGCAGCCGAACTTCAATGACCGGTGTACGGTCCACGGTTTGCGGCCAGGAACGCCAGCACTTCGGCGATGGCGTCCCGGATTGCGATATCGCGCGTGTTGCCCGTTCGGCGCTCGACGAACTCCACCACGCCATTGTCCAAGCCGCGGGGACCGATCGTGATGCGCAGCGGGATACCGATGAGTTCTGCATCGGCAAACTTGACGCCTGGTCTTTCGTTGCGGTCATCGAGGAGAACGTCAACATCGGCGTCCAGGAGTTGTTCGTACAATGCCGTACTCACCTCGGCCGAATGCTCGTCATCTGGGCGCACGACCGTAACGACCACCTGGTACGGGGCAATCTCGAGCGGCCACACGATTCCGGCTTCGTCGTGGTTCGCCTCGATCGAGGCTGCCATGTTCCGTTCCACACCGATTCCGTACGAACCCATGACGATGGGGATCGTCTTCCCGTTCTCGTCCAGCACCGTGAGATCGAGTTTGGTCGCATAGAACGTCCCGAGCTTGAAGATGTGCCCGACCTCTATGGCCGTGTACACATGAAGCTCCTCACCACAGGTAGGGCAAGCCTCGCCGGCTTCTGCGGTTCGCAGATCGTGCCACGAATCGACATCGATGTCGCGTTCGACATCGACACCGCGGACGTGAACGTCGTTGTCGTTCGCGCCCGTTGTCATGTGATGTCTGCCGCGCAACGCTTCGTCAGCGATCACACGGATTCCAGAGACGCCGACCGCACCGAGGCTTCCGGCGTCGGCACCGAGCAAGGCCTGGATCTCATCGGGTTGCGCCGGTCGTACCTCGATCGCTCCCGTTGAGTCCATCAGCTTCTGATGCTGAAGCGTGTGGTCACCGCGCAGGAGTATCAGTGCCGTCTTGCCGTCAAGGGAGTACACGAGCGTCTTGAGTTGGCGATCGGCGGACGCGCCCCCAGGGAACGTCGCCAGATCCTCGATCGTGCGCACACCCGGGGTGTCGAACCGCTCGACCTCCATTTCGCCTTCCGGATCCTCGATGGGGGCAAGGGCCGACTCCGCGCGCTCGAGGTTTGCCGCGTAACCACAAGCTGCACAGGCCGCTACAGCATCTTCTCCAACCTCCGATGGCGCCATGAACTCAACAGATTCCTTGCCACCCATGGCGCCGGACGACGCCTGAACTGCCACAACCTCCATACCGAGACGGCTGAAGATCCGCATGTAGGCGTCGTAGTGGCGTTCGAATTGCTTGTCGAGACCCTCGAAATCGGCATCGAACGTGTAGGAGTCCTTCATCGTGAACTCACGCACGCGTAGGAGCCCCGACTTCGGCCGTGCTTCGTCACGGAACTTCGTCTGAATGTGGTACCAGAGTTGGGGGAGTTGTCTGTAGGACGTGAGCTCTGCGGCCACGGTTGCAAAGATCTCCTCATGGGTCGGTCCCAGAATGACAGTGGCGCCCTTGTTGTCCTCGAAGGTCATGATGATGTCGCGCATCGTTTCGATCCGCCCAGTCTTCTCCCAGACCGAGATCGGGTGCAGCTGCGGAAGAAGGAACTCCTGTCCACCGATTGCATCGATTTCGTCTTTGATGATCGCCATGACGTTGGCCCTCACTCGTTGGCCGAGCGGAAGCATCGAGTACACACCGGCCGTGAGCTGACGCATGTATCCGCCGCGCACGAGAAGCTTGTGACTCACGGCCTCTGCGTCAGTAGGATCGTCGCGAAGTGTTGGAATGAAGGCTTCTGACCAGCGCACGGCGCTCCTGGTTGTCGACTGGCGGCGAGGATAGCCGAACGTCAGTCCGTGTCTGATCCCGAGGCAACGTCGGCCACAGAGGCCCTGCGCTGCTCTGTGCGGTTGGCATCTCCCTGGATGGTCAGCAGTTCCAGGGCGGCCTCTGCCGCGACGTCCGCTGCAGATACGTCCGCCGCGGCCAATCGAGCGTCCGTGCCTTCCTCTGCGATGAGTTTCGCCTCCTCGATCAACGCGTCGACCATCTCGGCCTCCGGCACGACGCGCACCACCTCACCCTTGATGAACAGGTGTCCTCTGCCGCGCCCTGCCGCCAGCCCGAGGTCAGCCTCCCTCGCTTCGCCCGGTCCGTTCACGACACACCCCATCACAGCCACCTGCAATGCAAGACCAAGCTCTTCGAGTCGATCGTTCGCCTCACGCGCGACCTTGATGACATCGACCTCTGCCCGTCCGCATGAAGGACACGCGATGAAGTCGAGGGTGGTTCGTTCTCTCAGACCGAGATACTCGAGCAGCGCCCTTCCCGTCCTGGCCTCTTCCACCGGGTCGGCGGTGAGGGAGAAACGAATAGTGTCGCCGATGCCCTCGTTCAGCAATGTAGCAATGCCGGCAACACCCTTGATCAAGCCACCCGGAAGGGGCCCTGCCTCGGTCACACCAAGATGCAGCGGATAGTCCGTCGAGTCTGCGAGCAGCCTGTACGACTCAACCATGAGCGGTACATTCGAGTGTTTCACCGAGATCTTGACGTCGTGGAACCCGACATCGTCGAAGAACTCGACCTCCTGCATCGCGGACTCGACGAGCGCTTCAGGCACGGGCCCGCCATGTTTGTTCAGGAGGTCCTTGTCGAGCGAACCAGCGTTGACCCCGATGCGAATCGGGATTCCTGCGTCCTTGCACGCCGAGGCCACAGCCTTGATGTGGGCCTCGTTTCGAATGTTGCCCGGATTGAGACGGAGTCCGGACACTCCTGCTTCGATCGCCGCAAGTGCAAGCCGGTACTGGAAGTGGACATCGGCGATGATCGGAACGGGAGACCTCGGCATGATCTCGGCAATACCCTGAGCTGCCTCGACCGTGTTGCAGGTGACCCTGACGATGTCCGCACCCGTGCCTGCAAGCGCATAGATCTGGGAGAGCGTCGCATCGGCGTCCGCCGTCTTGGTTGTCGTCATCGACTGCACGGAGACAGGCGCACCACCGCCAACCTCGACATCACCGACTCGTAGTCTGCGCGTTATTCGCCGTTCGTAGGTCATGAGGAGAGGCTAGAGCAGTTCACATTTCACCTGTTCACGGTTCACGGTTCGCATCGGTCGCAACTCTCCCATGACACCCGCCATTCACTGGATCGGTTTGAAGATGTCCAGATAGATGCCCATCAGGCCGATGCTGACGAGGAAGATGAACACCGCAGCTGCAACGGGGAGGAGCCGTTCGATGTTGGGCTGGCGGCCTGTGACCTTCTCGTAGGCGGCGACCGCGAAGTGACCGCCGTCGAGGGGATAGAGCGGAACGAAGTTGAGTACGCCAACGAAGATGTTGACGAGCGCGAGCAGCTGCAATGTCGATTCCAGAGGGCCGGCGATGCGCACAAGGCCGATCGGACTGATCGGACGGACCGTGTCGAGAATCTCGTCATCGCCTCCGAAGAGGGACATGATGATCTTCGGGAACCCGAGGATCATCTCCCACAATCCACGAACGCTCAACACGACAGCCTCGCCGAACTGGCCTGCTGCCCGTGAAACCATGGCGAACGGACCGACGGACTCACGAGCGGCCTCGGGTGTCACACCGAAGAAGCCGACATTCTCCGTGATCCTCTCGCCATCGGAGCCGAAGACGTAGTCGCCATCGACGATGACCGGTCGATCCCAAAAGACAAGGGTGGATGCCAGGTCGAGCCGGACATCGTCTCGCTCCACGGTCACGACTACCTCCTCGCCTCCGTGGGTCTCGGCGAAAGTACCGAAGTCATCCCAGGTGGCGACGGGATCGCCATTCGTTGCCACGATCACGTCAGCAAGCTCCACTCCCGCGGCAACCGCCGGAGAGGGATCTGTGGTCCCGGGGGCAACCCGGCTGATCGCCGCGACAGTGGTTGTGCGTTCAGCCGTCCCGTCATCGTCGAAGATGACTACACCCCACACAGTCCCCACAAACCAAAGGAGTATGAACGCCACAACGAAGTGACTGAGGATTCCCGCGAGGACGACAATCGTCTTCTTCCAGAAAGGAGCTGCGCGGTATGTGCGGCTCTCGTCTTCGGAGGGAAGTTCCTCGAACGGGTTCATTCCGATGATGCGAACGTAACCACCGAACGGGATCGCCTTCACCCCGTACTCGGTCTCTCCCTTCTGCGTGGACCAGAGCTTGGGGCCAAACCCGAAGAACGCCTGCGTCGCCTTCATCCCGAAGGACTTCGCAGCAAGGAAATGGCCACCTTCGTGGATGATGATCATGGCAACGATGCCGGCGATCATGATGAATGGGCCCATGGGTTCCTTCAAGTCATTTGGGTGCGTGCAAAAGGTAGCGAGCAATAGCGACAAGAACGCGGTTCGCCGACGAAGGATCGGTCGCTCCGCTCCCTCGCGGACGACCAACGACGGGTCCGATCTGGTTTGTCGCCTCGGAGTGCCGAGTCACCAGGAGGGCTTGAACCCGTCGTCCGTCCTCCGTCCTCTGCTACTCCGAGCTGATCGCATCCAGGATGTTCATGCGGGCAGCCTTTCGAGCGGGCCAGATGGCCGCAAGTACGCCGGCGAACGCTGCAAGCACCAGGGCGAGTATGACCTGTCCGACGGGAATGCTGAAGGCGCCGAGACCCTCCTCGGCCAGAGCTCTGACCACGGCCCAGCCGAGCACGATCCCGAGCACAACACCCAGAACTGCCCCGAAGGTCGCAACGATCACGGCCTCCCACCTGATCATGCGTCTCACCTGGCGGCGGATCATCCCGACTGCTCTCAGCAGCCCGATCTCTCTTGTTCGTTCGTAGATCGAGAGCGTGAGCGTGTTTGTGATACCAAGCACGGCGATGATGACGGCGAACAGCAGCAGACCGGTGAACAGTGCGAGCGCTTGGTCGATCTGCTGCTCGGCATCGTCAACGATCTCGGACTTCGTCTGTGCAGTGACATTCCCGAAACTCTCAACCGTAGGTTTGATCGCATTCTGCGCCCCGGTCACAGTCACCCCGTCCGCGGCGTTCGCAAACACGAGACCGTCGCCGCTGTACCGGTAGTTCACCTTGAACGTCTCCGTCGACACGTAGAGGTTCGAGAAGTCGTCTGCCTCGAAGGTACCTACGACGGAGATCTGCACTTCACCGGTCCGTACGAATTCAACCGTCACGGCGTCTCCGACTGCCCAGCCCTTCTCCTCGAGCAGATCGCTCGCAACGATCATCGTGCCGGGCTCGGACAATGCTGACAGTGCATCACCGTTTGGCTGCAATGCCAACACATCATCAATGGTGGACGGGTCGAAAGCACCAACGAGCCGCGTGTCTCCATCGACCACCACTTGCCCGAATTGCATGGCAGACACCACACCGAGCTCGTTGTAGGTCTCCAGCTCCGCGGCAAACGCCGGACTGATCGCAACAGGCAACTCCGGATCCGTCTGGTTCGTGGACTGGAAGGTGAGGTCTGCTGGGAAGAGCTCGAAGACGGTTTCGTTGATCGATGCCTTCGTCGATGATCCGAACACCGAGAAGAAAGCGACAAGGGCGACACCGACCATCAACGCGGATGCGGTGGACGCCGTCCGACGCGGCTTGCGCTTGGTGTTCTCCTTGGCGAGAAGCCCTGAGATCCCGAATAGGCGTGGCAGCGGCCAGCCGATGACATCAGCGAGAGGGCTCGCTGCAAGCGGGGCAAGCACGGAGACACCGATGAAAGCAATTGCCGCGCCGGCTGCCACGAAGATGATCGCTCGCCCCACAGTCACGAAGAGGCCGACAGCCAACAGCAGTACTCCGAGGCCGGTGATCGCTGTTCCCCAGATTGCGCGTATGCGCAAGCTGCGACGTGGGGTCCTGGCGGCGTCTTCTCGCATAGCTGCTACTGGAGGGATACGGGATGCCTTTCTCGCAGGCAGCCACGACGAGAGCACGGTGAGAATCACACCCACAAGCATCGACACTATGAGCGTCCGGGGCAAGAGGACGAGCGATCCTGGGGGAATTCCGAATCCGCCTGCATTCATCAAGCCTCGAATGGCCAAGGCCATCGCGAACCCGAACACGATCCCAACGATGGATCCCACAACTCCGATGAACAGCGCTTCGATGGTGACCATCGAGCGAATCTGCCTGCCGGTGGCGCCGATCGCCCTCAGCAATGCAAGCTCACGAGTTCGCTGAGCCACGACGATGCGGAACGTGTTCTGAATGATGAACGCTCCAACGAACACCGATACTCCTGCAAACGAAAGCAGACCGATGCTCAGGAAACTCAGACCTTCGCCGATGTCGGCTGCCTGCTCGCTCTGTTCGGTCTCCCCCGTCACGGCTTCGACACCGGCCGGCAGCACGGTCGAGATCCTGTCGGTGAGAACCTGGGCATCAACGCCGGCCTCGGCCTGAACGCTGATTCCCGTGAGTTCGTCTGCAAAACCAAACACCCGTTTCGCTTCCTCGAGCTCGAACATCACGAGAGTCGCCCCGAGAAGGCTGTCCTGATCGCCGAACGACGCTATGCCAACGAGTTCAAACTCCTGAGGACCGGTGAAACCGACAATGGTTACCTCGTCGCCAATCGCGAAATCTGCGTTCGTCGCGGTGTTCGCGTCGAGAACGACCTCGCCGGGCCCCTGGGGCGCTCGGCCGGCGTCGTCCTTGATCCGCATTGGATTGAGCGACGCGACCTCTCCCCAGGAGAAACCAAGGGTTGGAGGGCCCTGACCGCCGATCGGATCGCCGTTCTTGTCGAGAACCTGAACAGTGATGGACGCAACTCCCGCCTCCGCGAACGCGACGCCATCCACGGCGTTCACATCATCGAAGACGGACGCGGGGAACGGCTCTGTTCCCGCGCTGAAGTCACCGGCGTCGGCGCGGACGCTCACGTCGATACCCGAGTAGATGTCGTCGAGCAGATCGTCGAACTGGGCATTGATCGTGTCCGTGAAGATGAAGGTGCCGGCTACGAGGCTCACACCGAGCACGATCGCGACACCTGTGAGCAGGAACCGCACCTTGTGTGCGAACAGCGATTTGATCGCGGTCTTGATCATGATTCAGCCACCGAGGCTCTTGAGTCGGTCGAGCACGGAGTCTGCAGTTGGATTGTTCATCTCATCGACGATCTTGCCGTCTCCGAGAAAGACGATCCGGTCTGCATACGCGGCGGTGTTCGGATCATGGGTGACCATGACGATGGTCTGACCGAACTCCTTGACGGCCCTCCTCATGAACCCAAGGAGTTCCGCACTCGCCTTCGAGTCGAGATTCCCGCTCGGTTCGTCCCCGAAGATGATCTCGGGCTGCGAGACAAGAGCGCGCGCCGCTGCCACGCGTTGCTGCTGTCCACCGGAAAGTTCGGCGGGAAGGTGCTCCAGCCTGTCACGAAGGCCGACGGTGTCGAGGATCTGGCTGTACCAGTCCTCGTCCGGCTTCTGGCCACCAATCGAGAGAGGAAGGAGGATGTTCTCCTCAGCCGTGAGAGACGGAACCAGGTTGAACGCCTGGAACACGAAACCGATTCGCTCGCGCCGAAGCAGTGTGAGGTCTCTGTCCTTGAGCGTCGACAGGTCGACATCGCCAATGTAGGCATTACCCGACGTGAGGCTGTCGAGGCCCGCGATGCAGTGGAGAAGTGTCGACTTGCCCGAACCGGACGGACCCATGATGGCTGTGAAGCGCCCTCGCTCGAACTCGGCAGTTGCCCCATTCAGGGCGTGAACTGCTGCGTCTCCGCCTCCATACGTCTTGACGCCGTTCTCAAGCCTCGCGGCGTATGTCATTGTTGGTGCGGTGGTCACAGGTCTTCCTTCCTTGGACAACCACAGCGTACGAGGTTGGTGCGGCTCTGCAATCGGCCGAGGGAATGATTACCGGCTCGTCCCTAGGAACGAGCTTCGGAACGAGACCTTCAACCCTCAGCGCCCGGCGACACGAGGCCGGACTCGTAGGCCGCGACAACCGCCTGCACGCGATCACGGAGTCCGAGCTTCGCCAAGATGTGGGAGACGTGAGTCTTGACCGTCGCCTCAGAGACGAAGAGCTCCTCGGCCATCTCAGCGTTCGAGAGCCCTTTCGCCATCTGCCTGAGAACCTCGGTCTCGCGGTCGGAGAGGTCGGCCATTCCGGGGAGCGGCTGGGTCGCCACGGCTGACTTGCCAGACTCCACGAGGAGTTGACGTGTAATGGACGGCGCCAACACAGCATCGCCTGCAGCGACCACGCGCACGGCATGCACCAGGTCGACAGGTGGTGCGTCCTTGAGGAGGAACCCGCTGGCTCCAGCACGAAGCGCGCGATAGACGTAGTCGTCGAGATCGAACGTCGTCAACATGAGAACTCGGGGTGGTGCCTCCGAGCTGTGCGCGGGGTTGCAGATCACAGAAGTCGCCGCGATCCCATCCATCACAGGCATGCGGATATCCATGATGATGACGTCCGGCTCGAGACTCCTGGCGAGGTCGATAGCCTCCCGACCGTTCGCCGCTTCGCCAAGGACATCGATACCTGGTTCGCCTGCGAGGATCATCGTGAACCCGGCGCGGATGAGTGCCTGGTCGTCCACAACCAGAACTCCGATGGGCTCGGTCATTGCCGAGGAATCGGAATCGTCGCGTGCACGCGATATCCGCCTCCGACACGTGGACCGGCCGAGAGGGAACCGTCCAGGAGGGACACACGCTCCTCCATGCCCATCAGACCGTGCCCAGCTTCTGATGAAACCAAGCTCTCAGCTGCTCCCCTGCCATCGTCGCTCACCTCGATATCGAGTTCGTCCACCCGGTAGGTGACAAGTAGGTTGGCTGTCGCTCCCGGTCCTGCGTGCCGAGTCGTATTCGTCAGAGATTCCTGCACGATTCTGAAGGCGTTGAGATCGATGCCTGCCGGGAGGTCCCTTGGCGTACCCTCGATCCTCATCTCAACCGGCAAACCGGCCACGCCCATCTGATGTACAAGTGATTCCAACGAGTCGAGCCCGGACTGAGGACCAAGCTCAAGATCACCGGTCTCCCTCAGAAGTCCGAGAAGGCGGCGCATCTCGGTGAGCCCTCGGCGTCCGGCTGCTTCGATGGCCTCCAGGGCGTGTCTCGCACTCCGAGGATCGTTATCCAATACCCGCTCCGCGGCCGACGCCTGAATCGTCATGACCGTCATCTCATGTGCGACGACGTCGTGAAGCTCGCGTGCGATTCGAGCACGTTCGTTCCTTACGGCCTCGGCCGTGTCCTGTTCCCCGGACATCTCGGCTCTGATGGCTCGAGCCTCAAGATCCAGCGCTCTCTGTTCGCGCCTGCGAGATTCGACTCCGACCAGCCAAGGGAACGTGAGTATCAGGAGCACTCCCATGATGACCGTTCGTGGGATCTCATATACCACGGTTCCAATGGCTGTTCAGGCAGCGGACAGCGCTATCACAGAGCCGGCAATGATGCGGGATCGTTTGAATCGAATCTCTGCGCCGACCGAATACAGGGCGAACACAATGCCGAAGCTCGCCCAGCTCTGCGGATAGTTGAGCCCCCTTTCTGCCATGAATGCGAAGGTGACGATCCCAAGGACGGCGGTCGGATGACGTCGACGCCAAGCCAGAGGAAGCGTCTGGGCCGCGATCAGCGTGTACGACCATGGATCCGAAGGGCGAGCACCTTCGAGATCCGGCACACCCGCGAGAGAGATCAAAGAACCGAAGAAGAGAACGGTGGCCATGAAGACATCGATCACGACGCCTCGATCGAGTCCCGATTCCCTCATGGCACGATCGTACCCATCCCGTGATCGACAGCGCATCAGGCACAGGGCCGATCCGCTGTCATCCTTCAGGATGACAGATGCCTCACCGTCTACCCGGCGATCCTGTCACACACCTCGATAGCCAGGGAACGAGCCTCCGCGTCGGCGTCCGCCACATCTTCAACATCGCGTGGCGTTCGAGTCGTGTGTGACCCGAGTACCGAGGCCACCACCTCGGCGATGTCGACAAACCGGATTCGGCCGTCGAGAAACGCTCCGACCGCGACCTCGTCGGCTGCATTCAGCACCGCGGTCGCGGTTCCTCCCGCCCTGCCCGCTTCGTAGCCGAGATCAAGACACGGGAATGCGTCCCTGTCGGGCTCGTCGAAGGTCATCGACGTGCCTGCAACGCGGAACGGCACGTGGTCGGTCCCTGCACGCTCTGGACCTGCAATCGCATACTGGATGGGTTTCCGCATGTCTGGGAACCCGACCTCGGCTTTGACCACGCCATCGGAGAACTCGACAAATGAGTGAACAATGCTCTGCGGATGCACTACCACGTCGATATTGTCGTAGCCGACGTCGAAGAGGTAGTGCGCCTCGATCACTTCGAAGGCCTTGTTCATCAGCGTTGCCGAGTCTGTCGTGATCCGGG
>Ga0255048_10001298_pt1 | contig 17647 bp, 14 predicted proteins | sample JV7_2_2_MG_FD_183619 | JGI IMG/M metagenome (GOLD analysis project Ga0255048, IMG submission 183619) | Seawater microbial communities from Jervis Inlet, British Columbia, Canada - JV7_2_2 | ecosystem: Environmental > Aquatic > Marine > Inlet | place: Canada: British Columbia | collected 2016-10-06
GGCGCCGGACTTGTCGAGCGCTTTGTCGAGCTCTTCGATGTATTGCGGCAGCCGCAGATAGCCGCCGGTCTTGAGGAGGTCGGAACACACCGTCACCGTCGTCATTCCGGATCGGAAGAGATCGGCGGCGTTGAAGGCATCGGCGCCACCGGCAAATGACAGCAGTAGGTCCCCCTGGTACTCGTCGGAGAGCTTTAGCGCCAGGTTGCTGGTCACCGCGTGCAGCGCCCTGCCCGACATGTACATCGTTTCGTCGTTTTCGAATTCCGTCCGGTGGTTCTCGACCTCGAGTGTGTTGGACAGCTTTAGTCCGAAGACGAGGCCGTTTTCACGAGCTACCCGCCGGAGGTTGTGGAACATCGGAACCGCATCCACGTATTTGAGATCGTGACCGAATGCTTCGTCCGGCACAGGCACATCGACGTATCCGAGTTCGTCGTTGACGATGCCACGCACCGGGTCGGCACCAAGCAGGGTGGGATTGCACTTGACCGAGGTGTGAATCCCTCGCTCGTCCATCAGGTAAAGGACGATCGCTTCGATCTCATCGGGAGGGCAACCGTGCATCGTCGACAGCGTGATGGTGTCCGAAACCGTGTCCGGGATGTGAATGTCCCGCACCGCCGGATACCGATCGGCGACGATGTCGACGTAGGCCTGCTTGTAGTCCGATGCGTCTGCCATGACCTCTAGGTACCACTGGACGTTTGGTTGCTTGATGCCGGCGAGGTCGTAGCCGACCGACATGTTGAAGATCATCCCCGGCTGGTCGCCGGGGTAGCCGAATTTGTTGTGCAAGGCGTGGATCAGCACCCAGGCGCGCAGGTACTCGTCGAAGCTCTCGTAGACCTTTAGTTCCTGGGACCACTCGACGTTGTAGCCCTCGTCTTCGATATCGATGCAGGGCTTGTTCACATCTAGCTCGTCCAGCGTCTGAATCGTCTTCAGCTCGATGAAGCGGGCTCCGACGAGCCACGACACGATGATGTTCTGGGCCATCTGGCTGTGGGGTCCGGCAGCCACTCCGAATGGAGTCTCGAGAAGCTGGCCGTACTTGGTGATCCGGAATCTGTCGTCGGTTGAGGGCTTGAAGAATGAGGCGCGTGGAATCCCAAAGATCGAATCCCGCTCCTCCAGCTCGGTAAAGACCCAGTCGGTGAGCTGCTCCATAGAGATCAGATGGAAACGATCAGACATCTCTTGCTCCTTCTGGTCTTAGAGTTTGGAGTGCAATCTCTGCGCCTGCTCACGAGCCTTGGCGCGGACTTCGTCGCCGTCGACCTTGGTCGGGCGGCCGTCGGCAAACACAACCTCACCGTCGACCTTTACCTGCACGGGCCGCACTCCGGCCGTAAAGGCGATATGCCACGGATCCATTGGATCGTATGACCAGGTGACTTCGTCGCCGCGAGCCTCAGGGACGATGTCCCATCCCTGCTCCAACCATGACCACGCAGGGTCGGGACCAACGGTTACGTCCACAGAGCGATGCATGACGTAGGCGAGCCGGAAAGACTCGATCATGTTGGCCCCGATGCCGTCTGTACCCAACGCGACCGGATTGGAGAACCGTGCCGGATTGGCGTATCCGACCGAGTTGTTGAGGTTGGATCGGGGATTGTGCAGGATCGTGCCTTGCAGGTCGTGGTCGTCGGGGAGGTGGACGCAATGGCTGAGAAGCCAGTCGTCTTTGGTCAGGCCCTCCAGACGTACAGGAGCATCGATGTCGCCGATTCCTTCGCAGACGTGGATGTGGACGCCGACACCCAAATCTTGGGCCAACCCGGCAGCCGATCGGAGCGATTCGTCGCTACAGGTGAACGCAGCGTGGATGCCGACAAGGGCTTTGCCACCTTCCTTGATGAAGCGCTCGTTTTCATCCAGACCCCGCTTGGCCCCGTCGGCCCCGTGACGATCGGTGATCCCGTATGCACCGATCACTCGTACCCCTACTTCGGTGCACGCCTCGGCGATTACCGAGAGTGATCCTTCGATCGCGTTTGGTGTTTCGTTGTGGTCGACGATCGCCGTGGTCCCGGCTTCGAGTGCCTCCAACGCACCCAATTGGGCCGACCAATAGAGCATGTCGAGGTCCAGGGCGGTATCCAGTCGCCACCAGATCTGTTCGAGGATCTCCTGGAAGTTGGTTGCGGTCTTTGGAGGCGGCGGCATCCCGCGGGCCAGAGTTGAGTAGAGATGATGATGCGCACAGACCAGTCCGGGTGTCGTGTTGTTCATGCTGTCGTCTCCAGCGGCTGGGGAACCGTCATCGGAAGCGTATTACGCCATACGCCGTCGACTTCGTGAAGAGCCGCCGCCACCGCACCTGCGGTGGGAACGAGTCCGATTTCTCCGACTCCCTTTATGCCATACGGCGACCCGGGTTGAGCAACCTCGACCAAGATGGTCTCGATCGCCGGAACGTCTTTGGGGCGGAGAATTCCGAGTGATCTCAAGGTGTCCTTGGTGGGTCGGCCCAGTTCATCGGTGGGGAACTCCTCGGTGAGGGCATAACCCAGGCCCATGTGGACGGCTCCCTCGACTTGCCCTTCGCAGAGGGTCGGGTTTACGGCCTTCCCCACATCGTGAACCGCGACGACTTTTTCGATTTCTCCGGTGTCCGGATCGGCGATGACAAGCTGGGCCGCGTAGCTAAACGTGGAGTGGATCACAGGGTTCTCCAGCCCCTCATTCATCGAGTTCGTCCAATCGATGATGTATTCGCCTTCGTATTCGATGCCCTGGGTTCGACCGTCGGCTGTGGCCGCCCTGCAGGCTTCGGCAATCGCACCAGCAGCCATCACCGTGCCTCGCGATCCCGTGGTCTGGCCGTCTCCGAGTTCGCGAGTCGTGTCCATGACTATGCGAACCGATGCCGGATCGACGCCAAGTTCTTCGACGGCGACTTGAACAGCCACGGTATCGACGCCTTGACCCATCTCGGTCCAGCCGTGTCGCACCTCGACGGTGCCGTCGCCGTCGAAGCGAATCTTGGCTCGCGACACTTCGCGCAGTCCGTTGCCGAGGCCGGAGTTCTTCAGGGCAAGGCCCAGCCCGGTTGCCTTGCCGTCGGCGCGGGCTGCGTCAAAGTGTGACTTGATGGTGTCGAGGCATTCTCTCGCCCCGGCCGATCCGTCATCCATGATCTGTCCCGGCCCCCACACCACCCCGGGGGTGACGACGTTGCGTGATCTGATCTCCCAACTCGAGATCCCGACCTTCTCTGCCAGGCGGTCGAGTGCGCCCTCCATGGCGAATTGGGCCTGGTTGGCCCCGAACCCACGGAATGCCCCGCACACCGGGTTGTTGGTGCGTGCGGCGACGGCCTCGACGTCGACTACGGGCACTGCATAGGGACCTGTGGCGTGCCCGGCTGCTCGTTCCAGCACCTTCATTCCCACCGAGGCGTACGGGCCCGAATCGCCCAGCAAGCGGGCGCGGTGAGCCGTGAGCACGCCGTCTTGGTCGCATCCCAGTTCGAGGTCGATCTCTATCGGATGCCGTTTGGCGTGGAGCCGGAATGATTCTTCCCGGGACAGCGTGCACTTGACCGGACGTTGCAGGAGGTGGGCGGCGAGCGCCGTTTGGGCCTGGTTCGACATGTCTTCCTTGCCGCCGAATGCTCCGCCATTGGAGATGAGCTCAACGATCACCACGGCAGGGTTGATGTCGAGCATGGCGGCGATTTGATCACGGTCGTCCCAGATTCCCTGGCCGCCCGAATAGACCCTGAGCACACCATCGGAGGTCGGCTCGGCGAGAGTCGACTCTGGTTCGAGGAAGGCGTGTTCTACCCGCTGCGTCGAGAATGTCTCGTGCACGACGTGGGCCGATGCGGCAAACGCCGCCTCCACGTCTCCCCGGACGTATGCCGACCGAGACAGCACGTTTCCCTCGAGTCCCCAGACCGCGTCTTCGGTGCTTGCGATCGCCGCTGCAGGATCGGTCAACGGTTCGAGCACCGAGTATTCGACGGCAACTGCGCCGGTGGCGGCCCGGGCGTGGGCTCGGCTGTCGGCGACCACGACGGCGAGGACATCACCAAAGAACGAGGTGCGACCACCTACAGGGATGAAGACCGGCCAATCCTGATGGATGATGCCAACCTTGAGAGCACCGGGAACGTCGGCTGCGGTGTAGACGGCGACGACGCCCTCCATTGCGCTGGCCGGAGCGGTGTCGATTGAGGTGATGTCGGCTCTGGAATGATCGGTGAATACGAGTGCGGCGTGGAGCAGGCCGTCGCGGCGCAGATCGTCGACGTAACCACGATCGCCTAGCGCCAGATCGATGGCTTGGTACTTGGCCCCCCGATCACCCACTCCGTTTCCCAATGCCGGCGACGGTGGCTTCGCCTGGGCGAGGTCGGTGACGGCATCGATGATCTTGGTGTATCCGGTGCAGCGGCACAGGTGGGCGCCGAGTCGGGCCTCGATCGTTGCCCGATCCAACCCCGCACCCTTTTGATCAATGAGCGCCTTCGTGCGCACCAGGATTCCCGGAATGCAGAATCCGCATTGCAGGGCGCCGTGTGCCGCGAAGGTCTCGGCGAGCCGCGCTCGCTCATCGGCCGCAAACCCTTCGAGAGTGGTCACCTCGTGGCCGTCTACCTTGTCCAGACCGGTCGAGCAACTGACCCGGGCTTTCCCGTCGAGTAGGACGGTGCACGACCCGCACTGACCCGACGGTGAGCAACCGTCCTTGGGGGAGGTGACGCCGAGTTCCTCGCGGAGCGCTGCGAGCAGGTGGGGGTGGGCGCCATCCACCGACACTTGATCACCGTTGAGGGTGAACGTGACGGCCTGCGGTGAAACCGTGGTCATGTAGCTTGCCCCTTAGTCCAGCGACCCGATGTTGCTACCGCTCGCATCCTTGGACCGACAGCACCAACTGTCAAGCAGTCGGGTCCGTTGCGTGTCGGTTCACCCGCCCAAGCTACCGGATCGCGGCTGGTCGGATTGACAGACCAACACGATTCGGCGAGCCTCTTGGCAGCGAGATGCGAAGTTTCTGGATCAACTCCATCAGAGGGGACCAAGTCGCGTGACAGGGGGTCCGATAGTCGCTCGGCTACGTCCTCGCCTCGGCGGCTACCTCGTTCCCATCGCCGCAGTTGTGGCCGCCCTCCTCATCGGTGCGATCATTCTGCTCCGGCTCGGCGCCGATCCCATCGAGGGTTTTGCGGAGTTGTTTTCGGGCGCATTTGGCAGTACCGACGCGCTGATTGGGACGGCACTAAAGGCGACTCCGCTGCTGTTGGTCGGTGTCGGAATCACCATCGCCTTTAGGGCCAATGTCATAAACATCGGTGGTGAAGGCCAGATGGTGGCCGGAGGTCTCCTGGCCACGACGACGGCGCTGGTGCTTCCCGACGTTCCGACGATCGTCGCTTTGCCGGCCGTGCTTCTGGCTGGGATTGTTGGTGGAGCCATATGGGGAGCCATCCCCGGCGCGCTCAAGGCCTACTACGGCGTAAACGAGATCCTCAGCACGATCATGCTCAACGTCGTTGCGGTCCAGCTGATGAACTTTTTGCTGCGCGGCGCCCTCATCGACCCCGCCGAGATCGAGCGGGGCACCAGAATCCCGCAGACCAAACGATTGATGGAATCCGCCGACCTGCCCAGTCTCTTTGGGAGCGATCGCCTTCATATCGGCCCGCTGATCGCGGTCCTGGCTGCAGTGGGTGCATATGTGCTGATGTGGCGAACGCCGCTCGGGTTTCGGATTCGCTCCGTCGGGTTGAATCCTTCGAAGGCGAGATCCCGCTCGAAACCGCCCTGCTCGAGGATGTGTTTGGTTGGGTTGCCCATCCAGCCGGATTCGTGGCTTGGATCCTGTTGGCAGTCGGCCTTGTGGCGTTGGGCACCTCGATCGCTCTGGGCGTGCGAGGGCGGCACGACTCCTAATCGCCCCCGAAATCCTCCGCATGACGATGAAGAGGGCTACGAGTTTCGAGCCCTGTTCGGTCTCGAAACTCTCCGCATGGTCGACCTCTTGGTCGGCGTATGCCGCCCAAGAGGACCTTGTGTTACATAGTCAGAGCCATTACCGCCTTTTGGGCGTGGAGACGGTTTTCGGCCTGGTCGAAGACTCGGCTCCAGCGGCCGTCGATGACGGCGTCGGCGACCTCGATGTTGCGGTCGGCGGGGAGCGGATGCATGTAGATGGCGTCCTCGTCTGCCATCTCCATACGGCGGGGATCGACGATCCAGTCTTCGTACTTGGCCGAGATCTTGGACGACTCCTCATGATCTGAGGTGGTCAGCATCGAACCCCACGCTTTGGCGTAGACGACGTCGGCACCCTTCATGCCCTCCTCGAAGTCTTCGACGATCTCGAAGCTGCCACGAGCCTTCGTCGCGTTCTCTTGCGCCTGAGCGACGATGTCGGGCATCAGTTTGAACTCGGGAGGCCGGGTGAGACGGACGTTGGCCCCGTAGCGGGTCATCAACAGGATCAAGCTCTGCGGGACGCTGATCGGCTTCTGGTAGCTGGATGCGTAGGCATAACTCATGTTGATCGTCAGCTTTGAGGGGTCGCCCTTTTGCTCGATGATCGTGAGTAGATCGGCCAGTGCCTGATGCGGGTGGTACAGGTCGCACTGCATGTTGAGGACCGGCACCCGGCTCGCCTCGGCGACGGCGTTGATGTATTTGTTGCCGATCTCCCAATCGACGTTACGAATGGCGATCCCGTCCCCGTAGCGCCCGAGGATTTCGCCGATTTCCTTCCACGTGTCCCCGTGGCCGATCTGAGTGGTGGTGCTGTCGAGGAACATGGCATGGCCGCCGAGTTGAGCCATTCCGGCTTCGAAGCTTGCTCTGGTTCGGGTACTCGAGAAGAAAAAGAGCATCTCCAGCACCTTGTCGCGCAGCAGGGCATGCTCCTCGCCGAGCGCTCTGCGTCGCTTTAGATCGAGTGCGATATCCATGACGGTATCGAGCTCGTCCTTCGTCCACTCCTGGGTGGTGATCATGTCTCTTCCGTGCAAATGCGTTTGCATTGGTTCTCCTTTGGTGTCGGGGATCGCGGCCCGTGCCGATCACCCACCCGCTCTTCGTCTCATCACTCCCAGGCGCAGCAGGTCGTCGCGAAACATTGACCGTGCATGCACCAGGGCTTGTCCATCTGCGCTAAACCCGGTCTCGTCGAAGCTGATGGCGGCCGACCCCGGTGCGGCGCCGAGAAGATCGGCCCAGTCGTCGGTGAGGATGACCGGCACGATCTCAGACACGTAGTAGGCGAGCTGGCGTCCGGTCTGAGCTTCGAGGAATTCGAAGATCGGCGCCTTGGCATCCGTTTGGTTGACTTTCTTTTCGAGCAGGCCGGTTGGCACGAAGTTATAGGTGAGCACCACCGGTTCGTCGTTCTCGTAGAAGACCTTCTCCATTGCCATCACCCGGTCCTCGCTGCTGAGACCGAGCGCTTCGGCAGTATCGGGGGAGGGGTTTTGGACTTCGGCCGCGATCACACGGATCGAAGGGGTAAACCCGTGGTCCTTGAGCATTTCCTCGTACGACCACATCTCTTCGAGCCGGGTCTTGATGCGGAGCCCGGCGGGGTTTACGAAGGTTCCTGATCCCTGGCGCCGGACGACCGCTCCCTCGTGTTCGAGGCGGCTGAGGGCGTCGCGCACCGTGGTGCGGCTTACTCCGAGGTCTGTGGCGAGTTCGGTTTCGGGTGGAATCCGCCCCTCGACGAAACCTCCATCGACGATGAGCTGCTTTATGTGTTGCCGTACCTGCTCAGTCAGGGACGGTCCGCGGGTGATCAACTTCGCCGTCCTTCTCTAGGTTTGGTAGAGTCATCATGTCGCATGGTCGTAGGACCAATCATAGGAGACAAGTCGCTGTCGTCCAATGGACGGGTGGCCTGGCACGTTTTGCAATAGAGGAGATGAACCATGAGAAGCTTTGCCGGTAGGGACATCCTTTCTCTCAAGGAATTCGAGAGGAATGAGTTCTTCCATGTCTTTGAGATCGCAGATCGGTTGGAGCCGATCGCCCGGGAGAGGCGTAACTCGGACCTGCTGGCCGACAAGACGCTTGTTACTGCGTTCTATCAGCCGTCTACCCGCACCCGACTGGCCCATGAGGCAGCCATGCACCGCCTCGGTGGCCATGTGCTCGGATTCTCCGACGCCAAGAACACCAGGGCGGGGGACTTCTATCAGGAGTCGATCAAAGACACCGTCCACATGCTCGAGTTCTACGGCGATGCTCTCGTCATGCGGCACTTCCAGCAAGGCGCCCCGCACGAGGCCGCCAAGTGGGCTTCGATTCCGATCATCAACGCCGGCGACGGATGGGGAGAGCATCCCACTCAGGTCCTCACCGACCTGTACACGGTGCTCAAGGAGAAGGGCACGCTCGACGGATTGAGCTTCGTGTGCATCGGCGACCACCGGATGCGGACCATGCACTCGATCGGTTACGCGCTGTCGCAGTTCGATGCCGAGATGGTGATCCTTGCTCCTGAGGAGATGTCACCCACCGAGGACTTTCTCGGCGAGCTCGACACCCTTGGCACGTCCTACCGGATCGCAGATCACATCGACGAGGTCATCGCCGATGCAGATGTCATCTACATGGAGCCTGTGGTGCAGCCCGATTACACGCTGTCCCGTGACGAGGTTCCGGACGACTACGGCAAGACCCCGGCCAACTATCAGATCACGCGCGAGGTGATGAAGAAGGCCAAGGGCGATTCGATCATCCTGCACTCGCTGCCGCGGATGGATGAGCTGCTCGAAGAGGTCGACAATCTCAAGCACGCCCGCTATTGGCAGGAGGCCTACAACGGCGTCGTGATGCGGATGACGCTCCTGTCCCTCGTCCTTGGGGCGATGGAGTAGCCATGCCTACCGCTGTAATCGCCATCGGCGGTAATTCTCTGATTACCGATGCCGAGCACAAGTCTGTCGCCGACCAATACGAAGCGGCCGGCGAGACCGGTCATCACATTGCGAGTTTGATTGCCTCCGGATGGGACGTTGCCGTTACTCACGGCAACGGCCCGCAGGTCGGGTTCATCCTGCGCCGCTCGGAGCTGTCGAGTCACGAGTTGCACGAGGTGCCACTGGATGTGTGTGGTGCTGATACTCAGGGCGCCATCGGATATGCGCTGCAGCAGAATCTGCGCAATGACTTCGTGGCGAAAGGCGTGGAGAAGTCGGTGGCGACGGTCGTTACCCAGGTAGAGGTCGATACCGACGACCCGGCCTTCGCCAACCCGTCGAAGCCGATCGGATCCTTTATGGAAGAGGCCGAAGCTTTCCGCAGGCGCGACGAGGATGGCTGGGACATCGTCGAGGACGCCGGCAGGGGATGGCGGCGAGTCGTCGCATCCCCGCAGCCGATACGAGTTGTCGAACTCGACGTCGTGAAGCAACTGCTCGACGCAGGGGTGGTCGTCATCACGGTCGGGGGCGGGGGTATTCCCGTGATCTCTGACGAGGACGGCAACCTCGTCGGGGTTCCTGCGGTGATCGACAAGGATCTGGCCTCGGCTTTGCTTGCAGGGTTGATCGATGCCGATCTCCTCATCATCTCCACCGCGGTGGAGAAGTGTGCGCTCAACTTCGGAACCCCCGAGCAGCGATGGATCGACGAGTTCACTCTGGCCGAGGTGAAGCAGTACCTGGATGAAGGTGTTCACTTTGCCGAAGGCAGCATGGCTCCGAAGATGCGAGCCGTGGTCCAATTCCTCGAAAACGGCGGCAAACAGGCGTTGATTACCGATCCGCCAAACATCGAACGGGCGATGGCTCACGAGACGGGGACCTGGATCACCGCGTGAGTCTTGATCATGTTCTCCACCTCGCCTGTGTCGTATGCGGCCGGGAATTTGCGCCCGGGGACATCTACGTGTGTCCCGACCATGGCAACGAGGGCATCCTGGATGTGCGCTACGACTACGACAGAATCTCGCTGACCCGGGCCTCGCTTGCAGGTGACTCCGATCGGACGATGTGGCGTTATCGGGCAGTGATGCCGATCGAAGCGACCGCCGAGGTGCCGCCGTTGACGGTTGGCGGAACCCCGACATACGGTGCCCCCCGGCTTGCGGCCAGCGCCGGTGTCGATCGGCTGTGGGTAAAGGACGAGGGTCGGCAACCGACGGCATCGCTAAAAGACCGGGCGTCGGCCATGGCCGTCGCCAAGGCAAGGGAGTTCGGCGCCGGAGTTATCACCACCGCCAGCACCGGGAATGCCGCGGCTGCGCTGAGCGGTCTCTGTGCGAGTGTCGGGCAGGAAAACGTGATCTTCGTGCCGGAGACTGCACCCCAGGCAAAGGTCGCCCAGCTACTGGCGTACGGCTCAACGGTTGTGCTGGTTCAGGGCAGCTACACCGATGCCTTCGAGCTGTGCATGGTGGCTGCTCAGTCACACGGTTGGTACAACCGCAATACCGGTTTCAATCCCTACATGACCGAGGGTAAGAAGACAGCGATGCTCGAGCTGCTTGAGCAGTTGGAGTGGCGGGCGCCGACTGCGGTATTCGTGAGCGTCGGGGACGGCTCGATCATCGGCGGTCTCCACAAGGGCGCCAAGGATGCTCTGGCTTTAGGCCTAATCGACTCGATGCCTCGCATCTTTGGGGTTCAGGCGGCCGGAAGCGACTACATGGTGCAGGCGTTTGAGAGCGGTGAAGATGTTCTCAGCAAGCCTGCGATCTCAGCAGAAACGGTGGCCGACTCGATCAGCGCCGATCTCCCCCGGGACCGAATCAAGGCCATGGCAGCCGTCGTCGAGACCGGCGGTGCGTACCTGAGGGTCTCCGATGATGCGATTCTCGAGTCGGTCCCCGTCGTGGCTAGAGGTTCGGGCGTGTTTGCCGAGCCGGCCGGTGCTGCGGCGTACACCGGGGTGCTCGCCGCTGCCGATGCGGATCTGGTCGACGCCGACGATCGCGTTGCAGTGCTCGTCACCGGGAGCGGGCTAAAAGATGTCGCCTCTGCCATGAATGCTGTGGCCGCAGTCGGCACCGAACCGCTCCGAGTCCCACCAAACCTTGCAGCACTTGATGCTGCTCTCAACGAGAGGGGAATCTCATGATCGATCTCACCATGAACGAAAAGACGCTTGAGACGTCGGTGCAGCGGGCACGGGAGCGCTCGATCAACATCCCGACGTTCAAGCAAATGCGGGACCCATCGCTCATTCCGAGCGACGTTACCGGCCGGCTTGGTGACGTTGGTCTGTGGGATCTCGATCCTCTCAACCTCTTCCGCATTGGCTGGCACAACGAACCTGTCGTCCACGGCGGCGGGTTTGGCCCGGTCAACTTCATGGAACTGCCTCCGGAGCTAACGGGCGTGGACGCCCGCATCCTGGTGCTCGAAGGCAAGTGGTTCCCGACCGGCGCCCACAAGGTCGGTGCCGCCTTCGGATGTCTCGTTCCCCCTCTCGTAACCGGTCAGTTCGATCCCACGACGACCAAGGCGGTGTGGCCTTCGACCGGCAACTACTGCCGTGGCGGCGCCTACGACTCGCACCTGCTTGGTTGTGAGTCGGTCGCCATCCTGCCCGAGGGGATGAGCCGGGAGCGGTTCGAATGGCTTGAGGGTGTCGCCGACGAGATCATCAAGACACCGGGATCCGAGTCGAACGTCAAGGAGATCTTCGACAAGTGCAACGAACTCGAGGCATCGGGTCAGGATCTGATGATTTTCAACCAGTTCGACGAGTTCGGAAATTACCTCTGGCATTACGCGGTCACCGGCCCAGCGATGGAAGAAGTGCTCCGTCACGCCATGGGTGCCGGAGATCGGTACGCCGGCGTGGTGCTCACTACCGGCTCCGCCGGGACGATTGGCTCGGGTGACTATCTCAAGCAGATGTTCCCGACGTCGAAGATCGCAGCCGGTGAGGCGGTGCAGTGCCCAACGATGCTCTACAACGGCTTCGGTGAGCACCGGATCGAGGGAATAGGTGACAAGCACATTCCATGGGTCCACAACGTGCGCAACACCGACTTTGCGATCGGACTCGATGATGAGGCTGCGATGAACATCATCCGACTCTTCAACGAACCGGCCGGCGTCAGCTACCTGGTCGACCAAGGCGTCAAGCCCGATCTCATCGAGCAGCTCCCGCTGCTTGGAATCTCCGGGGTCGGCAACGTGTTGGGTGCGATCAAATTTGCCAAATACAACGAGCTCACGTCGAACGACATCGTGATCACGCTCGGGACCGATTCAATGGAGATGTACGGAAGTCGACTTGTTGAATTGAACGGCGAGCACGGTGAATTCACTACGACCGATGCCGCGGCGGCCTACGCCAGGTACCTGCTGGGGACTGCGACAGACCACGTTCACGAACTGTCGTATCTCGACCGTAAGCGGATTCACAATCTCAAGTACTACACGTGGGTCGAGCAGCAGGGCAAGAGCTTCGAAGAGATTCAGGCACAGTGGTACGACCACGACTATTGGACCGGCATCCAGGCTCTGGCTGATCCAATCGATGAGCTGATCGAGGAATTCAACGCGCTCGTGAACGGCTGATCGCCGACCCTGTCAAAGGGCCTTATGCGGTGGCGCGGGGGAAGACCGAAGTGCTCTAGCGAATCAGCCCTCCTGCGAGGCAGGGTGGAGTTGATGCTTGATCAGAAAGTGGTTGCCGGACTGAGGATGTTTGCGCGGTACGCGTATCCGCCCAACCTCCGCGGCTATTGCGGCCCTCCCGATCACGGAACCTTGCTCGAATATGGGTCCAGCGGGGTCGTCGACCCCGACCTGCTCGAGCTCGCCAAGTCGTTTACCGGTCCCTGGCCGTATCTCACACTGATCGCGGCCTCGGCCGGCATCGCTGATCCGTTTGATGCACGGGTAGTCGAGGCCTATTGGCTGGGGAACCCACTGCTGGACGGTATAGATGTCGCAGCCTTTGCCGACAAGCTCGATGACAGTTTTCGTGGCCGAGCCGGTTCCCGATGGTCACAACTCACTGAAGCGATCCCGCACGGGATCGTTCCGCACCACGCATTCCACGTCTTTGGCGTCTATCCGTGGGTCGGCTTGCTTACTGAATCGGACCGTGGCGAGCCGCTCGAGATCCTGCAGGGCTGTCGGATCAGATGGGGGCGGGTCGTCGAGACCAGTGGGGATGCCGTGGTTGTCAGATCGCGTCCTCTCACCTGGGATGGAAGACGGCTCGATTTAGGGCCGCCTCGCCTCGAAACGGCGCAGCGGGCTGCCGGCGGGTATGCGCTCGTCTCCGAGCCCGCCGTCGGCGATTGGGTGGCGTTGCACTGGGGCTGGGTATGTGGTCGGCTGACCGGTCGCCAGCTCACCAATCTCCGCCACTACTCGCGACTGCAATTGGAGATCACCAATGAGAAGGTCGAACACCCTGGTCCGGCGCTGATCATGGGTTGAGGTGCCGAGCTGACAAATGAGAGATGACTACCGGGCCCGATGCAACGAAGAAGGCAACAGATGAGGTCGAGGCTGATCGCCGCCACTCTGTTCTGGGTCGCCGCGGCAGCTTGCTCCAGCGGCGGCGCCGATTCCTTGCGCATCTACACATCGGTGACGCAGGGAACGGTCGATTCGGTGGTCGAGGGCTTTGGCCTGCTCAACCCGGGCATCAGGGTCGATGTATTCAGGGCTCCGACCGGCGAGCTTGCGGCTCGAATCGCCGCCGAGCAGCGTGAGGGAGGTCTTGGTGCCGACGTGCTGTGGCTTACCGACCCACTCTCGATGCAGCAGTACAGCGCTGATGGACTGCTGCGTTCGTGGCAACCGGCCGCCGCTGTGTCGTTGTCGGAGGAGTTCCAGACTGAGACCTTCTGGGGCACCCGAATTCTCACCATGGTGATGGTGGTCGGCGACGGAGTCACTCCACCGCAAACATGGATCGATCTCACCGACCCTCGGTTCGAGGGGCGAGTTGCGTTTCCCGACCCCGGTTTTGCCGGATCCAGCTTTGCCGTGCTTGGCTACTTTGCAGCTACCGACGGCTACGGACTCGACTTCTATCAGGCGCTCTCGGACAACGGGGCGGTGCAGGTGAATGCGCCAGGAGAGGTTGTGACGGGTGTCGCTGAGGGCCGTTATGACGCGGGCATCACGCTGTGGTTCTCAGCACGCAATGCGGTTGACAACGGATCGCCGCTGTCGATCGTGTGGCCTGAAGATGGGGCGATCTCGCTGTACAGCCCGGTTGCGGTATCGGCCGCCAGCAGTCATGCAGTCGATGCGGAAGAGTTTGTCGAGTACCTGCTGGGTGGAGACGCCCAGGAGCGGATCGCCGCCACCGGCTGGCAACCCATCAGCAGCGACGTCGAGTGGGAAGTTGGGGGGCGTCAGGTGACCGTGGATTGGGTCGACCTGTTCGATCGTCAGGCAGAGTTGCTTGGTGCCTATCGTTCAATCTTCGGTGGCTGAGCAGCACATGTCCGCACCAAGCATTCCCAGGTTGTGGGGCTGGGTCATGATCGTGTGTGTGGCAGTCGCTGTGGTCGGGTTTCCGATATTCGATTTGGCGCGAGAGGTCATTGGGGCGGGATCACACGCAGTGTCTGAGGTTCTCGGTGGAGAAGGGGCATGGTCTCCGATCGTCAACACCATTTGGACGAGTTCACTGGTCACGCTGCTGACGCTTGCCTTGGCGACTGCGGTGGCCGTCACCACCAGCGGACTCGACAGTCGTCGCCGTTTGCTGGTGCTGGTGGCGATGACCACCCCTCTCCTGGTGCCCCCCTTCGTGTCGGCGCTCAGCTGGGTCGCGGCTTACGGTCCGGGAGGATTGCTCGACGACGGGATCGGCGTTTCGCTCCCGTGGCTCATCGGTCCTCTTGGAGTGGTGATCCTGCTTGTCGTAAACGCGATGCCGATCGCCTACCTGATCGTGAATGCGGCGATCAGGTCTCGCGCTGAGCGTGATCTGGTGCGGGCTGCTCGGATAAGCGGGGCTAATCCGCTGAGGGCTTTCTTGACCATCACGCTGCCGCTGTTGCGACCGGCGCTGCTGGCATCGGGTGCGATCACCTTCATCATGTCGGCCAATGCATTTGGTGTGCCTGCGGTGCTGGGCACGCCTGCCCGATTTCCAACGGCGACGACCCGTCTCTATCAGGATCTGGTTCTCTCCGCCGACCCAGCTGCGTTTGATCGTGTGCTGGTGCTTGCGGCGTTCCTGGGGATCATGACGCTGGTGGTGGTGGGTGTGGCCGATATGTCGAAGCGGAACCCGATCCGAAGCCGGACCGAGTCCTCCGGACCACGCTTGGACTCGCACCATGCTGGGCGCCGGGCTCCATCGGCCGTGGTTGCCTATTTCGGTGTCACGGCGGTGGTTCCGATGGTGGCGCTGGTGCTGACCTCGCTCACCAGGGGTGTCGGTTTGGCTCCGACTCCGTCCAACTGGACGCTCGACAACTTCGGGGAGGCGTTTGCTTCCGGTGCCGGTTCCGCCTTTGCGACCAGCCTGACGCTCGCCGTGGTTGCAGCATCTGTCGTTCTGCTGCTGGGCGGCCTGCTGGTGGTCTTGGAACGACGACGTCGGACCGGTGTGGGGACCGCGGCAGCCCTCGCATTCGCAGTACCGGGGTCTGTGTTGGCGGTGGCGGTATTGCTCGCCTACGGACCCTGGCTGCGAGACACGGTACTCATCATCCTGATCGCCTACGTCGCCAAGTTCTGGGCGCTCGGCCATCGACCGATCGCCGGATCCGCCGACGCGATCTCGCCTGAATTGTTTGGTGCAGCGCGGATATCTGGAGCGGGCGCGCTCACCGCGGTGCGCACGATCACAGTGCCCCTGTTACGGCCTGCGCTTGCTGCCGCTTGGTTGATCGTCTTCATGTTTGCGCTGCACGAGATCACGATTTCGAGCCTGTTGTACGGCCCGGGGAGCGCGACCCTGGCGGTGACCGTTCTCAATCTGCGCCAACTGGGGGACCCGACGGTGACCGCGGCACTCGCCGTGCTCCTAACGGTGGGTGTAGTCGTGAGCGCTATTCCGTTTGTGGCGATGTCGAGACGCTGGGGCGTGAACAGATGAGGATCGAACCGTCACTCCGGTGCCGTGGGTTGACCGTTCGCTTTGGCGATGTGCTTGTGCTCGACCAACTCGACCTCGAGGTTGCTCGAGCAGAGACCGTGGCGCTGCTGGGGCCGTCCGGCTCGGGCAAGACCACCCTCCTGTACGCCATAGCCGGACTGCTCGATCCGGACGAGGGCGAGATCGAAATCGATGGCAAACCTGTAGCGAGAGGACTCAAAGCGGTCCCGCCCGAGCACAGGTCGGTCGGGATGGTGTTTCAGAATTACGCGCTGTGGCCGCACATGAGTGCCGCGCAGACCGTCGCCTACCCGATGCGTCGGCGCGGCGTGTCGGAGGCAGAAGCCGCGGCGATGGCTGATCGATTGCTGACGATGCTGGGAGTCGGCGAGCTGGCCGAGCGGCTTCCCGATCAACTGTCGGGCGGGCAGCAGCAGCGGGTCGGCATGGCGCGGGCGCTGGCCGCCGAGCCTGCGTTGTATCTATTCGACGAGCCGACTGCCCATCTCGATGCGACGCTGCGGATCGCCCTCCAGCAGGAACTGATGGCGCAGAGGGATCGCGTGGGGGCCTCCGCTCTGTACACAACCCACGATGCTGCGGAGGCCCTGGCCGTGGCTGATCGGGTTGGGGTGTTGCGCAGTGGAAAGATCACCCAGATCGGCCGACCGGCAGAGATCTACGGTCAGCCCATGGATCGATGGACGGCGCGTCTCACCGGAACCGCCTCACTTTTGCGAGGTCGGGTGGTCGAGGCCAATGGTGACCGAGCCTTGGTGAGCGTTCTAGGCGCATCGCTGTCCGTGCCCCGTACCGACTCTGTCATCGGCGAAGCGGTCGACTTGCTGATCCGACCCGGCTGGGCGGTGCTGGATGGTCCCTTGGAGGGGGTGGTCGAACGGCTTCGATACGAAGGGCCGCATACGGACTATTTGGTGACCACGGCGGCGGGTGCACTACAGATTCGCCAGAGCGGCTTGCCCCGCTTTGATGTCGGGGAGGCGGCCGGTTTTGGGATCCTGCAAGCCTGGGCTCTTCCAATCGAGAGTTGACGACCGGCCAGTCGTCAACCGGCCAGCCTCCAGCCAAGCCAGGCGGCGCTTCCCGCAGTCAGTAGCCCGGCCGCGACGACGACGGCCCACACGACCGCCTTCATCCGCAACTGGATGCCGCCGAAGGTCGGCACCGACTCCCTGATCGGCACCAGGGCGCGACGTCCACTCCACACGAGCAGCCCGCCGGCGACCATAAGCCCTACCGCCGCCCAGTTGCCCCACGCCACCACACCGGCGATAGCGATCATCGGTGCGACAACCAGCAGGATGAGCAGGAAGACAAGAACGGGTCGGATGTGCACCGGCCGCAGGGTAGGGGGCTTCCCGGCGGCGGTACGCTGGCCGCGTGATCTACCAAAACACCCAGAAATCACCGCTCTGGCTGATCGTTGCCGCCCCACTTCTGGTGATCGTCGCGGTCGTCGCCACAGAAGCCGATGCCGATATGGCCGTCGTCGTGCTGTCATCGCTGGGCGTTGTCCTGTTCATTGCGCTCATCGCGCACTTCAGCACGCTCACTGTGACTGTCTCTTCAGATGCGGCCCGAGCCGCGTTTGGGCGCGGCTGGCCACGCAA